>Ga0307511_10000635_pt1 | contig 37608 bp, 22 predicted proteins | sample 13_EM_MG_FD_200266 | JGI IMG/M metagenome (GOLD analysis project Ga0307511, IMG submission 200266) | Populus trichocarpa ectomycorrhiza microbial communities from riparian zone in the Pacific Northwest, United States - 13_EM | ecosystem: Host-associated > Plants > Roots > Unclassified | place... | reverse complement strand
TCAGCGAGTGTGAGAGCACCCGCAGTTTCATGCGGATCAGGACGCCAACCACGACAGTCCTTCCCCACCGCCGGTGCGGCCGCCGACCAGGTGCACGAACGCCTGCTCCAGCGTCTGGTCCCCGCGGACCTGGGCGACCGGGCCGCTGGCCACCACCCGACCCCGGGTGATCACCGCGACGTGGTCGCACAGCTTCTCCACCAGGTCCATCACGTGACTGGACAGCACCACCGCGCCGCCGGAGGCGACGAAGCGTTGCAGGATGGTGCGGATCGTCGAGGCGGAGACGGGGTCGACGGCCTCGAACGGCTCGTCGAGCACCAGCAGCTTCGGGGCGTGCAACAACGCCGTCGCGAGGCCGATCTTCTTGCGCATGCCGGCCGAGTAGTCGATGACCAGGGTCCGTTCGGCGCTGGTCAGCTCCAGCACGCCGAGTAGTTCGTCGGCGCGGGCGGCCACCGTGGTGGCGTCCAGGCCGCGCAGCAGGCCGGTGTAGGTGAGCAGCTCCCGGCCGGTCAGGCGTTCGGGCAGGGCCATGCCGTCGGGGAGCACGCCGACCAGGGCCTTGGCCCGTTCGGGGGACTCCCACACGTCGACGCCGAAGATCCGCGCGGTCCCGCCGTCGGGGCGTAGCAGGCCGACGGCCATGGACAGGGAGGTGGTCTTGCCGGCGCCGTTGGGGCCGACCAGGCCGAAGAACGATCCCCGGGGCACGGCCAGTTGGACGTCGTCGACCGCGATCGTGGCGCCGAATGTCTTGCGCAGGCCGGACATCTGCAACGCCGGAGCCTGCTCCGCGGGTTGCTCACCGTAGGCGGGCAGCAGCGCCTCTTGCTCTTCCCTCATGCCTGTCGATGCTGCCAGCCCGCACCGGCCCGCGGATCCTGCCGCGGGCCGGTGCCGGCTCGGCCAAAGGTATGACCCGTCAGGCCGCGACGGGCGCCACGCCGAAGCCCACCGCGAACCGATCGCACCAGATCAGCACGCTCTTGTACTTCGACACGTCGGCGCCGGCCGGCACGTCGTAGACCTCGTTGCCCTTGGTCGCCTTCAACGACCCCAGGTCGAGGTAGCCGTCCTTGCCGAACGCCGAGTCGCCCGCGTCCTGCGGCTTGTCGGTCAGCCACACGTGCACCGCGGGGCCGTCGCTGGTGCTGAAGTCCCGCAGCTGCACCACGGCCTTGCCGTCCGCGGTCTTCACCACCTCGGCCCGGCCGCTCGTCGGGTGCGCCAGCGAGCGGAAGTCTCCCTTGCCCACCAACGCGCTCGTGCCCTGGGCCGGCACCAGCTGCTCGTTGATGGTGCTGCTGGTGAACAGCTTCCACGGCTGGAACGCCCACAGCGCCAGCGCGGCCAGCACCACGATCACCGCCACCGCCGGGACAACAACCTTGCGCCGAGCCAGGAGCGCGCCCATCGGACCACCTTCCGTGTTCGGCCGACCCCCAATGACCGGCCATCCCCCTGTGCAACGCGGGGCCGGCGGCGCGATGATCCCGATCGGACCTTACGTGCTGGTGACGGGGAACAGCCCCTCGATCAGCATCGTCAGGTATCGGCGGGCGGTCGCCGCGCGGTCGGTGTCGGGTCCGCTGTGGACCTGCGCCGCGTAGGCGATGCCGCACATGAGCGGCGTGAGGTCGCACGGCTTGAGGTCGCGGCGGATCGCCCCGGATTCGGTGGCCCGGTCGAGCAGGGCGGTGCCGACCGACCACAGCGTGCGCTTGAGTTCGGCCGTGTGCTCCAGAGCGTCCGTGGCGGCGGCCATGACCGGGGCCAGCGACGGGTCGCTGACCTGCGCCTCGACGACGTGCAGGAGGAAGTGCTTCAGGGAATATCCGTGGTCGTGGTCGACCAGCGCCTCCCGGCCGTGGGCGACGAGGAGCTCCAGGCATGGCGTCGCGACGGTCTCCAGCAGGGCCTCGGCCGTGGGGAAGTGCCGGTAGACCGTGCCGACGCCGAGGCCGGTTCGGCGGGCGATGTCGTTGAGCTGCAAGGGCGTGCCCTCGTTGACGAGGTCGCGGGCGGTGGCCACGATCCGGTCCTGGTTGAGGGCGGCGTCCTTGCGTAGCGGCATGGCCGCCAGTCTAACTGGATAGCGCATCCGGATCGCGTTCGGCGAGGGGGGCGTGCCGCTCGCTCAGCTGGCGCACCGCCGCCGCCACGCGGGGATCCGTCGCCGTCCGGAATGGCGGCACCGGCGTTGCCTTCGGCCCGATGACCAGGCCTGTGCGGCCGGTCAACGACTCGTCGGTCGCCGCGACGATCGACGGCCTGGCCGCCACCGACGCCGGTCCCGACGTCGACCGCTCGATCTTGCGCCGCATCAGCGGCCACAGCAGCCGCAGCCCCGGCGAGACGATCTTCGGATGCCGCGCCGTGCCGTCGGTCATGTCCGTCGCCGCCCCGCCCGGGTCCGCCGCGAACACCGACACCCCCGTGCCTAGCAGCCTCTTGGCCAGGTCCAGCGTGTACGCAAGGTTCGCCAGCTTGGCGCGGCCGTACCAGTGGAAGCCGTAGTAACCGCCTGGTGGCTCCACCCCGTTGAACACCCGCTTCGCCAGCGCCACCGCCCCTGACGTCACGTTCACCACCCGGCTCGGTCCGCTGGCCGTCAGCGTCGGCAGCAGCAGCTCCGTCAGCAGGTAGGGGGAGAGGTGGTTCACCACGAACGTCGCCTCCACGCCGTCCCGGTGGTGCTTGTCCGGGAACATCGCCCCGACGTTGTTGACCAGCACGGTGAGCGGCTCATCCAGGGCGGTGATCCGCCCGGCCAGGCCGCGGACCTCGTCCAGGGAACCGAGGTCCGCGGCGAAGAACCGAGCGGCGGCGGGATTTCCAGGGGTGGCGGCCGAGAGGTGGGCCGCCTCGTCGATCCGCTTCACCGCCTTCGCTCCCCGTTCGGGGTCGCGGCCGACCACGATCACCGAGAACCCGGCCTTGGCCAGGCCCAACGCGGTCTCCAGGCCGATGCCGCCGGTGCCGGCCGTGACCACGGCTGTCTGTCCCATCGCTCCTCCAGTATCCGGATAAATCATCCGCTTCTACCTGGAGACCGTAGCACGTATCCGGATGACCTATCCACTTGTCGCCGATGTCACTCGGCGGGTGGTTGAGGGCGGGGTGTGCCACCGTGTGAAACGGGGACTCGGGCCCGGCGGATGGATCGTCCATATAGGACGGAGCCGGCCCCGGGCTACGGGACCGGCTCCGGACCGGGCGGCTCAGCTCCGGACGAACTCCCAGGTGACCGGGACGTCGCCGAGGTCGGTGCCACCGGTCAGCTGCCGGAACACCGGCTCGCTGATGTCGATGTGCTTGGAGTCGCAGCCCGGGCACTGGTCCTTGACCGGGATGGTGGCGGTCTTGTTCTTGTACTTCACCTTGACCGAGGTGCCCTTGCACAGCGGGTCGTTGTTCGGGTTCGAGGACGTCCAGAAGCTCTTGGGCACCGCGACCAGCCGCTGCGACGACGCGTCGATCGACGAGCCGCACGCGCCGAGGCCCTTGTCGTCGTAGTAGGTCGCGTTGCCCTTCACCGGCTTGTTGTACGGGACGGCGGCATACGCGGTCTGGCTGACCACAAGCGGGATGGTGGCGGCGATGGCGATGACGCCGAGCGCCTTGGCGAACCTGGACATGTGCGTTGTCGACCTTTCTGCCTAGTTCGGGTTGCCCGCGTGGGTGCGGGCCGGCCGGCCCGCACCCACCCGTCGCCGGATCCGGTGGTCAGCAGCTGAGGTTGCCGCCGGCGTCGGCGCCGAGGATCTTCACGTACTTCTGGTAGCGGTTGACCCGGTCCTGCATCTGGTCGTGGTTCTTGCCGCCGCACTCCAGCGCGCCGTTGATGGTGCGGATCGTCTCGCCGAAGCCCTTGTTCTTGGCCATCGCGTCGTGCGCGGTCATCGAGCCGGCCCCGCTCTGGGTCATCCAGAACCACAGGCCGCCGGCCTGCCAGGCCACGGTCGAGTCCTTGGAGACCTTGCCCGGGTCGTGCAGCAGGTCGATGCCCAGCGCGTCGCCGGCCGCCTTGTAGTTGTAGTTCCAGCTCAGCTGGAGCGGGCCGCGGCCGTGGTAGGCGGTGTTGCCGGCCGGGCAGCCGTAGGACTTGCTGGTGTCGCAGTAGCTGCCCCAGGCGCTCTGGTTGAGCTCCTCGATGTACTTCAGGTCACCGGTCTCGTGGCCCACGTTGGCCAGGAACGCCGCCGCCTCACGCTTCTTGGTCTTGTCGTCGCCGCTGGTGGCGAACGCCTGCCAGGAGCCGAGCGCCTTGGTCAGGCCCTGGTAGGTGTAGAACTTGTTCCGGTTGGGGAAGATCTGGTTGAACTGAGCCTCGCTCACCACAAAGGCCTGCGGCGACCGGGGCGCGGCGGTGGCGGCGACGGTCGGCACGGACATGGCCACGGCACTCGCGGCGGCCACCGTGGCCACCAGGGCCAGGACACGACGTACGGACATGCTTGTGCTCCTCGGGGTGAAGGAAGGTCGGAGGGACCGGCGGGGTGGTTCGCCCGCCCCCTGGGGTGAAAGCCTTTGCTCTCCGTCGCTTGTGGACACTAACGACGCGGCCGAGCGGCTTTAAGCCGTTGTTTCATCCAGCGGAACATTCCCCGCGCCCCGAAGGTGAATGCCCAGCGTGCCGCCCCTGTGGTTCACCTGATCGGGGAGGGCGGCGATTCGTCTTACGCCTACACGAAAACAACCGCCGGGGTTCGGCGCACCCGACGGTTGTCGTTGGGGCAAGGGCCTATTCCGTGCGCAGTGCGGACAGGTGCGTGACGCCGCGCAGGGTCGGCAGGGTCAGCGCGGTCACCAGCAGCACGAGGACCACGGTGGCCCCGGCGAAGGCGCCGATCGTCGGCCAGTCGATCCGCAGGGTCATGCCGGCCATCCGCACCACCAGCCCGGCCAGGCCGATGCCGGTGCCGACCGCGACGACCACGGCCAGCACCACCGGGACGGCGGTCTGCCACAACAGCGATCGGGCCAGTGTCGCCCTCGGCACGCCGGCCGCGGCCAGCATGGCCAGCGGGCGGCGGCGCTCGCGGATCTGCTCCAGGGCCAGCACCAGCATGCTGATTCCGGCCAGCAGCAAGGTGAACAGCGAGGCGGTGAGCAGCGCGCCGCGGACGACGACAAAGGTGTCCTGGCCGGCGCGGACCGCGGCGCTGCCGCTGAGCGTGACGTACACCCGCCAGGTCAGGCCGGCGAGACCGGTGGCGATCTGGTCGTCGGCGTCGGCCTGGGCGGCATCGGTCAGCACGTAGGTCAGGGCCTGCCGATCCGCGGGCAGGGTCAGTGTCGCGGCCGCGGCCGGCGTGAGCACCACGCCGTCGCCGATGTACGGGCCCGGCGGCACCTGGATCGGCCTGGTCACCGACGTCAGGTTCGGCACCGTGTACGCGAACTTCTCGGTGCCTTTGTGCTTGTCGGTCAGCTGCCAGGTGTCGCCGGGCCTGGCCGGATCCGTGGCGCCGACGGTGTCGACCAGGAAGCCGTCGCCGTCCGCGCAGCGCGGCACGGGCAGGGCGCGGGTGATGGTCGCGCAGGACGCGATGCTGACGGCGTGCTGGTACTTCGCGCCGACCACGTCGATCTGCTGGACCTGGTCGACCCGCTTGGCCGCCGGCACCTTGGCCAGGTCGGACGTGACCTGGCCGGCGGCCGCCGCCGTGCTGTACACGTCCACCCAGTCCGCGCCCGATGCGACGGTCGGCAGATCGTCGCGGTTGGCGGTCGAAGCCAGCATCAGCTGCATGGTGACCGCGCTGGCCAGCACGACGGCGACGCCCGCGACCACTCGGGCCGGCGTGCCGCTGTCCAGTTGCAGCCGGCGGATGGCGAGCTGCCAGGACGGCGCACCGCCGCGTATCCGGTCGACGATCCGTTCCAGCAGCCACGGCATGATCGCCGGCACACCGAGCATCAGGCTGGTCGCGCCGACCACGACAATCGCGATCCACCACTCGGTGGCGACCCCGCGGCCGGGCGGGACCGCCAGCAGCAGGACCAGTCCGAGCGCGATCGGCCCGACCCGCCACCACAGGCGGCGGCGGATCGGCCGGGCCTCGCGGACCACGCCGAGCGGTTCGATGATCACGCGCCGCAGGGCGAACAGCGCGGTGCCGACCGCCAGCACCGGCACCACCAGCACGATCAACGCCGTCAGCACCGGGTCGGGCACGACGTCGGCGGTGAAGAAGCTCCAGCCGAGCAGCTCGAAGTGGGGCGCCAGCTGGCGTAGGCCGAGGAACACCAGGGTGCCGAGGACCAGGCCGGTGGCCGAGCTGACCAGCGACTCGGCGGCGGCGATCCGGCGCACCTGCCGGTCGCCCGCGCCGGCCAGGCGCAGCGCGGCCAGCCGGCGATCCCGTTGCGCGCCGGCGATCCGGCTGCTCACCGTGACGAAGATGAGGATCGGGATGAGCAGCGCGACGCCGCCGATGGCCGTCACCACCAGCAGGGTCGGGTCGGTGGCCCGCTGATCTGGGGGCGCGCCGAAGGAGTAGACGTCCAGGGCGGCGGTCGCATCGGCGCCCGTGGTCGGCAGCGGGCCGGCGCCGACGTAGAAGGCGAGGTCGGCCGGGCCGCGCAGGCCGGGCATGCCGATCGTGCCGACGATCTGCTGCGGGAACCGCTTTCGCAGGGCGGCGCCGTCGTCCGAGCGGAGCAGGTCGGCCAGCGCCGGCGAGAGCACGACCTCGCCTCCGCCGGGCAGCGCGCCGATGCCGGGCGGGACCGGCGAGTTGGGGCCGGTGCCGTGCAGGTAGGCCCCGGTCAGCGGGACGCCGCGGAACGTCGTGTCGTCGGAGAGGTACTGGGTGGGGCTGACGCCGTTGATCACCGTGGTGTTGGTCAGGCCGGCGTCGACGCGCGCGTTCATGCCGGCCATGACGTTGCCGACCGACGCGAACAGCAGGAGCAGGGCGGCGGCCAGGCCGATGCCGACCGTGCCGAGGGCCAGCCGGGCCCACGAGGTCCGGCCGCCCCCGACGGCCAGCCGGATCCCGAGGGCGAAGTCGTGTGGCCATCCGGCAGTCATGAACTCCGCTCTGCCTCTCGCCGTCCGTCCATCGTGGACTCACTATACATGAGGAGTATACATCACGTTTATAGCGGCGTCCTCATGGCGCGGCGTGTCGTGGTATGTCGATTTCTGGACGCTGATATGTCGGGTTTCCTGCTCACCGGCACCGCGTTTGGCGGCCATGGTCAAGGCTGTCGGCATGCGGGACAACACAGCGGATCTGGTGGTACGGGCGGGTGTGGCGCACACCCTGGGCGAGCGAACCCTGACGGCGTTCGCGGTGCGGGACGGCGCGGTGGTCGCCGTCGCCGACCGGGACGGCGAGGCCGAGCTGCTGCGCTCGTGGACCGCCGCCGAGGTGATCGACGATCGGGACCTGGTCGTGCTGCCGGGGTTCGTCGACACCCACTGCCACCTGGCGCTGGCCGCGCGGTCGTCGTTCGGGGTGCCGGTGTCGCAGGCCCGGGACCTCGCCGGCGTGATCGAGCTGATTCGGGAGCGGGCCGCGCAGACCCCCGCCGGGCAGTGGATCGTCACCGCCGCCGACTGGCACGAGAACCAGCTGGCCGAGCGGCGGCTGCCGACCGCCCGGGAACTCGACTCGGCCACCGCCGATCATCCGGTGCTGGTGTTGCGGGGCGGCCACAACGCCGTCGTCAACACTCTCGGGCTGCGGCTGGCCGGGATCGACCGCGACACCCCGGACATCGACCGCGACACCGACGGTGAGCCGACCGGCCGGCTGCGGGACTCCGCCATGGCCCCCGTCACCGCGATCCTGCCGGCCACGCCGCCCGCGGTGCTGGCCGACGGCCTGGCCACCACGTCGTCCCGGTTCGCCTCGCACGGGCTCACCACCGTTCGCGACCCCGCCGTCACCCCCGAGGAGTGGCGGGCCTACTGCGGCATCGCCGCCGACGGGCGGCTCGCCATCCGCAGCCGGCCCATGATCTTCACGCCCCCGGCCGCGCTCGCCGGCGGTGTGGACGCCTACCTGGACGGCCTGGCCGCCCAGGGCATCGTTCCCGGCGCCGGATCCGGGCTGCTTCGGTTGTGGGGCTTGAAGTTCGTGCTCGACGGCGGGGCCGAGGCGGCGGCGCTCTCGCAGCCGTACGCCAACCAACCCGGCTACTTCGGGCAGCTGCTGTGGGAGACCGCCGACCTCGCCGCCGCCCTGGCCACCTGTGTGCGGCGGGGCTGGCCCGTCGGCACCCACGCCTACGGCGACCGCGCCATCGCCGTGCTGCTCGACGCCATCCGGGCCGTCGGGCCGATCCCGCGCGGCATGCTCGTCGTCGAGCACGGCGGTCTCATCACCCCCGCCCAGATCGCCGAGGCCGTCTCCCTCGGCGTGCACATCACCGTGCAGCATCCCCTGGTCGTCGGCCTCGCCCAGGCCTCCGTCGACTTCTTCGGCCGCGACCGCACCGCCGCGCTGTTCCCCCTCCGGGAGCTGCTCGACGCCGGGGCCTGGATCAGCGCCGGCACCGACCACCCCATCGGCCCCCTCGACCCCCTGGCCGGCGTCCACGGCATGACCACCCGTCAGACCCCCGTCGGCATTCTCGGGCCGGAGCACGGCATCAGCCGCGTCGAGGCCCTGCGCCTCTACACCCTTGCCGGCGCTGGCTTCCTCGGCCAGCCACCGGGTCTCAGCCTCGGCGCCCCGGCCGACTTCGTCGCGTATCCCGTTGATCCGCTGACCTGCCCGGCCGATGACCTGCTCACGCTGCGACCCGTCCTGACAACGGTCAACGGCCGCATTGCCTCCCGGGCCGGAAGCTAGGGAAAGTCGCAGCGTTCAGGTCACAGCCGCCTATGGTGGACGTCCGGTGAACAGACTGCCGCCCGGGTAGGGACTCCGCCATTTGGGGGCCAAGCCGGAAAGGACGTCAGCCATGGCCAACGCGCAGGGATACGCCACCGAGACCGTCAGAGACGAACTGGACGAACCCGCGATTCACCCCTCGGCCGGCGGCACGCGCTGTCCCCGGCCGGCCAGGCCCGCACCACTGGCTGTGCGGCCAGCAGCGGGCGCCGTGGCCGACGCTGTGGCCACAGATGCGCAACCTGCTGTGACTCAGCCGCCCACCGCGGCGGTGATGGCCCGGGACAGGCGGGGCAACTGGTTGTTGAGGTAGAAGTGGCCGCCGGGGTAGGGGGTGATGGTGAACTCGGCGGTGGTGTGCTCCTGCCAGGCCTGGGCCTCCTCGGCGGAGACCTTGGGGTCGCTCTGTCCGAAGTGGACGTGGATGGGCGTGGACAGCGCGTCGCCGGGCTGCCAGCGGTAGGTCTCGGCGGCCCGGTAGTCGTTGCGCACCACGGGAAGGATCATGCGCAGGATCTCGTCGTCGGCCAGCACCTTGGTGTCGGTGCCGGACAGGGACTTCATCTCGGCGATGAGGGCGTTGTCGCCCTTGGTGTGCACGGATTCGTCACGGTGCCGAGACGGGGCCCGGCGGCCGCTGGCGATGAGGGCGCGGGGCACGACGCCCCGGGCCTCCAGACGGCGGGCGACCTCGAACGCGACCGTAGCGCCCATGCTGTGGCCGAACAGGGCGATCGGCCGGTCGGCGAGGGCCAGCACGGGTTCGAGCGCGGCGTCGGCCATGGCGGCGATGGTGGTCAGGAACGGCTCGGAGCGGCGGTCCTGCCGGCCGGGGTACTGCATGGCGACGACATCGAACTGGGGCGAGAGGGCCTGGGCGAAGGGGAGATAGGCGCTGGCCGCCCCGCCGGCGTGGGGGAAGCAGATCAGCCGCACGGCGGCGTCCGGCGCCGGCTGGTAGCGCCGGGCCCACAGGTCGTTGGTGACGCTCGCGGTCATTTCTCGCTCCTTGTGACGGGCTCGCTGTCCGGTCAGCGATACAACATCCCGGCGTCCGGCACAACACACGCCGGACATGATCCAGGACAACCCCTAGCGTGGCTGATACACAGGTGGCGGGCACGACCCGGGACGAGCATGGGAATGCGGCGAGAACACCGATGCCAGCCGCGCGCTCGCGGAGAACCCCTAACAGACTTTCTGAGAACCCCTAACAGAATGGACCTGGTCCGGGCCACCGCTCACCAGTCGCTGCTCGACCTGTGTGAGGTGCTCTACGTGGTCAAGGGGCCGTTCCGGTGGCGGTGGATGCCAGGAAGGGCGACGTCACGACCCCTGGTGCGGTGAAGGGGCGTCGAACGAGAGGTTTGGTCCCTTGATCCTGGGGGCATGCCCGTACTCGGGGGTCGAAGGGCAGCTGAGCGTGCCCGGCCGTGCCCCAGTTCCGAGGGGCCCGGCCGGGCCCCGGAAGACCGAACGGGCAGCCGTCCGATTCCGGGCACCTATACCAAAGTCGGTATCCGGCACCGACGGAAGGTGCGGTCGGCTGTACCGAAGCTCGCTGTGGCGGCCGGGGCCCGCACCGCAGACTTGAGCCTATGACAGGATTCACGTAAGAACCGGGAGGACCCGTCGACCGGGCCGAGCACATCGGCACGACCGCGAGTTCCTGAAGTCCACCGCCAAGGTGGACTACGCCAAAGCCATGATCGACCACAGGGTCCTGTTCCCGCACCGTGGGAGCGCGATCTTGCGCAGTGATCGGCTGGTGTTCGGGGACTGGGGCCGGCGGGGGTAGCGACGTGACCCTCTAACCGAGTCGAATCGCCGGCGTCAACAACGATGTCACCCAGCACCACGACCGCCTCGTCGGCGGCGGGGTGAGGGAGTTCGGCGCGCCGATCATCCTGCGCCAGACCGACGGCGAGGAGGTCTGCCTCCTGCGTGACCACCGCTGGTTCTGGGAGCGCACCGACAACGTGCGCTGGTTCGCGATGCTCGCCGAGTGGCGCCAGGTCGCCCGCGACGCGTCCCGCGGCTACCGCTGACCTTCACGTTTTTCGGGAGAAAACTGTGGACAACGCGCTCTGGATCCAGGCCGTCTCGCTGGCGCTCGCGGTCGGCCTCGGCATAGCGATGCTGCGCATGCTGCTCGCCCTGTTGGGCCTGGTGTCCTCCTCCGGCAAGTTCTCGCGGCACTCGCGGCACAACAAGCCGCTGGCGATGGCCCACATCTTCGCCATCTCCGGGTACGCCCTGATCGGCTACGCCCAGCTGCTCTACGCGGGGACCAGGTACCAGATTCCGATGGACGTCGCCGGCGTCGTGTGCGTGTTCATCGGCTGGACCTCGGTGATCGTGATCGAGCGCCGCGTCCGGCGGTCCGCCGCATGAGACCCGCCCCGTTCCGAGGCCGGCGTTGAGGCGGCCCCCGGTTTCACACGTAGTCGAGGGGGAACCCGCCATGGTGGTTGTCTCACCGGGAAGCCGTGAGCACTCCTCCGTTTACCCTCAGGTCACGTCGAGTCACGTTTTATTTAGCTATACTGCCAAAACTGGGGAGATCGGCGCGGCGATGACGATGGATTCGCGTGACTTCGAGGGGGACTCGATGGCCGGCACCGCGGTGTTGCCCAGCGGTCCCGAGCTCGTCGACCGCGAGGACCAACTCGCGGCGGTGGTCGACCGGATGGCGCACACGCGGGACGGCCAGGGCGGATTTGTGGTCGTCCATGGGGGAATCGGGACCGGAAAGACTGCCTTTCTTCACCTGTTGCGCCAGCTGGCCGCCGACGACTTCACCGTGCTGCTGGCAGGATGCCGGCAGGGCCAGGCGGAACTGTCGCTGGCCGAGGGGGTCGCGGCGGAGGCGTGTGACCACTTGAGCGAGCAAGCACCGCGGGCGTCGTCGGGCACCGCCCCGTACGCGCGACTGCGGGTGCTCACCGGGCCGGTGCTCCGGCTGGCTGAGCGCCGGCCGGTGCTGGCGCTGGTCGACGACGCGCAGTGGTGCGACCAGGATTCCCTGGCCTGGCTGAACTTCCTGGCCCGACGGGCCGCCGGCGCCCCGGTGCTGGTGGTGGTCGCGCAGACCGCCCACGGCCCGGTTGACGCCGCGGAACTGTTGTCGGAGGCGGCATCCGCGTCGGACAGCACGATCCTCACGTTGCCGCCGCTGGACGAGGCGGCCGTCGCCGAGATGCTGCACCGCGTGTTCGGCGAGCCCCCGATGCCGGCGTTCACCGAGCTGTGCCGGACGTTGTCGGCCGGCGTGCCGGCGCTGGTGCAGCGCCTGGCGTCGGTGCTGCGCACGTCCGGGATCTATCCGGTCGACGAGCATCTCGACCGGGCGATGGAGGTGGGCAGCGCGGCACTGGCCCCGGTGCTGCCGCACTGCCTGTTCGGCTCGGCGCCGGGCACCGTGGCCGTGTTGCGGGCGGTCGCGGCGCTCGGCGTCGGCGATGTCGAGCTGGTGGCGGCGCTGTCCGGCGTCTCGGCGCGGGACGCGGCGCAGGTGGTCGACGAGCTGGACCGCCGCCTCGCGTCCGGCCCGGTGCGCGACGCCGTGCTGGCCGGCTCCCTGGCCGAACTGTCCGGTCCGGACCGGGACCGGCTGCGTGACCGCGCGGCGTCGCTGCGGGCCGACGCGGGGCTGGCGCCCGCGGCCCCGGCGGCGGCGCGTGAGGAAAACGCTGACGCCGCGGCGACTCCCGGTGACACTCTCCCCGACCGGGAGCTGTCCGCGGTGCTCGGCACGGAGACCGACCCGCTGGCGCTGTCCCGAGCTGTGCTCAGGTTCGGTGGCGGGTCGGTCACTCCGATGTGGAGCCCGATCGCCGTCGAGCTGGCCACCCAGGCGATGACCCGACTGTCCGATGAGGACTCCGGGACGGTGGCCGCGCTGGAGCCGGTGCTGCTGATGCTGCGCTCCCAGGCCGACACGTACATGTCCCGCTATGTCACGGGAAACTGGCACGCCCCGGCCTCGGCCCGGCGCGCGTCGGCGGCGCGGGCGTGGGCGGCGGCCCTCGGTGGTCACGACGCGAAGCGGGCGGCCGAGGACACGCGGCACGCGCTCGGCGCCGGCGTCCGGGGGCTGGGCGAATGGTGGTGGTGGACCAGCGCGTCCGTGCTGCACGCCGCCGACGAGACCGGCGCCGCGTTGCAGGCGATCACGTCGCGGGTCGACGCCGACGGCGTGGCCGATCCGGCATGGATTCGGTGCCAGAGTCTGGCCTTCCGCTCGCTGATCGCGCTCGACGCGGCGCAGCTGGGCGACTCCCTGGAGGACGCCCGCGGGGCCATGGCCATCGTCGAGCGCGAGGGCTGGCAGTCCCGCGGCGCGATCGCGCGGACCGCGCTGGCCCTGAACCTGTTGGCTCGCGGTGATGTCGACCGCGGCCAGGCGACGCTGGCTCAGATCGACCGCGACTGGCTCAGCGACCGCCCGGTGCTCGAGATGCGCTACCTGGTGGCCGTCGCGCGCCAGCGGTGGATGTCCGGCGACCACGCCGGGGCGATCGACGTGATGTGGGAGTGCGAGCGCCTGCGGGAGTCCGTGCGCATCGACAACCCGGTGATGTCCCCGTGCTGGCTCGACCTGGTGTGCGGCCTGTCCGCCCTCGGTCGGGAGCGGGAGGCCGGCGACCTGGTCGAGTGGGCCGAGGAGGGGGCGCAGCGCTGGGGCACCGCGCACGCCCTCGGCTCGGCCGCCCTCGGGCGGGGCGTGCTGACCGGCGGCAGCGACGGCATCCGGTCCGTTGCCGAGGCGGTCACGCTGCTGGCTCGGTCGTCGGCGCGCCAGACCTACTGGCGGGCCAAGAGGATTCTCGGCAACCGCCTGGCCCGGCAGCGGGACGCCGGGGCGCCGCGCCGCCACCTGTATCGGGTCGCGGGGCCGGGGACCGAGCACGGCATCGTGCCCACCGACCGGCCAACCCCGGAGCGACTGGCTGCCGACCGTCCGATGGCCGACCGCCCTACGCTCGACCGGCCCACCCTCGACCGGCCGGCCCCCGGCGGGCACCGGCTGACGTCGGGTCAGACGGCCGACCGGATGCTCAGCGAGTCCGAGCGCCGCATCGCCGCCATGGCCGTCGACGGCCACACCAACCGCGAGATCGCCGTGCGGCTGTGCGTCCACGTGCGCACCGTGGAGGCGCACCTGACCAACGTGTACCGCAAGCTCTGCGTGAGCGGGCGCCGTGAACTGCGGAGACGCCTGGCGTGAGCGACACGGTGACGATCGATACCGGGCAGCTCGAGGACATCGTGGCCGAGGTGCGCACCGGCGTCGGCCGGGTCGTGCGGATCGGCGGCCCGCAGGGCAATGCGCCCGCGCCCGCCGTGGCCGGGCTGGTGGCCGCGTCGGTGGAGAGCGGTTTCCGCGCCGTCAGGGTCGCCGGCTCGCCGGCCGAGACCGGCCTGCGTTTCGGGGTCGCGTCGCAGATCCTGTTGGCGCTCGGGGCAAAGCCGGTCAACGAGGAGCGCGGCGCGGTGCACGCGGTGCACGCCCACGTGCTGCCGGCCGTGCGCAAGCGGCCGCTGGTGATCGCGGTGGACGACGCGCAGTGGCTGGATCGCGAGTCGGGCTGGTGGCTGCGCGCCCTCGCCCGCCGCGCGCGAACCCGGTCGTTGCTGATCGTGCTCGGCAGCACCGGGGCGCGGGTCTCGGTGTTCGACGACGATCCCGAGGCGCGGGAGGTCTGGCTGGGGCCGGGAACCGGCGCGGTCGAACCGGTGCTGGACGGGATCCCGGCCGACGTTCTCCGGCTGTTGCAGGCGATCGCGGTCGCGGACGGCCGGCTGGAGTTCGATCTGGTGCGGGAACTGGCCGGACCGGGCCACATGCCGCGCGTGGCGCTGCTGGATGCCGTGCTGCGCTCCGGGTTCGTCGCGGACGGCCGGCGCGGTCCGACGGCGGCGAACCCGGCCGTCGCCGAGGCCCTGCTGGAGTCCATGACCGGCGCGGACCGGGTCGACCTGTACACGCGGGCGGCCGAACTCTGTTACCGCGCAGGGCTTCCCGAGGCCGACACCGCCGCCTTCGTGGTGCACGTGCCGCCGATGCGGGCGCCGTGGGTGGTGCGCGCGCTGCGGCAGGCAGCGGCGGACGCGCGGTCCCGGGGCGAGCACGAGTTCGCCGCGCGGCTGCTCGAACGCGCGCTGGCCGAGCCGGTCGACGACGCGACGGAGGTGCGGCTGCTGGCCGAGCTGGGCGAGGTCCAGCTGCACACGGCCTACGAGCTCGGCGAGCGCCGGATCGCCCGGGCCCTGCTCGGCGCGGGCGGCGACCGGCTGGCCCGCACCATGCTGCGGGCGGCCGACGTGTTGAGCCTGCACCACTGCGCCGACGACGGCCGGGACGCGATCGCCAAGGCCTGCGGGCGAGACGACCTCAGCCGGGCCGAGCGGGACGGGCTGGTGGCGCTGCACTGGCTCGGCGAGAGCGGCATGCCGAGCCCGCCCCGCCCGGGCACGAACCCGGTGCCCGAGCTGCCCGACCTGCCGGCCGATCCGGCGCAGGCCGGGGTGGCGGCCTGGCGCCGGGCCGCCCATGGGCGCAACCTCCGGGCCGTTCGGGCGCTGGCCGCCGCGGCGCTGGACGGCCAAGCCGTGACCGATGCCCTGCTGGCGCCCCGAATCTGCGCGGCCAACGCGCTGGTGCTCACCGACGACGCCGACCTGGCCGGCCGGGCGTTCGACGAGGTGCTGCGCGAGGCCCGTCGCCGGGCCATCCCGGTGGCCGCGGCCAGCGCGCTGCTCAGCCGGTCGCGCCTGCGCCTGGCCACCGGCAAGTTCCCGGCGGCGCTGCGGGATCTCGCCGCGGCCAGAAGGGAAGTGCGCGACGACCGGTGGCCGCCGATGCTGCTGCCTGGGGTGGTGGCCACCGAGATGATCTTGTTCGCCGTGCTCGGCCGGCACGAGGAGGCCGAGCGCGCGGAGGCGACCCCGCTGGCCCCGCTGGCCGAACGCGGCTACGGCTGGACGCTGCTGCTGTTCGCGATGGGACTGCGGCGGATCTCGGCCGGGGTGGACGTCGCCAAGGGCCGCGACTACTTGCTGGAGGCCGGCCGCCGGCTGCAGTCCCGGCAGTGGGACAACCCGGCGCTGCTGCCGTGGCGCTCCACGGCGGCGCTGGTCAGCCAGGACAACAACGCCTGCGGCGGGCTGATCGAGGACGAGCTGGCCGCGGCGCGCGCGTGGGGCACGAACAGCTGCCTCGGCGTGGCCCACATGAACGCCGGGGTCGCCCGCCGCGACGGGGCCTCGCAGGACCACCTGCGCGCGGCGGCGGCGCTGCTGCGTGACTCGCCAGGGGACACGCACTACGTGCGGGCGCTGCTGGAGCTGGCCACGCTGCACGCCGACGGCGGCGACTGGGCCGAGGTCGGGGACCTGCTCGAGGAGGTCGGCGACCTGGCCGCGGACCTGGGCTGGGACACCGTGGACCGGCGGATCGCCGAGCTGGCCTCGCGCCGCGCGGCCGCCCTGCTGGGCGCCCGTCACTCACTGTCCGAAGTGGAGGCGAAGGTGGCCGGGATGGCCGCGGACCGGTTGCCCAACGCGGTCATCGCGCGTCGCCTGTCCATCAGCACGCGGGCGGTGGAGGCCCACCTCACCGGCGTGTACCACAAACTTGACATCCAGGGTCGGGGGCAGCTCGGGTCGGTGCTGCGGAAGGCTGAGTAGGTGCGTTGATGCTGTTGGAGAGAACCGACGAGCTGGCGTTGGCGGACGCGGCGCTGGCCGGCGCCGCCCGCGGGCACGGCAGCTCGATGCTGGTCAGCTCGTGGATGGGGGGTGGCAAGTCGGCGCTGCTGGAGGAGATCGCGCAGCACGGCTTCGACCACGACGTCACGGTGCTGCGGGCCAGCGCGGCGCGGGCCGAGCGCGACTTCGCGTTCGGCCTGGTGCACCAGCTGTTCGAGCGCGACGATCTGCTCGGCGAGCGCGAGGAGGCCGATCCGGCCATCCTGCACGAGCTGTTCACGGCGCTGGTGGCCAAGGCCGAGCAGCGCGCGATCCTGCTGGTGGTGGACGACGTCCAGTGGGCGGACGCGCCGTCGCTGTCCTGGCTGTGCTACCTGGCGCGCCGGATCGACGGCGCGCCGGTGGTGCTGGTGATGTCCACAAGGGACGGTGACCCGGACGCCGAGCAGGTGGCCGTGCGCGAGCTGGCCCGCACAGCGACCGTGGCCGCGCAGCTGCGGCCGCTGTCCCCGGACGGCGTCGAGACCCTGGTGCACGAGTACTTCGGCCCGATGCGGGACAACGCCTTCGCGCTGGCCTGCCATGCGACCAGCGGCGGCAACCCGATGATGCTCACGCTGCTGCTGAACGGGATCCGCACCGAGCACCTCGACCTGGACGCCGACCTGGTCGACGCGGTCCGGCCGGTCGCGCTGGGCGGCTGGGTGCTGGCCGCGCTGCGGGCGCAGCCGGATTCGGTGCGTCTGGTGGCCAACGCCCTGGCGGTCCTGGGCGGCGACGCCGACCTCGACCTGATCGCCCGGCTGACCGAGCTGGACGCCGTGGAGTGCGCGTCGGTGCTGCGGGCCCTGGCCCGGCTGGGGCTGCTGTCCTCGAAGCAACCGGCCCGGCTGCTCAACCGCGCGGTGGCCGAGGTCATCGAGGAGTCGATGTCCACGCAGGACTATGAGCGGCTGCACCTGCGGGCCGCGACCGCGCTCGGCGAGCGCACCGGGACGGCGGAGCAGATCGTCGAGCACCTGTCGCTGGTCACGGTGCCGCACGAGCAGTGGGCCGTGGACGTGCTGCGGATGGCCGCGCGGGCGGCGATCGGCCGCCGCAACGGCGACGCCGGCCGCGGCCACCTGCGCCGGGCCCTGCTGGTCAGCCCGCCGGAGAGCACCACCCGGGCGGAGATCCTGATCGAGCTGGCGGCGGCCAACCGGGCCGTGGACCAGGCCGCGACCGTGCGGCACCTGCGGCAGGCGCTGCCCATGCTGACCTCGGTCCAGGACCGGGCCCAGGCGGTGGTGGACATCGTGCCGGTGGTGGTCGACTGGGCCGCGCCGCCGACGGTGGCGCTGGTGCACGGATTCACCGGGCAGCTGCCGGAGTGCGGCGAGCCCGGCGGTGTCGACGAGCAGCTGGCCACCAGCCTGCGAGCCCGCGAGCTGTACTCGATGCTCGGCGACGCGGTCGCCCAGCCGACGGTGCTCGACGAGCTGGCCCGGTGGGACGGGCAGTTCCCGACCGACACCGCCGCCGACCGCGAGCTGTCGGCCGTGCTGGTGCACGCCGGCGCGATCACCCAGCAGCTGACCGCGACCCAGGTCGGCCTGGCCGTCGGGCCGCTGCTGTCCCGGGAGCACATCCGCCGCGGCTACCCGGGCACCGCGGTGCCGCTGGTGGTGTCCTCGGCGATAGCCGCGGCGCGGCACGACATCGTGCGGTCGTGGCTGTCGCTGGCGATCGAGCGGTCCCGCATGCTCGACGACATCGAGGACCGCCTGCTGCTGCTGAGCCAGCTGGCCCTCAACACCGCCCACAGCGGACAGATCACCGACCTGATCCGGCACGCCACCGAGGCGGTGGAGCTGGCCGACTCGCCGGACCTGGCCGGCGCCACCGGCTTCCTGGAGTCGCTGAGCGTGGCGGTGCTGCACCTGGTCGGCACCGGCAACCACACCGCTCTGATCGAGCGGGTGGCCGCCGCCTACGACGCGCGTCCGGAGGAGTCGCTGACCCTGCGCCAACGCTGCGCGCGGCAGCTGCTGGCCACGGTCCTGGCCACGCCGAACACCGCGCGGCCCGCGGTGGAACGGCTCCAGGACACCGGCCGGCAGCTCACCCAGCTGGGCTGGACCAATCCGGCGCTGCCGCCGTGGCGGCTCTGGCTGGCCCGGGCGCTGTTCCGGCTCGGCGACCACGACGGCGCGTCCTCCCTTGTGGAGCAGGAGGTTTCGCACGCACGGGCCTGGGGCACCGCGGTGCCGCTGGGCCGGGCGCTGCGGGGCAGCGCGCGGCTGACCGACGGCCCGCGCGGCATCGAGCTGCTGCGCGAGTCGATGGCCGTGCTGTCCGGCGGGCCCAACCGCTTCGAGCTGGCCAAGACCCTGACCTCGTTGGGGGACCGGCTGCGCACGGTGGACCAGGTCGAGTCCGAGCAGCGGCTGCGCGAGGCCGTCTTCGCGACGGCGGCCAGCAGCCAGGGCTGGATGCCGGCCGGCGACGAGGACCCGCGCACCGGCCGGCACACCGAGGCGGCCAAGCGGGCCGGGCTGACCGCGACCGAGCAGCACGTGGTGGACCTGGTGCTGGGCGGCCGGGCCAACGGGGATATAGCGGCCGAACTGGGCGTCACGCGCCGGGCCGTCGAAAAGCACCTAACCAAGATTTATCGCAAACTTGACGTGGACGGCCGGTCCGGCCTCCTGATCGCGTTCGCGGAAGCGAAAGCGGGTCAATAGGGGTTCGCGTATTAGGGGTTGGTCGGCGGCCGGGCGGTCCACGCACCGAGTTATATGGCTGCCTGTCGTGGCTGCGGCGGAGGCCTCGAGAGATTCGACGATTTCGCCGACGCGGTCGGCTGGTGCTCCACACCCACGTCCGGCTGGTCGACCAGCCGGACGTGGGGCTGGCCACGCCGACGCCGCCCTGCGAGCCACGACCGCACCGGTCGGCGACCAGGTGCTCACCGTCGGGCGGGGCGGTCCGGGCCGGCTCCGCGAAGGCGGTCGGCGGGCCGTCCGGCCAGGCTTCCGGCGATCCGAACCGCAGGCGGGGCCGTCAGAACTACTCTCAGTGTGTCCTGCCCATTTGTTCACCCACTCTTCGGGCGGCCGGCCGGCCGCTGAACGGCCCGCCGCCGAAACGAAACGGGCCCCGCGCGGTTTTCATCCCTTTCTCCGGCTCTACGGCACCCGGGCGGCGCCCCCTGCTCCGTTCGGCGGCCCCCGGAAAACGGTCACGTCACGTTTTCGCAGGTCAGCGACGCTTTGTAGCGGGCTTAGTGGGCGGGTGGGACCGGGAGTAGGGGTTCCTAAGGGGTTCCGTACCTGGCCGGTCGGCAACACTCGCAACGGTCCGAACCATTTCACTTTCGGACCGAACCTGTAGCCAACCGGCTACAGGTCACATTGACTTCTTTAGTGGCGTGAAGGTACCTTCGGATCAGAGAGTTGAAATATGCGAGCCGGCCTTTCGTCTTACGTTCACATGTGCTGGCTTGAAATACTTTTAAGTTAGTGGCTTGGGGGCTGCGAATGAGTAACGGACAGGTCTTAGAGGCGATGCCGTCCACGGTCGACATCGACGACGGCTACGAGCACATCTTCAAGTCCTTCTTCGAACGCTATGGGATGTGCATGGCGGTGCTCGACCGACGCCTGCGTGTTCAGATCGCGAACTCCGACCTGCTGGAGCAGCTCGGCGCGGATCCGTCGGAACTGAACGGCCAGCAGCTGCACGACTACTTCCACCCGTCGGTCCGCACGCACCTGCGTGGGCAGTTCCGCCGGCTGGTCGAGGGCTACCGGACCCGGTTCACCGACCGTGTGGTGGCGATCCCGCTGGGCAAGCCCGCCTTCTCCGGCGAGCTGACCAGCATCGCCGTGCAGACCGACATCGGCCAGGTCAGCAACGTCATCACCTTCATCAGGCCGGAGCGGGTGGCGACCGACTCCCAGCGGGCCATCGCGCAGAACAAGAAGCTGCTCAGCAAGCTGGACGCCCGGATCCTCGAGGGCGTCGCGATGGGGACCGGCACCGTGCGGCTGGCCAGCGACCTGTTCCTGTCCCGGCAGGGCGTCGAGTACCACGTGAGCACCATGCTGCGCCGGTTCAAGGTGCCCAACCGGGCGGCGCTGGTGTCGAAGTCCTACTCGATCGGGATCCTGTCGGTGGGCGTCTGGCCGCCGCACGTGCCGACTGAGTACATCAAGTGAGTGACGCTCGCTCCTTGAGCGGTGCCCGCCAGTTCCACTTCTCCTTGTGCCAGGCCATGGTGTCGGCCAGGCCGTGCTCGAACGGCGCCCGCGGGGCGTAGCCGAGCTCGGTGGAGATCGTGGTGATGTCCACCGAGTAGTGGCGGTCACACTCCTTGCCGTCCGCGACATGGGCAACGAAGCCCCGGTCGCGGCCGGTGGCCTCGGGTGGCCACCGCGACGAAGTCCACATAGGACAGTCCAGGGCCGTCGAGCGCTTTTCCTGCCGGGCCAGGAACTTCTCGTGAGCGGTCATCCCTGAGCTCGCCGTCCTGGGTGGGTGAAGTTGCCGTAACGTCGCGGCGACAGTGTGGGACGTGCGGATCCGGTCACGGTCGGCTACCAGCCAGGACCTAGCAAAACACTCACACCGGCTGTGCTCGCGACCGTCACGTCTGTGAATTCGGCTACCTTTCGTGCCCATGAAGGTACGTGAACTCGCGATCGAAGGCGCGCTTGAATTCACCCCGACAGTGTTCTCCGACAAGCGCGGGCTGTTCGTCTCCCCGCTTCAGGAGCCGGCCTTCTCGGAAGCGACCGGAGCCCCCTTCAGGCTGGCCCGGACCTTTCACAACAACTCGCGCCGCGGCGTCGTGCGGGGCATCCACTTCACCACCGCGCCGCCCGGCTGCGCCAAGTACATCCACTGCGCCCGGGGCCGGGCGCTGAACTTCGTGGTCGACCTGCGGGACGGCTCGCCAACCTTCGGCCGGTGGGACGCCGTCGACCTCGACGAGGTGTCCTTCCGGGCCATCTACCTGGCCACCGGCCTCGGCCACGCCTTCGTGTCGCTCGAGGACAACACCATCATGTCGTTCCTGTGCTCGGCCCCCTACCGGTCGGACAACGAGCTCTCGGTCAACGCGCTGGACCCGGAGATCGGCCTGCCCGTGCCCGAGGGCGTCGACCCGGTGCGGTCGGACCGGGACACCGCCGCGCCGACCCTGGCGCAGGCGCTGGCCCAGGGTCTGCTGCCCAGGCTCGAGGACTGCCGCGCGTAACCAGTGCCGCGGCCGCGCCGGCCTGGATTCAGCCGGACCGCCAGAACGCCGCCGCCGCACTCGCCGGATCTGGGTGTTCGACCAGACTCGGGCTGATCGCCGCCTGGTGACCGCCGCTTGTTGCCGATGATCGCACGTGCTGGACCAAGCACAGATCGCCGACAAGACGGTAGGTACGGGCAGTGAAGGGAATCGTTCTCGCCGGTGGCAGCGGAACACGTCTGCACCCGGCCACTCTCGGGGTGTCCAAGCAGCTGATGCCCATCTACGACAAGCCGATGGTGTACTACCCGCTGTCGGTGCTCATGCTCGCCGACATCCAGGACATCCTGCTCATCTCGACGCCGACCGACCTGCCGCTGTTCGAGCGCCTGCTCGGTGACGGATCCGAGCTGGGCCTGCGGATCAGCTACGCGGTGCAGCCCAGTCCGGACGGTCTGCCGCAGGCGTTCACCATCGGCGCGGACCACATCGGCGACGACTCGGTCGCCCTCATCCTCGGCGACAACGTCTTCCACGGCCCCGGCTTCTCCGAGCTGCTGGCCAACACGGCGCGCACGCTGGACGGCGCGGTGCTGTTCGGGTACCCGGTCGCCGACCCGGAGCGCTACGGCGTCGGCGAGGTGGACGAGAACGGCAGGCTGATCTCGATCGAGGAGAAGCCGGCGCACCCCAAGGGCAACCGCGCGATCACCGGGCTCTACTTCTACGACAACGACGTCGTGGAGATCGCTAGGGGCCTCAAGCCCTCGGCCCGCGGCGAGCTGGAGATCACCGACGTGATCCGCGCCTACCAGGCCCGCGACAAGGCGCAGGTGGTCGACCTCGGCCGCGGCTTCGCCTGGCTGGACACCGGCACCCACGACTCGCTGCTGGAAGCCTCCCAGTACGTGCAGACCCTCCAGAACCGGCAGGGCGTCGGCATCGCCTGTCTCGAGGAGATCGCGATGCGGATGGGTTTCATCAGCGCCGACGAGTGCTACCGGCTCGGCGAGAAGCTGACCAAGTCCGGGTACGGCAAGTACCTGATGACCATCGCCGGCGCCGACGCCTGAGAGGAGGGGCCAATCCCATGTCGGGCAAGCACATCGCCGTTTTCAACTTCCCCGCGCACGGCCACGTCAACCCGTCGCTGCCGATGGTCGCCGAGCTGGTGCGCCGGGGGCACCGGGTCACCTACTTCGCGCCGGACCAGTACCGGGAGGCGGTCGCCGCGACCGGCGCGACCCCGGTCTCCTACGTCTCGTCCGCGCCCCGTGACTGGTCGACCGAGCGGATTCCCACCGTCATCACCCCGGAGGTCGTCCACACCGCGCTGAGGTTCCAGGTGGACGAGGGCTTCGCGCCGCTGTCGGCGGCCGAGCGGCACCTCGCCGACGACCGGCCAGATCTGATCATCTACGACCAGTTCGCCTTCCACGGCGGAAAGCTGTTGGCCCGCAAGTGGAACGTGCCGGGTGTGATGGCGTGCACGAGCTTCGCGGCCAACGAGCTGTACTCGCCGTACGCGAGCCTGTCGGCGGACGTCCCGTTCGAGCTCGACCCGAACCACCCGGATCTGGTGGAACTGGCCAAGGTGGCGCCGGCGATGCTGGCCGAGCACGGCGTGTCGGCCGAGGAGTTCGGCGCGCGCAACGAGGCCGCCACGCTCGTCTACATTCCCCGGAGCTTCCAGCTGGGGCAGGAGCACTTCGACGACAGCTACGCCTTTGTCGGTCCGTCGCTGGGTGACGGCAGCCGTCACGACGACACCGACTGGACGCCGCCGACCGACGGCCGTCCGCTGCTGCTGATCACCATGGGCAGCCACGACTACGACAACCGCCTCCAGTTCTACCGGGACTGCGTCACGGCCTTCGCCGATTCCCAGTGGCACGTGGTGATGGCCGTCGGCAGCCGGATCGACGTCGGCGAGCTGGGGCCGCTGCCGCCGCACTTCGAGGTCCACTCGTGGATTCCGCAGCCGACGGTTCTCTCCCACGCCAAGGCGTTTGTCGCCCACGGCGGGATGGGCAGCGTCATGGAGTCGCTCAGCCACGCGGTCGCCCCCGTCGTGCTGCCCAAGGTCTCCGAGCAGGGGCTGATCGCCGACCAGGTGGTCGCGCTCGGCATCGGCCGCAAGATGCTGCCCGCCGAGGCCACCGCGGCGCGGCTGCGCGCGGCGGTCGACGAGCTGGCCGCGGACGAGTTGGCCCAGCAGCGGGTGCGGCAGATGAGCGCGGACATCGGCAAGGCCGGTGGCAGCGCCGCCGCGGCCGACGCGGTCGAGGCTGTGCTGGCATGACCGAGCGCCGGCGACTGCACGTCGCGTTCCTGCCCTATCCCGCGTTCGGGCACACCATGCCGGTGCTGCCGCTGATCGCGGAGATGGTCCGCCGCGGCCACCAGGTCACGTGTTTCACCTCGCCCGCCTTCCAGGAGCGGGTCGAGGCGACCGGCGCCCGGTCGGTGCTCTACGAGGCGGAGCTGGAGACGCGGCCGGCCAAGGACTGGTTCACCATCGAGGAGGCCTCCTGGATGATGACTGACCTGCTGAACAAAACCATGGCGGTCGCGCCGGGCATCGACGCCGAGTTCGCGAAGGACTGGCCCGACGTCATCGCCTACGACACGACGCTGTGGGCGCCGGGTCGGTTCAGCACCTGGAAGGCCCGCGACACCGTCGTCCAGCTGATCCCCACCTTCGCGTCCAACGAGCACTTCTCGATAGCCGCCGACGGGATCAAGGTGTCCGGTGAACACGGCACCGACCTGGGCGAGATCGACCCCGAACACCCCGGTTTCGTGGAACTGATCCGCCTGCTCGACCAGTTTGCCGACACCTATGGCGTGCCCGAGGACAAGATCGAAGGGTTGTTGCACGGCTTCGACGAGTTCAGCGTCGTCTTCGTGCCGCGAGAGCTCCAGCCGGCCGGCGACACCTTCGGCGACGGCCACGTGTTCGTCGGCCCCTGCCTGAGTGGACCTCCGGCTGAGCAGGGCTGGCAGCCGCCGGCCAGTGGCCGGCCGGTGCTGCTGGTGTCCCTGGGCACGACCGTCAACCGCGGCCCGGAGTTCTTCCGCGACGCGTCGCGGGCCTTCGCCGACCTGCCGTGGCACGTGGTGATGACGATGGGCAACAAGGTGGATCCGGACGAGCTGGGGGTGTTGCCCGACAACGTCGAGGTGCACCAGTGGATTCCGCTCGGTGAGGTGCTGCGGCACGCGAGCCTGATGGTGTGCCAGGGCGGCATGGGCAGTGTGCTGGAGTCGCTGTACCACGGCGTGCCGATGGTCGTGGTGCCGCACCACGGCGAACAGAAGCTCAACGCCAACCGGCTCGACGAGCTGGGCCTGGCCAGGGTGCTGGCCCCGGAGCAGGTCACCGCGCGGGCGCTGCGCGAGCTCGTGCTGGAACTGGCCGACGACACCGAGACTCCGCGCCGGGTGGCCCGGATGCGCGACCTCGTGCGTGGCACCGGTGGTGTCCGGCTGGCCGCCGACACCCTCGAAGCACGCGCCACTGGAGAGCGATGATGAGCGAACCGATGTACGGGCTGCCGACCGAGCGCGCCAACCCGTTCGACCCGCCGGAGGTCTACCGGGAGCTGCGGGAACGCTGCCCCGTCAGCAAGATGCGGATGCCGGTCAGCCTGGACGGCCGGGACGGCTGGCTGGTCACCGGGCTGGAGGAGGCGCGGGCGCTACTGGCCGACAACCGGTTCAGCCACCGCAAGGAACTGATCTCGCTGTCCATCCCGTCGCCGATCCCCTTGGGGGACACCAAGTACGAGCCGGACCCGGCCGCGCCGGGCGCCTTCATCGGCATGGACCCGCCCGAGCACGGCCGCTACCGGCGGATGCTCACCGGCCACTTCACCGTGCGCCGCGTCAGGGAACTCGAACCGCTCATCGAACGGGTGGCCGCCCGCTACCTGGACGAGATGGCCGCCACCGGCGGCCCGGTGGACCTCGTTTCCGGTTTCGCCCAGCCGTTTCCGGTCGAGCTGATGTGCGAACTGGTGGGTGTGCCCGAGTGGGCGCGCCAGCCCATCGTCGACCACCTGGCCGTGGTGTCGCGGACGACCTACACCGTCGAGCAGATCATCGAGGCGGTCACCGAGCTGTCGGCCATCCTGACCAAGCTGGTCCAGGAGGCGAAGGCCGCGCCGGGCGGTGACGACATGCTCAGCGCGCTGGTGCGGCTGCCGGAGCTGACCGATGAGGAACTGGTCAGCCTGGTCTGGACGGTGCTCGGCGGCGGCTTCGACACCAGCGGCAACATGCTGGCGCTCGGCACGTTCGCGTTGCTGGAACACCCCGACCAGCTGGCCAGGCTGCGCGCCCAGCCGGAACTGCTCGACAACGCGATCGAGGAACTGCTGCGCTACCTGACGATCTCCCAGTTCGGCGCGAGCCGGGCGGCGCTGGAGGACGTGGAGATCGGCGGGCAGCTGATCGAGAAGGGCCAGACCGTGGCGGTCGGCCTGCCGGCCGCCAACCGCGACCCGAACAAGTTCCCCGATCCGGACCGGCTCGACATCTGCCGCGCCACCCAGGGGCATGTCGCCTTCGGACACGGCGTGCACCAGTGCATCGGCCAGAACCTGGCGCGGATGACGCTGCGCGTCGGCTACCGCATGCTGTTCGACCGCTTCCCCACGCTGCGCCTGGCCACGCCGGCGAGCGAGGTGCCCACGGGCGGGGACCTGCTGCACTACGGGGTGCACAAGCTGATGGTCACCTGGGACGAGCCGGATCCCGCGGCTCACTCATGACGACCTCCACGCGGCATCGCTTGTAGTGATCCTGCTAGAGCCCACTTTCACGCCGGCCCCGCACCACCGGGGCCGGCGTGATACTGCGGCCATGCCCGCGTTGCTGCCATGCCCTCCCTGTTCCCGCGTCTGTGTCGGTGGCGAGAAGCCCACGTTCTCACCGGCTGTCCCAAGGAGCTGACCTCAGATGGAGAATGAGCAGAAACTCCGTGACTACCTGAAGCGAGTCACGGCCGAACTGGGTCAGGTTCGCCGACAGCTGCGGGAAAGCGAGAACAGGCAGAACGAGCCGATCGCCATCGTGTCGATGAGCTGCCGGCTGCCCGGCGGCGTGACGACACCGGAACAGGCGTGGCAGCTGCTCGTCGACGAGCGCGACACCGTCGGGGACTGCCCCGCCGACCGCGGCTGGGACCTGGACGCGCTCTACGACCCCGACCCCGACCACATCGGCACCAGCTACACCCTCGCCGGTTCCTTCCTCGACGACGCGGCCGGCTTCGACGCGGACTTCTTCGGCTCGTCACCGCGGGAGGCCACCGCGATGGACCCGCAGCAGCGGGTGCTGCTCGAAGCCACGTGGGAGGCGTTCGAGCGGGCCGGGCTGGTGCCGGCGACGCTGCGCGGCAGCCGGACGGGTGTGTTCGTGGGCGCCAGCGACCAGGCGTACGGCACCGGGGTGCTGGCCGACCGGGACAGCGTGGAAGGGCACCTGCTGCTGGGCACCGCCATCGCGGCCCTGGCCGGCCGGGTCGCCTACAGCTTCGGGCTGGAGGGGCCGACGCTGACCGTCGACACGATGTGCTCGTCGGCGCTGGTCGCCGCGCACATGGCGGCGCAGGCGCTGCGCCGCAACGAATGCACGCTCGCCGTGGTGGCCGGTGTGACGATCATGGGCTCGCCGCGCAACTTCATCGAGTTCAGCCGCCAGCGGGGCCTGGCGGTCGACGGCCGTTGCAAGCCGTTCTCGACCGACGCGGACGGCACCGGATGGGGCGAGGGTGTCGGCGTCCTGCTGATGGAGCGGCTGTCGGACGCGCAGCGCAACGGGCACCAGGTGCTGGCCGTGATGCGGGGCAGCGCGGTGAACTCCGACGGCGCGTCCAACGGCCTGACCGCGCCGAACGGTCCGTCGCAGCGGCGGCTGATCCGGCAGGCGCTGGCCGACGCGAAGCTGACCGGCGCGCAGATCGACGTCGTCGAGGCGCACGGCACGGGCACGACGCTGGGCGATCCGATCGAGGCGCAGGCGCTGCTGGCGACCTACGGCCAGGACCACCCCGAGGACAAGCCGCTGTGGCTGGGCACCATCAAGTCGAACATCGGTCACACGCAGGCCGCCTCCGGCGCGGCCGGGATCATCAAGATGGTGCTGGCGATGGAGCACGGTGTGCTGCCCAAGTCGCTGCACTCCGAGGAGCCGACCCCGCACGTCGACTGGTCGGCGGGCAACGTGCGGCTGGTGACAGAGTCGATGGCGTGGCCAGACGGCGAGGAACCGCGCCGGGCCGCCGTTTCGTCGTTCGGGGGCAGCGGCACGAATGCGCACGTGATCCTCGAACAGGCACCGGCCGTGGAGGAGAAGACGCCGGCACGCACACCGACGACGCGCGTAGTTCCCTTGGTGCTGTCGGGTAAGTCGCCGGAGGCGGTGGCGGCGCAGGCCGCGCGGTTGGCGGCGGTGGACGCCGACCCGGTCGATGTCGCGTTCACGCTCGCGACGCGGCGGTCGGCCTTCGAGTCCAGCTCGGTCGTGCTCAGTGACGCCGTGTCCGACGGCCTGGCGGCGATCGCCGCCGGCGAGAGCCGCCCCCTGGCCCGGTTGACGGGGCAGACCGCGTTCGCGTTCACCGGTCAGGGTGCGCAGCGGGTCGGCATGGGGCGCGAGCTGCACACCGCGTTCCCGGCGTTCGCCGCCGCGTGGGACGCGGTGGTCGCCCACCTGGACCCGGCGCTGCCCGGTGTCGTGTGGGGCACGGACCAAGAAGCGCTGAACCAGACGGGTTTCGCGCAGCCGGCGCTGTTCGCCTTCGAGGTGGCGCTGTTCCGGCTGCTGGAGTCGTGGGGCGTCAAGCCCGACTTCGTCCTCGGGCACTCGATCGGCGAGCTCGCGGCCGCGCACGTCGCCGGTGTGCTGTCCCTTGAGGACGCGTGCGAGCTGGTGTCGGCCCGGGGCCGGCTGATGCAGGCGCTGCCCGAGGGCGGCGCGATGGTGGCGGTTCAGGCCGCCGAGGCCGATGTGCTGCCGTACCTGACCGACCGGGTGTCGATCGCCGCGGTCAACGGCCCGGACGCCGTTGTGGTGTCCGGCGACTCCGACGCCGTTCTCGCGGTGGCCGCCCGGTTCGACAAGACCAAGCGTCTCCAGGTCAGCCACGCGTTCCACTCGCCGCTGATGGAGCCGATGCTGGCGGAGTTCCGCCGTGTCGCCGAAGGACTTTCCTACCGCGAGCCGCGGATTTCGGTGGTGGCGACCTCCGCCGGCGGTGGGCGCTGGACCGAGCCGGAGTACTGGGTCCGGCACGTGCGTGAGGCGGTTCGCTTCGCCGACGGCGTGCGGGAGTTGGAGGACGCGGACGTCACCCGGTTCGTCGAGGTCGGGCCGGACGCCGTGTTGTCCGGGATGGCCGCGGCCTGCGTGCGTGAGGCCGCGGTGGTCGCCACGCAGCGGCGTGAGCGTTCGCAGGAGCGTGAGCTGGTCACCGGTCTGGCGCGGGCGTTCGCCCACGGCGTGGACGTCGACTGGTCGGCGTTCTTCGCCGGCATCGACGCCCGACCGGTCGACCTGCCGACGTATGCCTTCCAGCACCAGCGTTTCTGGCTGGCCACGGCGAACCAGGGCGCCGGGGACGTGCGGTCGGCGGGTCTGGAGTCCACCGGGCACCGGCTGCTGGGTGCGGCGCTGGACCGGCCGGAGTCCGGTGGTGTCGTGCTGACCGGCCGGCTGTCGATCGATTCCACGCCGTGGCTGGCGGATCACGTGATCGGCGCCTCGGTGTTGTTCCCCGGCACCGGGTTCGTGGAACTGGTGCTGTGGGCCGGGGACCAGGTCGGGTGCGACGTGGTCGAGGAGCTGACGCTGCAGGCGCCGCTGGTGCTGCCCGAGCGGGGCGGCGTGGCGGTCCAGGTCGTGGTCGACGGGTCGAACCAGGTCGCCGTCTACGCGCGGGTCGAGGGTTCTGACGAGCCCTGGACCCGGCACGCCACGGCGGTCCTCGGCAACGGCGGGCCGGCGGCGTCGTTCGAGCTGACCGAGTGGCCGCCGGCCGGGGCACGGCCGGCGGACCTGACCGGCTGGTACGACCGGGCGGCCGAGGCCGGCGCGGCGTTCGGCCCGGTGTTCCAGGGGATGCGGGCGGCGTGGACGGTCGGCGACGAGGTGTTCGCCGAGGTCGCGTTGCCGGAGGGGACCGAGGTCGACGGCCTCGGTGTGCACCCGGCGCTGCTGGACGCCGCGCTGCACGCCTTCCGTCTGACCAGGCCCGACAGTGAGCGGGCGGCGATCCCGTTCGCGTGGGAGTCGGTGTCGCTGCACGCCACCGGCGCGTCCGCGCTGCGGGTGCGGCTCAGGCCGACCGGTGACGGCACGGCCACGCTGTGGGCGGCCGACCCGACCGGTGCGCCGGTGGTGTCGGTGGATTCGTTGGCGCTGCGGCAGGTCGACACGGACGAGGTCGGCGCGCGGCGGTCGGGTGACTCGCTGTTCGCCGTCGAGTGGACGCCGGTCACGGAGTCGGCCGAGGCCGTCGACCCGGACCACACGGTGTTCGAGCCGGACGCGACCTCGGTCCGCACGGCCACTTACGCGACGTTGGAGCGGTTGCAGGCGGGCGAGCCGGTGGTCGTGGTGACCAGGGGCGACCTGCCCGGCGCCGCGGTGGCCGGCATGGTCCGGTCGGCGCAACTGGAGAACCCGGACCGGTTCGTGCTGGTGGACGTCGAGCCGGGGGTGGACGTCGAGCCGCTGCTGCCGCGGATCATTGGCTCCGGCCAGTCGGAACTGCGCGTGCGTGACGGTGAGCTGTTCGCGGCCCGGCTGGCGCGGGTGGTGCTGCCGGAGCCGGTGGCGGTGTTCGACGGTCCGGTGCTGGTCACCGGCGGCACCGGTGGCCTGGGCGCGCAGCTCGCCCGGCACCTGGTGGTGGAGCACGGAGTTCGCGACCTGGTGCTGACCAGCCGCCGCGGCCTGGACGCTCCCGGCGCCGCCGAGTTGCGGGCGGAGCTGAGCGAACTCGGCGCCGAGGTGACGATCGCCGCGTGCGACGCCGCCGACCGGGACCAGTTGGCGGCCGTGATCCGACCCGACTTGAAGGCGGTTGTGCACGTCGCCGGGGTCGTCGACGACGGTGTGCTGTCCGCGCTGACGCCGCGACGGCTGGACACCGTGTTCCGGCCGAAGGTGGACGCGGCCTGGAACCTGCACGTGCTGACCAAGGGCCTGGACCTCAAGGCCTTCGTGCTGTTCTCCTCCGCGACCGGTGTCATCGGCAACGCGGGCCAGGCCAACTACGGCGCCGCGAACGCCTACCTCGACGGACTGGCGGAGTACCGGCGTTCCCTTGGCCTGCCGGCGATCTCGCTGGCATGGGGCATGTGGGACGGCGGCATGGCCGACCATGTCGACGTCTCCCGGATCAACCGCGGCGGTGTGCTGGGCCTGTCGATCGAGCAGGGGCTGGCGCTGTTCGACGCCGTGTGCGGCAGCGAGCACGCCGCGCTGGTGCCGATCCGACTGGACGTCCGGGCGTTGAACGCGCTGGGCGCCGACCGGGTGCCGGCGATGCTGCACGGTCTGGTCCGCGCGCGGCGGCGAGTCGCCGGTCGGGCGGCCACGGTCGGCGCGCTGGCCGCGCAGCTGGCGGGTGTCCCCGCCGACGAGCGCCTGGCCGTGGTGCTGGGTGTCGTGCGGCAGGAGGCGGCGACGGTCCTCGGCCACGCCGGACCGGACGCGATCGCCCCGGAGCGGGCGTTCACCGAGCTGGGCTTCGATTCCCTGCTGGCGGTGGAGTTCCGCAACGCGTTGAGCGAACGGGTCGGCGCGCGGCTGCCGGCGACGCTCGTGTTCGACTACCCGACCCCGTCGGCGCTGGCCGAGCACCTGTTCGGCGAGGTGGTCGGCGACGGCCCGGAGCAGCCGAAGACCGTGCGCGCCAGGGACGTCTCGGACGAGCCGATCGCGATCGTCGGCATGGCCTGCCGCTACCCGGGTGGCGTCAGTTCGCCCGAGGACCTGTGGCGGCTGGTCGCCGACGGCGTGGACGCGGTGTCGTTGTTCCCTGACGACCGCGGCTGGGACGTCGAGGGGAGTTACGACCCGACCGGGGAGCGGGCCGGCACCACGTACACCCGTGAGGGCGGCTTCCTGCACGATGCCGCGATGTTCGACCCGGGTCTCTTCTCGATCAGCCCCCGCGAGGCGGTCACGATGGACCCGCAGCAGCGGTTGCTGCTGGAGACCGCGTGGGAGACCTTCGAGCGGGCGGGTATCGATCCGAGGTCGTTGCGGGGCAGCGACACCGGTGTGTTCGCGGGCGCGATGTACCACGAGTACGAGGGCAATCAGAACACGGGTTCGATCGTGTCCGGCCGGGTGGCCTACACGTTCGGACTGGAGGGTCCGGCGGTCACCGTCGACACGGCGTGCTCGTCGTCGCTGGTGGCGATGCACTGGGCGATGCAGGCGCTGCGTTCGGGTGAGTGCTCCCTGGCGCTGGCCGGCGGTGTGACCGTGATGCCGACGCCGGACATGTTCATCGAGTTCAGCCGGCAGAAGGGTCTGTCGGCCGACAGCCGGTGCCGGTCGTTCGCCGACGCCGCCGACGGCACGGGTTGGTCCGAGGGTGTCGGTCTGCTGCTGATCGAGCGGCTGTCGGACGCCCAGCGCAACGGTCACCACGTGCTGGCGGTGGTTCGCGGTTCGGCGGTGAACCAGGATGGCGCCTCCAACGGTCTGACCGCGCCGAACGGTCCGTCGCAGCAGCGGGTCATCCGCCGGGCGCTGGCGTCGGGTGGGCTCGAACCGTCCGATGTGGACGCTGTGGAGGCGCACGGCACGGGTACGAGGCTGGGTGACCCGATCGAGGCGCAGGCGTTGCTGGCGACTTACGGTCAGGATCGGGATGAGCCGCTGTGGTTGGGTTCGATCAAGTCGAACATCGGTCACACGCAGGCGGCGGCCGGTGTCGCTGGTGTGATCAAGATGGTGATGGCGATGCGGCACGGTGTGTTGCCGCAGACCCTGCACGTGGATGCTCCCAGCACGCATGTGGATTGGTCCGAGGGTGCTGTTGAGCTGCTGACTGAGCAGCGGGCGTGGCCGGAGACGGGTCGTCCGCGTCGGGCTGGTGTGTCGTCGTTCGGTGTCAGCGGCACCAATGCGCACGTGATCATCGAGCAGGCCCCTGAGCCGCCTGCCGCGCCCACAACGCGCGGAGAAAGCACCGTTGCGCCATGGATTTTGTCCGGTGCCAACGAGGAGGCGCTGCGGGAGCAGGCGGCCCGCCTGGTGTCCGTTGTGCACGGTGCGGAGCCGGCGGATGTCGCCTACTCACTGGTGAACACCCGGGCCCGGTTCGACCACCGTGCGGTTGTGTTCGGTTCCGGTGCTGACGAACTCCTGGCCGGCGTTCAGGGTCTGGCCTCGGGCGAGCCCGGCGCGAACGTGGTGACCGGCGCCGCCGGCGCAGCGTCCGGCAAGACGGTGTTCGTGTTCCCCGGCCAGGGGTCGCAGTGGGCCGGCATGGCCGTGGAGCTGCTGGACTCCTCCGAGGTGTTCGCCGCCCGGATGGCGGAGTGCGAGGCCGCCCTGTCGTCCTTTGTGGACTGGTCGCTGACCGAGGTCCTGCGGGGCGACGCCGCCCTGCTGGAGCGGGTCGACGTGGTGCAGCCGGCCACGTGGGCCGTGATGGTGTCGCTGGCCGAGCTGTGGCGCTCGGTCGGGGTCCGGCCGGACGCGGTGGTCGGTCACTCGCAGGGTGAGATCGCGGCCGCCGCGGTGGCCGGTGCGCTCAGCCTCGCGGACGCGGCGCGGGTCGTGGCCCTGCGCAGCCAGGCGATTCGGGACGAGCTGGCCGGTCTGGGCGGCATGGTTTCCGTCGCCCTGCCGGCCGACGAGATCGAGCTGGGCGAACGGGTGTGGGTCGCGGCGGTCAACAGCCCGACCAGCACGGTTGTCGCCGGTGACTCGGACGCGCTGGACGAGCTGGTCGCCCGCTACGAGGCGGCTGGGGTCCGGGTGCGGCGGGTGCCGGTGGACTACGCGTCGCACACGGTGCACGTGGAGCGGATCCAGGACCGGGTGCTGGCCGACCTGGCGCCGATCCAGCCGCGGTCGGCCGAGGTGGCGTTCTTCTCCACCGTCGGCGTCGAGTGGATGGACACCGAGCGGTTGGACGCCGCCTACTGGTACCGCAACCTGCGGCAGACGGTCCGTTTCGGCGAGGCCGTGGCCGCGCTGGCCGAGCAGGGCTTCGGGGTGTTCGTGGAGTCCAGCGCCCACCCGGTGCTGGCTCCGGTGATCGACCAGGACGTGGTGACGGTCGGTTCGCTTCGCCGCAACGACGGTGGCCTGAACCGGTTCCTGACCTCGATCGCGGAGCTGTGGGTGCGCGGGGTCGACGTCACGTGGCCGGTGGCCGGGCGCGTCGTGGACCTGCCGACCTACGCCTTCCAGCGCCAGCACTACTGGTTGACGCCGGCGGCCCCGGTCGCCGCCGTCGACACGGTGGACAGCGCGTTCTGGCAGGCGGTCGAGAGCAACGACCTGGCCGCCCTCGCCGACACGCTGGAGGTCGACGGCGCCGGGCTGGACGGCATGGTGTCGGTGCTGTCGTCGTGGCGGCGTCGCCAGCAAGCGAAGTCCACTGTGGATGGCTGGCGCTACCGAGTTCAGTGGAAGCCGTTGTCGGTGAAGGAATCGACGCTATCTGGCCGCTGGCTGGTGCTGGCGCCGATCGGCTCGGACGAGTACGCGGACCTGCTGGCCGGTCTCGACGTGGTACGGGTCGATGTCGACGCCGCCGCGATCGAGCGTGCCGCGCTGGCCGAGCGGCTGGCCGGTGAGCAGTTCGACGGCGTGCTGTCGCTGCTGGCCCTGACCGGTGAGCACGCCCCGGCGGCGACCCTGGTCGCGGCGCAGGCGCTGCGGGACGCCGACATCGACGCCCCGCTCTGGATCGTCACCAGCGGTGCGGTGTCGACCGGTCGCTCGGACAAGGTCACGAGTGCGGTGCAGGCGCAGGTGTGGGGCTTTGGCCGGGTGATCGGCCTCGAGTTCCCGGACCGCTGGGGCGGTCTGATCGATCTTCCGTCCACTATGGACGACCGGATGGCCGGCCGGGCACGCGCGGTGCTGGCCGGGATCGACGACGAGGACCAGGTCGCGGTGCGGTCCTCCGGCGTGTTCGTGCGCCGGCTCGCCCACGCGCCGGCCGCCGTCCCGTCCCGGGAGTGGACGCCCAACGGCACCGCGCTGATCACCGGTGGCACCGGTGGCATCGGTGCGAACGTCGCGCGGTGGCTCGCGGGCGGCGGCGCCGAGCACCTGGTGCTGACCAGTCGTCGTGGCCGGGACGCCGAGGGCGCCGCCGAGCTGGCGGCCGAGCTGACCGGTCTCGGTGCGCGGGTGACCATCGCGGCCTGTGACGTGGCCGACCGGGACTCGTTGGCCGGGCTGCTCGAACGGCTGGAGGCCGCCGGGAGCCCGGTGCGGTCGGTGTGGCACGCGGCCGGCGTGGCCCGGCTGGAGCCGATCGGCGACACGACCGTCGCGGAGTTCGCCGAGTCGGTGTCCGCGAAGGTCAACGGCGCGACGAACCTGGACGAGTTGTTGCGTGGCAAGGAAATCGACGCGTTCGTGCTGTTCGCGTCGGGCGCCGGGGTATGGGGCGCGGGCGGGCAGGGCGCGTACGGGGCGGCCAACGCCTTCCTGGACGGGCTGGCCGCCCTCCGACGGTCCCGCGGCGAGACGGCGACGTCGGTGGCGTGGGGTGCGTGGGCCGGCGGTGGCATGGCCGCCGCCGAGGACGCCGAGCGCGCGATGAACCGGGCCGGACTCGGGCTGATGGCGCCGGAACTGGCGCTGTCGGCGTTGCGACAGGCGATCGAGGCCGACGAGCAGACCATCGTCGTGGCGGACGTGGACTGGGTGCGGTTCGTGCCCGGCTTCACCGCGGCACGCCGCCGGCCGCTGCTGGCGGACCTGCCCGAGGTCGCGGCGCTGCTGGCGGCCGACGCGCCGGCCGAGACGTCCACCCCGGGGGCGGCGTCCGGGTTCGCCGAGCGGCTGGCGGGTCTGCCGGCCGCCGACCGTGACCGGGCGGTGGCGGAGGCGATCAGGACCCACGTCGCCGCGGTGCTGGACTACTCCGGCGCCGACGCGGTCGACCTCAACCGGGCCTTCCGTGACCTGGGCTTCGACTCCGTGACGGCGGTCGAGCTGCGCAACCGCATCGCCGGGGTGACCGGGCTGCGGCTGCCCGCGACCGTGGTGTTCGACTTCCCGTCGGTGCGGGCGCTGGCCGAGCACCTCAGCGGCGAACTGTTCGGCGGCGTCGTCGAGACGGTCGACACCCGGGCGGCCGTGACCGACGAGCCGATGGTGATCGTGGGCATGGCGTGCCGGTTCCCCGGTGGTGTCGCCACGCCGGAGCAGTTGTGGGACCTGGTGTCCGAGGGGGTGGACGCCACCTCCGGCTTCCCACTGGACCGGTCGTGGGACTTCGACAACCTGACCGGCGGCTACGAGCACCGCGGCGGTTTCATGCCGGAGGCGGGCGACTTCGACGCCGGCTTCTTCGGGATCAGCCCGCGTGAGGCGCTGGCGATGGACCCGCAGCAGCGGTTGCTGCTGGAGACGTCGTGGGAGGCGCTGGAGCGGGCGGGTGTCGATCCGCGTTGGCTGCACGGCAGCGCGACCGGCGTCTTCGTCGGCTGCACCACCGCGGGTTATGGCGGCGTGCTCGCCGACGCCCCCGCCGAGGTCCAGGGCCACCTGCTGACCGGTGCGTCGAACTCCGTGGTGTCGGGCCGGATCTCCTACACGCTGGGCCTGGAGGGGCCGGCGGTGACCGTGGACACGGCGTGCAGCTCGTCGCTGGTGGCGATGCACTTCGCGGCGCAGTCGCTGCGGGCCGGCGAGTGTGACCTGGCGCTGGCCGGCGGTGTCACGGTGATGGCGACCCCGGGCGCGTACGTGGAGTTCTCCCGTCAGGGCGGGCTGGCCGGCGACGGCCGGGTGAAGGCGTTCTCCGAGGATGCCGACGGCACCGGCTGGGGCGAAGGCGCCGCCATGCTGCTGATGACCCGGCTTTCCGAGGCGCAGCGCCGGAACCTGCCGATCCTGGCGGTGATCCGCGGTTCCGCGATCAACCAGGACGGCGCGTCCAACGGCCTGAGCGCGCCCAACGGCCGCTCACAGCAGCGGGTCATCCGCCAGGCGCTGGCCCAGGCCGGCCTGTCGACGTCCGATGTGGACGTTGTCGAGGGGCACGGCACGGGTACGACGCTGGGTGACCCGATCGAGGCGCAGGCGCTGCTGGCGACCTACGGTCAGGACCGGGACGAGCCGTTGTGGCTGGGTTCGATCAAGTCGAACTTCGGGCACACGCAGTCGGCCGCCGGTGTCGCCGGTGTGGTCAAGATGGTGATGGCGCTCCAGCACGGCGTGCTGCCCAGGACCCTGCACGTGTCGGCGCCGTCGTCCAAGGTGGACTGGACGGCCGGCAAGGTCGAGCTGCTGGCGGAGAACCGGGAATGGCCGGCGGTGGACCGTCCGCGCCGGGCTGGTGTGTCGTCCTTCGGCATCAGCGGCACCAACGCGCACGTGATCATCGAGCAGGGGCCGGCCGTCGAGGAGACGACCGTCGAGCGCTCGGTGCTCACGCCGTGGGTGCTGTCCGGGGCGACCAAGCAGGCGCTGCGCGAGCAGGCCGCCCGGTTGGTGTCCGTTGTGGACGGTATCGATCCGGCGGATGTCGCCTTCTCACTGGCGAAGTCGCGGTCGTCGTTCGCGCACCGCGCCGTGCTGTTCGGCGAGGACCAG
>Ga0307511_10000634_pt1 | contig 37652 bp, 35 predicted proteins | sample 13_EM_MG_FD_200266 | JGI IMG/M metagenome (GOLD analysis project Ga0307511, IMG submission 200266) | Populus trichocarpa ectomycorrhiza microbial communities from riparian zone in the Pacific Northwest, United States - 13_EM | ecosystem: Host-associated > Plants > Roots > Unclassified | place... | reverse complement strand
GGCCGGCCGGCCGGGGTTCCAGCTCGTCGACTCCGACGGCGACACGAAGCTGTACAAACTGACCGCATGCTGACGGGTGGGGAGCACACCGCACGTGCCTGACAAGTTGACCGCGATCGCCACCGCGTACCACCCCGACGAGCGCCTGCTGGCCGTTGTCGAGGCGGCGCGGACGGTGTGCGTCGAGGTGCTCGTCGTCGACAACACCCCCGGCGGCGCCGCGCTGCTGGCCGGCGACCTGCCCGACGGGGTCCGTGTGCTGCGCCCGGACGGCAACCTGGGCCTGGCCGGCGCGCTCAACCTGGGCCTGCGCGAAGTGTCGCCGGGCAGCGACGCGGTGCTGCTGCTCGACCAGGACTCGGTGCTGTCCGAGGACCTGGTCACCCAGCTGCTCGCCCATCTGGACGACCCGACGGTGGGCGCGGCGGCGCCGGCGCCGTGGGACGCCGAGCGCGGCTCCTACATCGATCCCCGGACCACGCTGCGGCCGACCGTCGCCGACCGGGACGCGGTCATCACCTCCGGCATGGTGGTCCGCCGCACGCTGCTGGACGAGCTGGGCGGCTTCCGCCAGGACTTCTTCGTGGACTGCGTGGACCAGGACTTCTGCCTGCGGCTGCGGCGCACCGGCAAGCGCATCGTGCAGGACAAGCGGGTGCGGCTGCCGCACTCGCTCGGCGACGTGCGCGAGCACCGGTTCCTCGTCGGCCACGTGCGGGTGACCCACCACCCGACATGGCGGCTGTACTGGGTGATCCGCAACGGCATGGTGCTGGTCCGGGAGAACCTGGCGGCGTCGCCGCTGTGGAGCCTGACCTCGATCCTGATCATGGGTCGCTGGGTGCTGCTGACCGCCCTCTACGAGCGGCCGCGCGGCCAGCGGCTGCACGCCATGTGGCGTGGCCTGCTCGACGGCCTGCGCGGTCGGACCGACCGCCGGTTTCTGCCGGCGGGCACGTCGGCCGACGGCCGGTGAAGTGATCGTTTCGGAGGTGGAGCCCGGTCCGGCCCCACTTCGCGCTGCACTACACTGACTTGCGGATTCAGCTGAAAACCACCAGTTGCCCAAGCTTTGTCAAGAGCGTCCTGGAGGACCTGTGGCCGAGTGGTCCGACGTCTGGCTGGTCGTGCCGGTGTACAACGAGGCACAGGTCATCCGCGACGTCGTCCGTCACGCGCGGCAGACGTTTCCGAACATTGTGTGCGTCGACGACGGCAGCCGGGACGGTTCCGCGGAGCAGATCCGGGCCGGCGGCGCGCACCTGGTGCGCCACCCGGTGAACCTCGGCCAGGGCGCGGCCCTGCAGACCGGCATCGAGTACGCGCGGGCGCAGCCGGGTGCGCAGTACTTCGTCACCTTCGACGCCGACGGCCAGCACCAGGTCGACGACGTGGTGCGGATGCTCAAGCGCCTCAAGGACGAGGACCTGGACATCGTCGTCGGGACCCGGTTCAAGGCCGGCGCGGACACCAGCCACATCCCGTGGATCAAGCGGTTGGTGCTCAGGACGGTCGTGATGCTCAGCCCGCGCACCCGTCGACTGGGCCTTTCGGACGCGCACAATGGACTGCGTGCCTTCACCAAGAAGGTCGCCGACTCGCTCAACATCATGTTGAACGGAATGGGCCACGCCTCCGAGTTCGTCGAGTTGATCGACCGTCACAAGTGGAAGGTCGCCGAGGAACCGGTGGAGATCCTCTACACGGAGTACTCGATGGCCAAGGGCCAGTCACTTATCAACGGCGTGAACATTGTCTTTGACAGTGTGGTCCGGTCGGGGGCGAAGCGATGATTATCATCCAGATCGTACTGATCCTCGCGGTCATCCTGCTGCTGCTGTTCTTCCTGCGGCACCACGGCAAGAGCAAGACCGCGGCCAGCGTGAAGATCGGTTTCTCGCTGTTCATGATCTTCGGCGTGCTGGCCGTGCTGTTCCCCGACGAGGTCACCACGGTGGCCAACTGGCTGGGCGTCGGCCGTGGCACCGACCTGCTGCTCTACGGCATGGTGGTGGCCTTCGGCTTCGCCACCATCAACACCTACCTGCGGTTCAAGGAGCTGGAGCTGCGCTACGCCAAGCTGGTGCGCGCGGTGGCCATCCAGAACAGCGAGCAGCCCCAGGAGCAGAAGGAACCGGTCAAGGTCGACTGAGCACCAACCTGCGTGAAGAGGCGGTCGCGGCTCGAAAGCCGCGACCGCCTTTGTGTGTGCGAAGGTTCAGCCGGCCACCGGGGCCGGCGCCGGCGTCTTCGTCGCCGATGACCGCAGGGCCCCGAGCAGGGCGAACAGCACGCCGCTGGCCACTACCGCCGGGCCGACGAGCTGGGCGACAACGGCCACCGTGAGCGTGTCGCCGGGCAGCAACAGCAGGCCGACCAGCACGGCCGTGCCGATCACCCACGACGCCGTGACGGTGTGATGGCGGCCCAGCGCCACCAGCGCCGGCTGCAGCGCCTGCACGGCCATCAGCAGGATCGTGCTGACGCCGAGCAGCCCGACCACCGGGCCGGGCACCGACACGGTGCCGCCGAAGAACAGCCGCGCCGCCCATGGCCCGAGCAGCCAGGACAGGATCGCCCCCGGCATGCCCACGGCGAGCACGGCCAGCAGCACCAGCCGCATCCGGCGCCGCATGACGTCGAACTCGCACCTGGTGGCAGCGGCGGTCAGCGCCGGCAGCAGCATCGCCTGCACCGGCGCGAACAGGAACAGCGGCACGCGGACCAGCACAAACGCGGAGCTGAAGGCCCCGGCGACGGGGTTGTCGGCGCCGAGCCGGGTGGTGACCACGAGCGGCAGCAGGTTGGCCACCAGCTGGGTCAGCAGGATCGCGCCGACCAGCAGCAACAGGCCGCGGGCCATCGAGCCGACAGGCTCGCCGCCCTCGGCGTCGCCGTGCGGCAGCCGGCGGGTCCACGGCAGGCCGACCAGCGCGCCGATGAAGCTGCCGCCGGCGAAGATCAGGCCGTACGTGCCGGCGGCCGCGACGCCGCCGATCGCCACGGCGACACAGGGCAGCAGCCGGGCCGCGCCCTCGCCGGCCAGCGTCGCGGCGTAGCCGGAGAACCGCTGCATGCCGCCGAGCAGGCCGCGCATCAGGCAGATCGCGGCCGCTGTGACGGCGGACAGCAGCACGGACCACAGCAGCGGCCAGTGCCCGCTCAGCTCGACGTCGACCAGCATCGGCGAGATGGCGCCGAGCACGACCAGCACCACCACGAGCAGGCCGCCGGCCAGCAGCACGGCGCTGCGCACGACGTGTCGCAGCGGCCGGCCGGCCGCGATGGTGCTGCTGGTGGCGCGGCTGGTTTCCTGCTCCAACGCGGTGAACAGGCCCGGCCCGATGATGTTGATCAGGAAGTAGGCCGACTTCACCGCGGTCGCGTCGGCCTCGGGCAGGGTGTGCCCGGCGATCGCCAGGAACAGGTAGCCGGCCGCGCCGAGCACGACGAGGCCGCCGCCCATCAGGGCCGCCGACTCGCAATTGGAATTGGCCACAGCGTCAGTTTCGGAAGTAGTCCACCGTGCGCCGCACGCCCTCAGCGATGTCCACCTCGGGCCGCCAGCCGAGCTCCCGCTGGGCGGCGGCGTTGTCCAGCGCGGAGGCGCGCAGGTCGCCGAGCCGGGCCGGGGCGAGCTCGGGGGCGTCCGCCGCGCCGGCCGCCTTGGCCACCAGGGTGTGCAGCTCACGGTCGGAGGTCTGCACGCCGGTGCCGATGTTGAAACGCTGCCCGCCGCCCTTGTCGCCGGAAGCCGCCACGAACGCCGCCACCACGTCCTCGACGAATACGTAGTCGCGGGTGTTGCCGCCGTCGCCGAAGACCTTGGTGGACTCGCCGTTCAGCAGCCGCTGGGCGAAGATCGCCACCACGCCGGCCTCGCCGTGCGGGTCCTGCCGCGGGCCGTACACGTTGGCCAGGGCCAGGTGCGTGCAGTCCATGCCGTAGAGCTGGCGGAAGGTGTTGAGGTACACCTCGCCGGCCACCTTGCTCGCCGCGTACGGCGACTTCGGGTTGATCGGCACGGCCTCGGACACCGGCAGCTCGTCGGGCGTGCCGTAGATGGAGCCGCCGGAGGAGGCGAACAGGACCTTGCGCACGCCGGCCTTGCGGGCCGCCTCGGCCAGGTTGACCGTGCCCACCACGTTCTGGTGCACGTCCAGCAGCGGGTCGGCCACGCTGACCCGGACGTCGATCTGGGCGGCCAGGTGGAACACCGCCTCCGGCTTCACCTCGGCCAGCAGCTCGTGCAGCTGGGGGCTGGCCACGTCCAGCTCGACCAGCCGCATCCGGCCGGCGGCCTCGGCGGCGGCCAGGTTCTCGCGGCGGCCGCGGCGCAGGTCGTCGACGACCACCACCTCGTGCCCGTCTCGCAGCAGCCGGTCAACCAGGGTCGACCCGATGAAACCGGCACCGCCGGTGACCAGAGCGCGCATGGGGCCAGGCTAGCGGAGCTGTTCTGCGACCCGATCGGCCACGTGCCGCCCGATCTCCAGCGAGCTCGTCGCCGCCGGTGACGGCGCGTTGAGCACGTGGACCTGCCGCTCGGCCAGCTCGAACAGGAAGTCGTCGACCAGCGAGCCGTCCGGCAGCATGGCCTGCGCCCGCACGCCGGCCTCGGCCGGCACGAGGTCGTCCGCGGTCACCCGGGGCACCAGGCGGGCCAGGCTGTCGGCGAACCGCCGCTTGGACAGCGACCGCACCACTTCCTGGATCCCGGTTTTGGCGTACTTGCGGGCCAGCTTCCAGGTGCCGGGGAAGGACAGCGCGTCGGCCAGGTCGGCCGGCGAGATGTCGCGCCAGCGGTAGCCCTCGCGGCGCAGCGCCAGCACCGCGTTGGGGCCGGCGTGCACGCTGCCGTCGATCATGCGGGTGAGGTGCACGCCCAGGAACGGGAAGGCCGGGTCGGGCACCGGGTAGATCAGGCCGTTGACCAGGCTCCGGGCCTGCGGCCGCAGCTCGTAGTACTCGCCGCGGAACGGCACGATGCGGGCCTTGGGCCGGCGGCCGGCCAGCTTGGCCACCCGGTCCGCGTGCAGGCCGGCGCAGTTGACCAGCACCTTGGCCCGCACCACGCCCCGCTCGGTGGCCACCTCGATGGCCGAGCCGCTCGCCCGCACGGCCAGCGCCGGGCTGGCGCTCCACAGCTCGGCGCCGTTGTCGACGAGCCGGTCGGCCAGGACCTGGCAGACGTTCTTGTAGTCGATGATGCCGGTGCTCTCCACCCGCAGCGCCGCCACGCACTGCACCTCGGGCTCGTACTCACGGGCCTCGGCGGCGGTCACCGTGCGGGCCGGCACGCCGTTGGCCTTGGCCCGCTCGGCCAACACGGTCAGCGGCCCGATCTCCTCGCCGCTGACCGCGACGACGAGCTTTCCGTTGACCTGGTGGGGAATTCCGTGCTCGCGGGCGAAGTCCACAATGGACCGGTTGCCGTCCGCGCACATCCGCGCCTTGAGGCTGCCCGGCTTGTAGTACAGGCCGGCGTGGATGACGCCGCTGTTGTGCCCGGTCTGGTGGGCCGCCCAGGTCGTTTCCTTCTCCAGCAGCACGACCTTGTGGCCCCGGTTGACCGCGAGCTCGTGCGCGGTGGCCAGGCCGACGATGCCGCCGCCGATGACGCAGACGTCCGCGACGGCGACCATCAGCCGTTGCCGAACGCGTGCTTGGCCAGCGCCTTGGCCACGTCGCCCTGCCCGCCCTTCATGGCGGTGGGCAGCAGGGTCAGCGCGTGCAGCCGGGACGCGGAGTGCACCCGGGCGGCCCGCTCGGCCTTCTTCCAGCCGCGCGCCCGCATCCGGTCGGCGGCGCCGCTGTAGAGCAGCCGCTCCTCGGTGAACCGGTCCCCGTCCAGCGCCATCTTGGAGGAGACGCTGCCCAGGTGCCGGCGGTAGTGGAAGCAGACCGTGGTGTCGATGACCATCTGCTCGCCGCGCTCGATCAGCTCCAGCTCCAGGGCCAGGTCCTGGGTGGTGCGCAGCTCGGGGCGGAAGCCCGCGCCCCGGATGGCCTCGGTGCGCCAGCAGATCGACGGGAAGTACAGCCAGTTGCCGCGCAGCAGGCTGGCCGCGAGCTCCTCGCCGCCCATCACCCGCCGGCCGTCCACCCTGGGCGCGTACAGCCGCTTCTTCACCTCGTCGGTCAGGCCGTTGACCAGGTTGCCGTGCTCGTCGATGACCTCGACACCGGGCTGGATCATGCCGACGCCCGGGTGGTCCTTGGCCACCGACAGCACCGTGCCCACGTAGTTGGGCAGCATGATGTCGTCGGCGCCGAGCATCACCATCAGGTCGTGCTCGGCCAGGTCCAGGCACTTGGTGAAGTTGCCGGTGACGCCCAGGTTGCGCTCGTTGCGGTAGTACCGCACGCGCTCGTCGTTCAACGACTCGAACCAGCCCGGCACGTCGGGGTGGGCCGTGTCGTCGACGACGGTCAGCCGCCAGCCAGCGTCGGCCTGAGCGAGCACGCTGTTCACGGCGGCCTGCATCAGCGCGACATCGCCGTAGTACGGCAGCATGATGTCGATCATCGGGTTGGCTCTCCTCGTCGGATGGCCGCCATCATGCCGTACTCAGAACCAGCGTTCGAGGACGAGGGCCACCCCGTCCTCGGAGTTGGGACCGGTCACCTCGTCGGCCGCGGCGACCGCCTCCGGGTGGGCGTTGGCCATGGCCACCCCGTGCCCGGCCCAGGCCAGCATCGGCACGTCGTTGGGCATGTCGCCGAAGGCCACCACGTCCGGCGCGGCCACGCCGAGCCGCTGCGCCACGTCGGCCAGGCCGGTGCCCTTGGTCACCCCGGCGGCGGCGATCTCGATCAGCCCGTTGTTGCTGGAGTAGGTGACCGCGACCTCGTCGCCGAGCACCGCGGTGGCCGCCGCGGCCATCTGCCCGCTGGTCATCTCCGGGTGCCGGGCCAGCATCTTGATCGCCGACTTGCCCAGCACCTCGCCGCGGGGCGCGGCCGCCGAGTCCGGGTTGGGCCACGGGTGCCGGTAGCCGGGCTCGGCCAGGAACTGCTCGCTGGCGCCGTCCATGGCCGTCTCGCCGACCCGCTCGGTGGCCAGCCGGCAGCCGGGGATGGCCGTCAGCAGTGCACGTGCATATTCATGGAGCGCGATGGCGTCCAGTTCGCGCTTTTCGATCACACGATCCGCGCCGATGTCGTAGAGCACCGCGCCATTGGCGCAGACGGCGTAGCCGGACACGCCGGCCTGCTCGGCCACCCGGGGCACCCACCGCGGCGGACGGCCTGTGACCAGCACGAACGGCACCTCGTCGGCCAGCACGCGGGCGATCACGGCGGCGGTGCGCGGGCTGATGTCCTCGGCCGGCGTCAGCAGGGTGCCGTCCACATCGGAGGCGACAAGTCGGGGCTTCTGCACCCCACCATCGTGCCCTGCCTGCGGCCCGCGATGCGCCCCGTTACTGTCCGAAGGGTGCGCGTTGGCATTGTGATCCTCCCCGAACACCGCTGGTGGGTGGCCGAGCCGAAGTGGCGGACGGCCGAGGAGTACGGGTTCGACCACGCCTGGACCTACGACCACCTCGGCTGGCGGTCGCTGGTCGACGGCCCGTGGTTCGGGGCGGTACCCACGCTCACCGCGGCCGCCATGGTCACCTCGCGGATCCGGCTGGGCATGATGGTCGCCTCGCCGAACTTCCGGCACCCGGTGCCGTTCGCCCGCGAGCTGACCACCCTGGACGACGTGTCGGACGGGCGCTTCACGCTCGGCGTCGGCGCGGGCGGGCTGGGCGGCTACGACACCGAGGTCCTCGGGTCGGAGCCGCTGACCGCCGGGCAGCGGGCCGGCCGGTTCGAGGAGTTCGTGGAACTGCTGGACAAGCAGCTCACCACGCCCCTGACGACCTGGCGGGGCAAGTGGTATGAGGCGGTGGAGGCGCGGTCCGCGCCCGGCTGCGTGCAGTCGCCGCGGCTGCCGTTCGTGGTCGCGGCCAACGGCCCGCGGACCATGCGGCTGGCCGCCCGATACGGCAACGGCTGGGTCACCACCGGCACCGACAAGCGGGACGACGTCGAGCAGTGGTGGCGAGGTGTCGCGGAGGCCTCGGCCCGGATGGACGAGGCGCTGGCAGCCACCGATCGGCGGATCGGCAGGCTGGATCGATACCTCCAGGCCGATGCCTGCCCGGAGTTCGTGCTGTCCAGCCGGGCTCTGTACGAGGACACCCTGGGCCGGGCCGGCGAGCTCGGCTTCACCGACGTGGTGGCGCCGTGGCCGCGGCACGACGGCGTGTACGCCGGCGCCGAGGCCGTGCTGGAAGAGGTGGCGGCCGAGGTTCTCCCCCAACTTGTCACCTGATCGGGTGACACTTGGAACTGTCTCGGGTCCGGTGGCGTCGTAGTCAGTGCAGACCGGGGCGAGGGGAAACCGGGACCTCCGCGGCGCTTCGTTCGGGGCGAACAGCGACGCAGGGGATCGGATAACCACGTGCGGCCCGCACCTGATCTCGGGGACCAGGTGCGGGCCGCACGTGTTTCGCCGTCGGCTACGGCTTGAGCACCTCGACGCCGCCGACGTACGGACGCAACGCCTCGGGCACTCGCACCGAGCCGTCGGCCTGCTGGTGGTTCTCCATGATCGCGACGATCCAGCGGGTCGTCGCCAGGGTTCCGTTGAGCGTGGCCACCGTCTGCGGCTTGCCGTCCGCGTCCCGGAAGCGGATGTTCAGCCGGCGCGCCTGGAAGGTGGTGCAGTTCGAGGTGGAGGTCACCTCGCGGTAGGTCTGCTGGCTGGGCACCCAGGCCTCGCAGTCGTACTTGCGGGCGGCCGAGGCGCCCAGGTCGCCGCTGGCGGTGTCGATCACCCGGTAGGGCAGCTCGACCTTGGCCAGCATCTCCTCTTCCCAGGCCAGCAGCCGCTGGTGCTCCTGCGCGGCCAGCTCCGGCGGGCAGTAGGAGAACATCTCGACCTTGTCGAACTGGTGCACGCGGATGATGCCGCGGGTGTCCTTGCCGTACGAGCCGGCCTCGCGGCGGTAGCAGGACGACCAGCCGGCATAGCGCTTCGGACCGTTCGACAGGTCCAGGATCTCGTCGCTGTGGTAGCCGGCCAGCGGCACCTCGGAGGTGCCGACCAGGAACAGGTCGTCGTCGCGCAGCCGGTACACCTCGCTGGCGTGCGCGCCGAGGAAGCCGGTGCCCTCCATGATCTCCGGGCGGACCAGCGAGGGCGTGATCATCGGCGTGAAGCCGGCCGCGACCGCCTGCTGCACGGCCATGCTCAGCAGGCCGATCTGCAGCTGCGCGCCGATGCCGGTGAGGAAGTAGAAGCGCGAGCCCGAGACCTTGGCCCCGCGCTCCATGTCGACCGCGCCCAGCGACTCCATGATCTCCAGGTGGTCGCGCGGCGTGAAGTCGAACTCCGGCGGCGTGCCCACGTGCTTGAGCACCACGTAGTCGTCCTCGCCGCCCTCGGGCACGCCCGGCTCGACGATGTTCTGGATCCGCTTCTGGGCGTCCACCAGCATGGCGTCGGCCTCGGACTGCTCGGCCTCGGCCGCCTTCACCTCGGCCGCCAGCTCCTTGCCCTTGGCCAGCAGCGCCGTGCGCTCGTCACCCTGGGCCCGGCCGACCTGCTTGCCCAGCGCCTTCTGCTCGCCCCGCAGGGAATCGGCCCGGGACACCGCGGAACGCCGCCGCTCGTCGGCGGACAGCAGCGCGTCCACCAACGACGGGTCCTCGCCCCGCGCGCGCTGAGACGCACGGACCGCTTCCGGGTTCTCTCGCAGTGTCCTGAGGTCAATCACCCGGAGAAATCTACAGCGTCGCCGAATGTCAAGTCTTCGGGATATCCCCGCTCAGCTGATGGCCACCGCGACGACCAGCCCGAGGGACACATTGGCCGCGGCCACCACGATGCTGGCCGGGGTGAACTTCTCGGCGGCCAGCATGGCCCCGATGTCCAGCCGCATGACGAACTCGAAGACCCGCATCACCACGACCTGGGCGATGATGCCGACCAGGCCGAACACCAGCGAGGTGACCAGGCCGTCGGACAGCCGGGCCGGCGAGAACCAGATCGCCACCACCACGATGAAGGCCAGGCTGAACAGGCCCGACGCGGTCACCACGGCCGCGTTCGGCCGACCATCGCGGACCAGCTGCGTCAGCTTGCCCGGGGTGGTCCAGTCGATGACGTAGAAACCGGCCACCATCAGCACCAGGCCGATCACCGCGTACAGCGCGATGGCCCCGATGCCCTGGCCGAGCGATGCGATCGTCATGGTCGCGCAGTATTCACGACTCGAGGATGCGGTGCGGCACGAAAGCCGCCCCGTCGTCGGTCACAAGTCCGACACTTTCCCTGATCCCGAGCCCGGCCGCCGCGTCGTTCACGATCCAGGCGCCCAGCACCGGCCGGTAGCCGCCGAACTCGGGCAGCGGGTCGAACAGCTGATAGACGTAGCCCTCGCGGCCGTACACGCCGCCGGTCTGCGTCTCGTAGCCCGGGGCCACGATCTGCACGTTCGCGCCCTCCCGGCCCAGCAGCGGCTTGCGCACGTACTCGGTGAGCATGCCCGGGTCGTTCAGGTAGGCCGGCAGCAGGTTGGGGTGGCCGGGGTACATCTCCCACAGCACCGCCAGCAGCGCCTTGTTGGACAGCAGCATCTTCCACAGCGGCTCGACCCACAGCGTGCCCGGCAGCGACTCGACCGCGTAGCGGCCGAACTCCTCCTCGGTCACCCACTCCCACGGGTAGAGCTTCACCACGGTGTTCATCGGGGCCTCTTCGAGGTCCACGAACCGCTTGAGCAGCCGGTCCCAGCCGATGTCCTCGATAGCCAGGCCGATCGTGTCCAGGCCGGCCTCGGCCGCGGTCTCCTGCAGGTAGGCCACCGTGACATGGTCCTCGCCCGAGGTGTCGCCACCCGACCAGGTGAAGTGCAGCTCGTTGGACGGCAGCAGGTCCTTGATCTCCGCCCAGCGCTCCACCAGCTTCTCGTGGATGGAGTTCCACTGGTCGTCGTCCGGGTGCAGGTCGGTCTTCCAGTTCCACTGGATGATCGACGCCTCCACCAGCGAGGTCGGCGTGTCCGCGTTGTACTCCAGCAGCTTGGCCGGGCCGGTGGCGTCGTAGCGCAGGTCGAAGCGGCCGTAGACGTGCGGGTCCCGGCGCTTCCAGGACTCGGCCACCGCCGGCCAGATCCACTCCGGCAGCGCGAAGTCCCGGTACCGCTCGGTGGTCACCACGTTGTCGACGGCCGCCAGGCACATCGAGTGCAGCAGCTCCACGTCGGCTTCCAGCGAGAGGATCTCGTCCATCTCGAAGACGTAGTGCGCCGACTCGTCCCAGTAGGGCCGCTGCGCTCCGTTGGCGCCGACCGAGGGCGAGCCGAACACGAGGCCCTGCTCGGCCACGGTCTGCTGCCAGTTCGGCCGTGGCCGTGAGGTCTCCCGACGCACCGCTCAGCTGCCCCCGCTCTTGCCCGAGCTCCCGTGGCTGGACGACCCGCTGTCGCCGCCGCCGCTGCTTCCTCCGCTGGACCCGGCGCTGCTGCCGCTCTTCACGCCGAAGCCGCCGCGCGAGATGGTCGAGCCGCTGGAGGACTTGACCGTGGTGTTGCCGCTGGGCGCGGTGGTCGTGCCGCCGACGGCGCGCTGCCCGACGTCGCCGCTGCCGCCGTAGTAGTAGTGGTACTGCCGCCCGCCCGGGAAGATGAAGAACCCGCCCGGGTTGTAGTAGCCGCCGTTGCCGGCGAAGTAGGCGGAGTTGGTGTTGCAGTAGTCCTCGCTGACGACCACGCCGCTGTCGTCGGTGCAGCGCGCCGTGACCTCCTGCGAGGGGCTGGACAGCGCGTACCCGGCCGCCACGATGCCGACCAGGCCGACCGTGACCCCGCCGCCGATCAGCACCCGCTTGCGGATCTTCTTCTTGCGCGCGAGGGCCGCCTGCTCGACTTCCTCCTGCGCCAGCCGCTCGCGCTCCTCCTCGGCCGCCCGTTCGCGGGCCCTGCGCTCCGCGAGCGTGGGCTCACGCGGCGTGGTCGAGGCGTCCTGGAACCGCACCTTCCCCGGTTTCGGCTGCCCCGATTTCTCGTGGTCAGCCTCGTCGGGGAGCTCTTCGTCCGCCATGGTCGCCCTCCTGCTGTGCACGGTACCTACTCCCGGCCCACTGGTCCGCACGGGCATCATGGATGTGATGCCTGAAATCGTTGAGTGGTTCCATCCGAAGCGGCGGACCGGCCAGACCCGGCTGCTGATGGTGGGCGCCGTGGTCGGCGCCCTGGTCGTGTTGATGTCGAGCACGCTGTTCTCGTGGCCGGTCAACGGCGGGTCCACGACCGCCGCCGCCGACCCCAACGCGGCGTTCGACGCCCCCGACGGCAGCTGCCTGGTGTGGCCGGCCGGCACCACCGACATCAGCCAGGTGGACTGCGCCGCCAAGCACCTGTTCGAGATCGCCGGCACCGTCGACCTGACGGCCAAGTACCCGGCCGGCGCCCCGTTCCCCGACGGCACCCTGTGGCAGAAGATCGCCCAGGACAACTGCGGGCCGGTCGCGACCAAGTACATGTCCGGCAAGCTCGACCCCAACGGCAAGTACTCGGTCAACGCCCTCAACCCGACCGCCCAGCAGTGGTCCGGCGGGGCCCGCATGATTCGCTGCGGCCTCCAGTTCGCCGGGCACGGCGGGGCCCTGCAGCTGACCACCGGCTCGGTCAGGACCGCCGACCAGTCCAACATCTATCCGGTCGGCACCTGCCTGGGCATCAAGGACAAGGACGTCAGCGACCCGGTGCCGTGCACCTCGCCGCACTCGTACGAGATCGTCGGCATCGTCGACCTGAAGTCTCAGTTCCCCGACGGCTACCCGTCCGACGACAAGCAGCAGACCGCGCTGTCCACGCGGTGCGTCCAGGCCAACGCCAGCTACACCGGCGGTCTCGACCTCAGCAAGTTCAAGCTCGGGCTGACCTGGGACACCATCAAGCAGGACAGCTGGAACGTCGGCTCCACCAAGGTCAACTGCAAGGTCGGCAAGAAGCTCGAGGACGGCAGCGGCCTGGACACCGTCACCAACTCCGTCAAGGGCGTCGGTGGCAACAACACCACCGCCACCACCACCAGCACTCCCCCGGCTGGCGGCTGATGGCCTTCACCATGACCGACCAGCGCTTCGAGGAGCTGGTCGGCGAGGCCCTCGACCTGATCCCGCCCCGGCTGGCCGAGGCCATGGACAACGTCGTCATCCTGGTCGAGGACCGCAATCCCGAGGACCCGACCCTGCTCGGCCTCTACCACGGCATCGCCCTGACCGAGCGGACCAGCCACTACGGCTTCGCCCTGCCCGACCGCATCTTCATCTACCGCCGGGCCATCCTCGACATCTGCCAGTCCGAGGACGACGTGATCGACGAGGTGGCCATCACCGTGGTGCACGAGATCGCCCACCACTTCGGCATCGACGACGCCACCCTGCACGACCTGGGCTGGGGCTAGCCGATCGGAACGCCGGCCCATTCGAGGCAGCGCCAGCCGGTGGGGGACGTGCCGTCGACCTCAAGGACGACCCGGCTGCCGTTGTCGAGCAGGTGCTGGTCGGCCAGCTCGGCGTCGACGTTCGGGGAGAGGGCGAACGAGGTGACGCGGATGGCGGCGCCGTGGCTGACGAGGACGACAACGCCGTCGCTGTGCTGGGCGCGGATGGCGGCGACGACCGGCAGGAAGCGGTCGAGGACCTGCTGGGCCGACTCGCCGCCGGGCATGGGGACGTCCAGGTCCAGTGAGCGGGTCCAGCGGTGGAAGACGGCGACGAACGCCGCCAGCGACTCGGAGTCGTTGCGGCACTCCAGGTCGCCGACGAAGGCCTCGTGGATGCCCTCGACGACCTGGACCGGCAGGCCATGGGTGGCGGCGACGGGCGCGGCGGTCTCCTGGGCCCGAACGGCCACGGAGGCGTAGACGGCGACGACCGGCAGGGCGGCCAGCGCCTCGGCGACGGAAGCGGCCTGGGCGCGGCCGAGGTCGGTGAGCGGCGGACCGGGCGGGCGGGAGTCGAGGGAGCCGATGACGTTGGACGGGGTCTGACCGTGGCGAACGAGCACCAGCCGCAAAGTGCTCACGCGATCTCCCCGCGCCGGACAGCGCCGAGCCACGCGGAGGCGGACTCGAAGTCGGCGTCGGTGGACGGGGCGCGCACGACGTCCGGCTTGTGCTCGGTCCGTGGATACGAACCGAGGAACCGCACCTCCAGGCAGCGCCGGTGCAGCGCGGCCAAGGCGTCCCCGATGCGGTGCTCGGCGACATGCCCCTCGACGTCCAGGTAGAACCGGTAGGTGCCGAACTCCTCCCGGGTGGGCCGCGCCTCCAGCCGGGTCAGGTTGATGTCCCGCAGTGCCAGCTCGTGCAGCACGTTGGACAGCGCGCCGACCTCGTTGGTGGTGACGGCGACCAGCGAGGTCCGATCGGCGCCGGTGGGCGCGGGCAGGATGCCGGGCTTGGCCAGCAGGAGGAACCGGGTCTTCGCGTCCTTCACGTCGCCGAGCCCGGTGGCCAGCTCGGCCAGCGGATAGTGCAGCGCGGCCACCGGCGCGCTGATGGCGGCGTCGAAGGTCCCGGCCAGCACGTCGCGCGCGGCGCCGGAGGTGGAGTTGGTGGCGATCGCGGTGGCCTTGGGCAGGTTGTTGTCCAGCCACTCGCGCACCTGGGCCAGCCCGTGCGGGTGGCTGGCCACGGTCTTGATGTCGTCCAGCTTCATCCCGGGCTTGGCCAGCAGGGTGAACTGCACCGGCAACACGTGTTCGGCGACGGCGACGACGGGGCCGCCCAGCGCGAGGGCGTCCATGGTGGCGGGCACCGCGCCCTCGACCGAGTTCTCCACCGGCACGCAGCCCCGCGCCACGTCGCCCGAACGCACGGCGGCCACGACGGCGGGGATGGAGTCGAACGGGACGAGCTCGTTGCGTTCGGGATCGGCCAGCTGGCGCACGGCCTGCTCGGTGAATGTTCCCTGCGGTCCGAAATAGCCGATGCGCGACACCGTCACACCCTACGACGACGTCGCGTGCCGTCGGCGTTGAGGCATATATCACCCACTCGGACGGTGGCCTCCCCAGTTACGCGGCGTGTCGGTCGCCTGCAATGCTTGGGCGGTGACCGCCGACCCGGAGGGCGACCTGGCCACTCCGCCGCTCGAACTCGTGCTCTGCGCCGTCGAGGCGCCGCTGGCGCAGGCGTGGCTGACCGTCGCCGAGAACCGTCCCGGCATCCGCGTGCATCCCGGTTCTGTGCTGGACATCGAGGCCCAGGCCGTGGTCAGCCCGGCCAACTCGTTCGGCTGGATGCGTGGCGGCATCGACGCGCTCTACTCGCGGGCCTTTCCCGAGGTGGAGCAGAACGTGCGCAGCGGCGTGCTGGCCTACCACGGCGGGGAACTCCCCGTGGGTGAGGCCCTCATCGTGCCAACGGGTGAAGCCGCGCCCGAATGGATGATCAGCGCGCCCACCATGCGTGAGGCCGGCGAGCAGCTGCCGGCCGACACGGTGCACCCCTACCTGGCCGCCCGCGCGGTGTTCCGGCTGTGGCTGCACGGCCGGCTCGAGAACGGCGTGCCGGTGCGGGACGCGGTCCGCACGATCGCCATGCCGGGGCTGGGCACCGGCGTCGGCGAGGTGGAGCCGCAGACCTGCGCGCGGCAGGTGGCGGCGGCGTGGGACGAGGTCTTCAGCGAGCTGACGACCGGCAGCTAGCCGTGCGCGAGGTCGCGGACCAGCTCGATCTCGTCCCGGATCGGGATGGCGTAGCAGCCGATCTCGTTGATCTGCGGCTTGAGCCGCCGCGACTCGTCGACCGCGCCCGGCCGCACGGCGAACAGCCGGAACTCGCGGCGCTGGTAGAAGCGCAAGGCGTCCAGGTTGTCGTTGGTGGTGGTGACGGTCAGCCGGCGGACCTGGCGCCGCCGGGCCTCGTCGGCGACGGCCGTGATCAACGCCGAGCCGACGCCGCCGTTGGGGCTCACGGCGTCGAGGGAAACGATCTCCAGGCTGTCGCCGCTGACGTCGTAGGTGAGCAGACCGGCGAGCCGTCCGTCCCGGACCGCGACTAAGCCCGGCAGCTCCGCGGGCCGGAACACGGTGCCGTGCACGATCACCGTGGCGCCCCAGCGGCTCGCGATGAACCGGCCGATCGCCGGCCGATCCGTGTTCACGACGGGCTTGATCCGCAGCGTGTTGTCGGCCACCCGTCAACGGTGGCACACGGAATCGGCCTTCGGGCTACCTTGTGTGGGTGACGGTCAGCGTGTTGCTCGTCGACGACCACGAGATCGTTCGGCGCGGGCTGCGGGACCTGCTCGACAGCGAGGACGACATCACCGTGGTCGCCGAGGCCGGCGGCGTGGGCGAGGCCCTCGTGCTGGCCCAGGCCCGCCGCCCGGACGTTGCGGTCGTCGACATGCGCCTGCCCGACGGCGACGGCGTCACCCTGTGCCGGGACCTCCGCGCACTGGCCGACGGCCCCCGCTGCCTGGTGCTGACCGCCTTCGACGACGAGGAGGCGCTGGTCAACGCCATCCTCGCCGGCGCGTCCGGCTACCTGCTCAAGCAGGTCCGCGGCCAGGACCTGGTGCAGGCCGTCCGCGAGGTCGCCGCCGGCCGCTCCCTGCTCGACCCGGTGACCACCGCGCACGTGCTGGAGCGCATGCGCCGCCCCGAGCCCACCGACGAGCTGGCCGCGCTCACCGAGCAGGAACGCAAGGTGCTCACCCTGATCGGCGACGGCCTGACCAACCGCCAGATCGCCGAGCGGCTGTTCCTGGCCGAGAAGACCGTCAAGAACTATGTGACGGCGGTGCTGGCCAAGCTGGGCATGGAGCGCCGCACCCAGGCGGCGGCCTGGGTGGCCAAGCGCTCCCGCGACTAGAGCGTGCCCCTTAGAGCGGCACCTCCCAGCGCACCGACGTCCCGCTGCGGGCGCTGGACTCCACCACGCACAGGCCGCCGGCGGCCTCGGCCCGCTCCTCCAGGTGCAGCAGGCCGCGCCGGGCGACGCCGGGCGGGATGCCGCAGCCGTTGTCGACGACCTTGAGCCGCAGGCCGTGGTCGTCCCGGCACAGGGACACCGTCACGGCGCTGGCGCCGGAGTGGCGCACGACGTTGGACAGGGCCTCCCGCAGTGCGGCGCGGGTGTGGTCGGCGACGACCGGCGGCACGTCGGTGAAGTCGCCGTGGATCTCGAACGAGGGCGCGAAACCGAGCAGCTCGCCAGCGGTGTTGACCTCGGCGCGGGCGGTCTCCAGCAGCGCCGGCGAGGGGTAGAGCGGGTCGGTGTTGCGCAGCGACCGGACGGTGGCCCGCACCTCGGCGATGGTCTGGTCGAGCTGGTCGACGGCGTCGGCCAGCCGCTTGCCCTCGGTCGGGGAGAGCTTGTTGCCCAGCTGCCGGCTCAGCAGGTCCAGCTGCACGCCGGCGCCGTAGAGCCGCTGGATGATCACGTCGTGCAGGTCGCGGGCGATGCGCTCGCGCTCCTGGTAGACGGCGACCCGCTCGCGGGCGGTCGAGCCCTCGGCCAGCACGAGCGCCAGCCCGGCCTGGGCGGCGAACGAGTTGAGCACGTCCACGGTGGCCGGCCCGAACGGCTCGTGGCCGCGCCGCCGGTACACGGCCAGCGCGCCGAGCCGCCGCTCGCTGGTGCCGAACGGCACCACCGCGAACGGCCCGTACAGCCGCAGGATGGGCGGCACGAACGGAGCGGTGCTGGGGTCGGAGGTGAAGTCGCTGACCATCACCGGCTCGCCGCCGCGGGCCACCCGGGCCGCGACCGAGCGGGAGGACAACACGGTGCCGACCGGGTCCACGCCGCCGTAGGCGGCCTCCACGGTGAGCTTGTCGTCCTCGCCGCGCACCCCGACCAGGCACAGGTGGGCGCCGGCCAGGTCGGCGGCACCGCGAACCACCAGCGGCAGCACGGCATCGGGGTCCTCCCCGGACAGTGCGGCGTTGGTGATCTCGGTGGCGACCTGGAGGGTGCGGCTGGCGAGTGCGGGATCCATGATTCGCATTCGAGCCTAGACCGCCTCTCGCTGGCGCGGCCGGATCGTGCCGTCGTTCACCTCGATCACCAGGTCGGCCTCGGCCGCCTCGTCCAGCCGATGGGTGACGTGCACGACCGTACGGCCGGCGAGCCGGGTGCGCAGCCGGGCCAGCAGCGCCCGCGCGGTCGGCTCGTCCAGGTGTGCGGTCGGCTCGTCGAGCAGCACCAGGCCGGCCTGGTCGGCGCGCAGCAGCGCCCGGGCCATGGCCAGCCGCTGCGCCTCGCCGCCGGACACGGCCGCGCCGCCGGTGCCGACGACCACGTCCAGCCGGTCGGTCCAGGCCTCCAGCTGCGCGTCCCGCAGCGCCTCGCGCAGCTGGTCGTCGGAGGCGTCGGGATCGCCCAGCCGCAGGTTCTCGCGCACGGTCGTGGACACCAGCATCGGCTCCTGCGGGCACCACGACACCACGGCCGGCACCGCGGCCGCGCCCTGTTCGGGGGCGAGGAAACCCAACAGCAGCGCCATGAGCGTGGATTTTCCGGACCCGGATGGCCCGACCACAGCGACATGGCTGCCGGCCGGCAGATCCAGGTCGACGCCGCGCAGCGCCGGCCGGTCGGCACCCGGCCAGCGCACGTCCACGCCGGCGAGGTGAATCTCCCGCTCCGGACTCCGGGCGGGGGTGTTGGTGTCGCGGGGAGAAGGGCTCTCCCGACGAGTCGAGCCCCCCTCCCCGCAAGTCCCGGACAGCTCAGTGACCCGCTGATGGGCGGACCTGAGGGCACCCCACTGCTGAGCTGCCGGGGGGATGGCCGCGACCGCTTCGGTCGTGGCCAACGGCACCAGTGCCAACAAGGGCACCAGCACCGGGTCGAGCCCGGCGGCCGAGGCGGCCAGCCAGGCGCAGATCAGGGTCGCCGCGCCGATCGACGCGGTGACGAGAGCGTTTGCCGCCCCCGCGCCGCGGGCCTGCCGGCGGGCGGTCGCGGCCAGTTCGGCGTCAGCGGCGGCGAGCTCGGATCGGCGGCGGCGCACCGCGCCGAAGGCGATCAGGTCGGGGGCGGCGTCGAACAGCGTGAGCACCTTGGCCGCGACCGCCCGCCGCCCGGCGGCCAGGGCCGCGGTCGCGCGCCGCTCCACCAGCAGCGCCAGCGCCGGCCCGCCGAGGCCGGCGACCAGCAGCGCGACCGCCAGCACCGCGCCGGCGGCGGGCAGCACGGCCGCCTCCAGGGCGACGGCGCCGATGGCGACGAGCAGGCCGACCAGCGGCGGCACCAGCACGCGGGGCACCAGGTCGCGCACCGCGTCGGTGTCGTCGACCAGTCGCTGCACGCCGTCGGTGCGGCGCAGCGTGGTGGTGCGGGCCGGGCCGATGCGGACCAGGGCTTCCCAGAGCCGGACCCGCAGGCTGCCGCCCAGCCGGAACGCGGCGTCGTGCGTGACCAGGCGTTCCAGGTAGCGCAGCGCGCCCTTGCCCAGGCCGAACGCCCGCACCGCGACCACGGCGACCGCGAGCGCGGCCTCCGGCGGCTGCTGTGAGGCGCGGGCGATCAACCAGGCGGCGGTGGCGGTCAGCGCGATGCCACTGCCCACGGCCAGCACGCCGAGCAGGACGCCGAACAGGGACCGACGGTTCAGCAGTTCGGCAAGGCGAGCCTTGGGCGCCGTCAAGTCCGCCTTCACCGCGGTGGCCACGACACCGGCGACCACGGCGGCGTCCTCGGGCGCGGCGACGCGGTGCGTGGCCAGCAGCACGCCGGCCCCGTGGTCCGCGGCCTCGGTGATGGCCGCCATGACCAGGCCGGCGGTGGCCGGGTCGAGGTGCGCGGTCGGCTCGTCCAGCAGCAGCCAGCGCGCCCCTTGCTCGACCCGCAGCAGCGCGCGGGCGATGGCCACCCGCTGCCGCTCCCCCGTGGACAGCTCCACTATGGGCCGCTCCACCAGGTGCGCCGCGCCCACCTTCTCGGCCACGCCGGCCAGGTCGCCGCCGACCAGGGCCAGCTCGTCCGCCACGATCTCGGCGCTGAACGCCGGCCGCTGCGGCACCCAGGCCACCTGCCGTCGCCAAGTCGACAAATCCACTGTGGACAGATCGACACCGCCCACCGTGACCAGGCCCCGGGTCGGCCGGACGAAGCCCAGCAGCACGGCCAGCGTGGTGGATTTGCCGGCCCCGCTGGGCGAATCCAGCCGGGTGATGTGTCCGGGCCGGACGGTGAACGAGGCCCCGTCGGGCGCGAGCGCGCCGCGCCGCTCCACGGAGAGCCGGTCCACCTTGATCTCGCCGTCGGCGACGGCCCCGCCGCCGGGCTCGGCCTGGCCGATCTCGGCAACCCGGCGCACCGCCTCCAGCCCGTCCTCGCTGGCATGGAAGGCCGCCCCGGCGGCCCGCAGCGGCAGGTAGCACTCGGGTGTCAGCACCAGCACCAGCAGCCCGGTGGCCAGCCCGAGTGTGCCGCCGACCAGCCGCAGGCCGATGTCCACGGCGACCAGCGCGACCGACAGCGTGGCCACGGTCTCCAGCGCGAACGCGGACAGGAAGGCCACCCGCAGCGTGGCCCCGGTGGCCTTGCGGTGCTGCTCCCCGACCCGCCGCACGGCCGCGGTCTGGGCCTGCGCCCGCCCGAACGCCGTCAGCACCGGCAACGCCCGCACCAGCTCCAGCAGGTGCCCGGACAGCCGCGCGGTGGCGTCGGCGGACTTGGCGGTGCGCTGCTCGGTGTACCGGCCGATCAGGATGGCGAACAGCGGGATCAGCGGCACCGTGACGGCGATCAGCACCGCCGACTGCACGTCGGCGAACAGGATCGCCAGCCCCACCAGCAGCGGGGCCACGGCCGCGGTGACCAGCGCCGGCAGGTAGCGGGTGAAGTACGCGTCCAGGGCGTCCAAACCCTTGGTGGCCAACACGGTCAGCTCGGCCGGGCCATGCGTGGCGATCCACTCCGGACCGTGCGACAGGGCCCGGTCCAGCGCCCGCGCCCGCAGCTCCTCCTTGGCCCCGGCGGCGGCCCGCGCGGACATCGTGTCCAGCGCCCACACCAGCACCGACCGGGCCACCACGGCGCCGGCCAACAGCGCGAACGGGCGGTCGCCGTGCCCGGTGACCACCGACGCCAGCACCGAGGACAGCGCCCACGCCTGCGCCACCACGGCGACGGCGTTCAGCACCGACAGCAGCCCGCACACCACCATCGCGCGGCGGGTGGTCGGCGACAGCGCCGGCAGTTCGGCCCACGTTCGGCGGCTCACGGCACGTGCACCGGGGGAATGTGGGCGGCGCTGATCCGCCGCCGGAACACCCAGTACGTCCAGCCCTGGTAGACCAGGATGGCCGGGGCGCCGAAGGCGGCCACCCAGGTGATCACGCCCAGCGTGTACGGGCTGGACGACGCGTTGGCCACCGTGAGCGAGAAACTCGGGTCCACAGTGGACGCGATGATGGTCGGGAAGTCGGAGCCGAACAGCGACAGAGTCGCCCCGGCGACGAGCACGCCCAGCAGCGCGAAGGCCTGCCCCTCCCGGCCGGCCGACAGCCGCACGAACGCGACCGCCCCGGCCAGCAGCCCGACCGCGGCGACCACCATGGTGACCAGCCCGCCCTGGCGCACCTGCACCAGCACCATCAGCGCGGCCATCGGCAGCAGGCAGAACGGGCCGACGCGCAACGCCAGCGCGCGGGCCCGGGCTCGGATGTCGCCGTCGGTCTTGAGGGCCACGAACACCGCGCCGTGCACCAGGCTGAACCCGGCCAGCGCCAGCGCGCCCAGCACCGCCGGCCAGGTGAACAGCCCGCCCATGCCGCCCACCAGCACGCCGTCCTTGCCGATCGGCAGCCCGGTGACGACGCCGGTGATGATCAGGCCCCAGCCCAGCGGCGGGATCCACGAGCCCAGCAGGATCACCAGGTCCCAGCCGCGCCGCCAGCGGTCGCTGTCCACCTTGCCGCGGTACTCGAACGCGACGCCGCGGCCGATCAGCGCCAGCAGGATGAGCAGCACCGGCAGGTACTCGGCCGAGAGCATGGTGGCGTACCAGGGCGGGAACGCGGCGAAGGTGGCGCCGATGGCCACGATCACCCACACCTCGTTGCCGTCCCAGACCGGGCCGATGGTGTTCACCAGCACCCGGCGCTCGGTGTTGCCCCGGGCCAGCAGCCGGGTCAGCATGCCGACGCCGAAGTCGAAGCCCTCCAAAAAGAAGTAACCCGTCCAGAGCGCGGCGATCACCCAGAACCACAGGGTTGGCAGGTCCACGGCAGGCTCCTCAGTACGCGAACGCGAGCACGTCGTCGTCGGACTTCTTCTTGTCGCCGCCACCGGCGTCGGTGTCGCCGGGCGGCGGCATCACCCCGGCCACCCCGGCCCGCGCGTAGCGCACCAGCAGCCACACCTCGACCACGGCCAGCACGCCGTACACCGCGGTGAGCGCGATCAGCGAGGTCAGCACCTGGCCCGCGGACACGCCCGGCGACACCGCCTGGGCGGTGTACATGAACACACCGTCCACGCCGGTCGGATTGGGCACGACCACGAAGGGCTGGCGACCCATCTCGGTGAAGATCCAGCCGAAGCTGTTGGCCAGGAACGGGGTCGCGATCGCGGCCAGCGCCAGCCGCGGGAACCACTTGGTGCGCGGGACCCGGCCGCGCCTGGTCAGCCAGAGCGCCAGCAGCGCCGCGGCGGCCGCGAGGCCGCCGAAGCCGATCATGAAGCGGAAGCCCCAGTAGGTGACCGGCAGGTCGGGCACGTAGTTGATCGGCTGGCCGGACAGCTCCCCCAGGTTGGGGTCGACCGGGTAGTTGTGGCCGTAGCGCTGCTCGTACAGCGTGGTCAGGTCCTGCACGCCCTTGACCTCGGTGGAGAAGTCGTTGTGGGCCAAGAAGGACAGCAGCGCCGGCACGGTGATGCTCTTGACGTTCTCGCAGTCCGGCCGGGACACGTCGCCGTAGGCGAACACCGAGAAGCTGGCCGGCGCCTCGGTGTGGCAGAGCGCCTCCGCGGCGGCCATCTTCATCGGCTGCTGCTCGAACATCAGCTTGCCCTGGGTGTCGCCGGTGAGCGCGACCGCGGCGAAGGCCACCATGCCGATCCAGGCGCCCAGCTTGAGCGAGGCCGACCACACCTTGCGGTCCGGATCGTCCACAGCGGACAGCTTGTGCTTCTTCCAGAGGTGCCAGGCCGCGATGCCGACCAGGAACGTGCCGGCGACCGCGAAGCCGCCCGAGACCGTGTGGGTGAACGCGGCGATGGCGGTGTTGTTGGTGAGCACCGCCCAGATCGAGGTGAGCCGGGGCTTGCCGTCCACCAGCTCGATGCCGACCGGGTGCTGCATCCACGAGTTGGCCGACAGGATGAAGTACGCCGACGCCGTGGAGGCCAGCGCCGCCGCCCACAGGCAGGCCAGGTGCACGACCTTGGGCAGTCGCTCCCAGCCGAAGATCCACAGCCCCAGGAAGGTGGACTCGATCATGAACGCGACGATGCCCTCCATCGCCAGCGGCGCGCCGAACACGTCGCCGACGAAGCGGGAGTACGCCGACCAGGTCATGCCGAACTGGAACTCCTGGACGATGCCGGTCACCACGCCCATGGCGAAGTTGAGCAGCATCAGCTTGCCCCAGAACTTGGTCATCGCCAGGTAGTGCGCCTTCCCCGTGCGCACCCAGGCCGTCTGCATGACCGCGACCACAATGGACAGTCCGATGGTCAGCGGCACCATCAGGAAGTGGTAGACGGTGGTGATCCCGAACTGCCACCTCGCTACATCGAGTACGTCCACGCTGATGACACTGCCATCGGCGCGGGGTCTCCGCTCAGGTCCCGGCGTCCTGTCCGGTCGGGACCTAGGTCCTGGGTGGGACGGGACCCTGTGACGCAGGTCGCGGCGGGCGAATCATGCGCGGGGTACAATCAGTGCTGCCTGAGGGGAGTAGTTCCCGGGGTCCGCCTTCATCGCGGCGGCCCGGCGAGGCCATCGACATACTGATTCCGCCATCGGAATCCGGTGCCTCACCCGCGTGATCGCGGGCGAACGAGACCTCCGGCCGGGTGATTCGCGCCCGGTCGGGGTCGCGCATCCCCCGGTCGGGCCACATGTGGGAAGGACTGACCCCTGTGGCCGCAACGTTGCTCGTGTTGCTGACCGCCTTCGCCGTCGTGCTGGCGGTCGAACTGCCGGACAAGACCCTCGTCGCCACTCTGGTGCTGACCACCCGCTACCGCGCCTGGCCGGTGTTCGTCGGCGTGTGCGCGGCGTTCCTGGTGCAGTGTGTCATCGCCGTGTCCTTCGGCAGCGTGCTGACCCTGCTGCCGGAACGCGTCACCACCGGCGTCGTCGCCGCCATGTTCGCCATCGGCGCCGTCATGCTGCTGCGCGAGGGCTTCGCCGCCGCCGAGGACAGCGAGCAGGACGCCGCTCGCTCCGGCGCCGCCGAGGTCTCCTTCCGCTGCGCCGCCCTCACCTCGTTCGGCGTGCTGTTCGCCGCCGAGTGGGGCGACGCGTCCCAGCTCGCCACCGCCGGCCTCACCGCCCACTACGGCCACCCCTTCGCCGTCGGCCTCGGCGCCTGGCTGGCCCTGGTCACCGTGGCCGGCGTCGCCGTCCTGGTCGGCCGCAAGATCCGCGCCCGCGTCCGCCCCCAGCTCATCCAGCGCGTCGCCGGCTTCGTCTTCGCGGCGTTCGCCGCCGTCGCCCTGTACCAGACGATCTTCAGCTGAGGGCCTCGGCGACGGCCGCGGCGGCGGCGACCACCAGTGGGCCGACGGTGCTTTGGTCGAGCGGCTCCATGGAGATGACGCCGACGCTGGCCCGCAGGCCGGGCACGCCCCGGACGGGGGCGGCCACGCCGTAGGCGCCGGGCTGGAGCTCGCCGGTGCTGTCGATCCACTCGGGGCCACCCGGCGGCAGGGACATGGCCTTGCCGCCGGCGCCCCGGCTGACCGGGTGTCGGGTGCCCACCCGGTAGGCCACGTGATAGGTAGTCCACGAGGGCTCGACGACGGCGACGGCCTGCGCCTCGTGGCCCTCGGCCACGGTGAGGTGGGCCGTCGCCCCGACGCCCTCGGCCAGCTCCCGCAGCGGGGGCGTGGCGGCGTTGCGCAGCTGGGGCACGACCTTGGCCGCCAGCTGGAGCACGCCAAGGCCGAGCCGCACCTTGGAGCCGTCACGGAGCACGAGGCCCCGAGCTTGCAGCGGAACCAGCAGGCGGTAGACGGCGGCCCGGGAAGCGCCGATGGCGGTGGCCAGGTCGCTGATGCTCGGCGCACCCGTGTCCGAGTCGGCGACGGCCTGGAGCAGGGCAAGGCCCCGCTCCAGGGTCAGCGAGCTCTCCCGGGTGGCCGGCTCGACCATGTCAGGCCGCCGGTCTCACGGTGCCGACCACCTCGGACAGTCCGACCACGGTGCCGTCCTCGCCGGGTGCGGTCGCGGTGATCACGACACTGTCGCCGTCCTCCAGGAACGTCCGCGAGCTGCCGTCCTTGAGCTCGACGGGCTCCTTGCCGCCCCAGCTCAGCTCCAGGAAGCTGCCGCGCTGGTGCCTGTCCGGCCCGGAGACGGTGCCGGAGGCGAACAGGTCGCCGGGCCGCACGGTCGCGCCGTTCACGGTCATGTGGGCCAACTGCTGCGCGAACGTCCACGACATCGCCGCGAACGGCGGGTTGGAGACGATCGTGTCGTTCCACGACACCCGCAGGGCCAGGTCCAGCCCCCAGTCGGTGTCCTCGACCAGGTACGGCAGCAGCGGGTTGGCCGGCGCCGGCGGCGCCACCCGGGCCCGGGACAGCGCCTCCAGCGGCGTGATCCAGGCGCCGACCGAGGTGGCGAAGGACTTGGCCAGGAACGGGCCGAGCGGCTGGTACTCCCAGGCCTGGATGTCCCGCGCCGACCAGTCGTTGACCAGCGCCACGCCGAACACGTGGTCGGCCGCGGCGGAGGTGCTCACCTCGCCGGTGACCGGCCCGCCGCAGACGAAGCCGACCTCGGCCTCGATGTCCAGCCGCACGCTCGGGCCGAACACCGGCCCGTGCTCGCCCTTGCGCTGCCCCTTGGGCCGCACCACGTCGGTGCCGGACACCACGACGGTGCCGGCGCGGCCGTGGTAGCCGACCGGCAGGTGCGTGTAGTTCGGCAGCAGCGCGGCCCCGTCCGGCCGGAAGATCTTGCCGACGTTCTCGGCGTGGTGCCGGGACGAGTAGAAGTCCACGTAGTCGCCGACGGTGAACGGCAGCCGGGCCGAGGACAAGGGGGCCAGAGCGGCCCCCTGCGGCGCCTTGGTGGCCGTGACGAGTTGCAGCAGCCGGGCCCGCAGTTCGCTCCACAGCGGCCGATCGGCGGCCAGCAACGGGTCGAGACTGTCGGCCGACACCAGCTCGGCCAGCCGGTCGCCGAAGGACGACGCGATGGGCCGCAGCGGCAGCGCCTGACCGCCGACCCGGACCGCGACCCCCTCGTCGATCACGCCGTACGGCAGGGTCTGCGGCCCGAACGGGTGGTCCCCGGTGAACTCCGGGTCGTCGATCCACGTCACAGCAGCCCCAGCTTCTCCAGGTCGGTCACCGGATCCGTGAGCGAGCACGACCCGTAGGACGCGAACACGCCGCGGACCGCGTGCGCAGCCGGGTCGGACAGCGCCTTGGCCTCCTCGGCCAGCTTCTCCCCGTCGGTCTCAGCCAGCGCCTCCCGCACGTCCTTGCCGGACAGCGAGCGGGCGGTGGCCACCAGCAGGTTGAGGAAGCCGTGGTGGGTGAAGCCGGTCTCCTCCGAGGTGTGCCGGACCGCGTTGTGCAGGCCGGCCGTGGCCTTGAAGGACACGCCGCCGCCGGAGACCACGGACAGGAAGTCCGCCACCTGGTCCACGCTGGGGAACGCCTCGTGGCTCAGGCCGCCGCAGCGCAGCTTCGGCCAGCTGCCGTGCTCGATGACCCGGGCGACGCCGTCGAGCCACTCCGCGCCGCCCCGGCGCGGTTCGACGACGCGGATCACGTCCTCGGGCACGAACTCCGACACCCGCTCCAGCCACACCTCGTCCACGTCGGACGGGGCCGGCATCTCCACCATGCGCAGCGACAGCAGCTCGCTGCGCGACTCCACGATGGACACGGCCTTCGGCACCCCGCCAAGGCCGGTGTCGATGACCAGCGAGATGGCCACCGGCTTGACCGGCTTGGCCTTGATCAGTTCGGTGATGAGCTCCGGCAGCCGGGACGCCGGACACAGGAAAAGGCCCAGCACACCGGCCCATTCGCCGGACCGGCCGTCGAGGTGCCCACGGACCGCGTCGGCCATCGTCGCGTTGCCCGGTGGGAACAGCGCCGCGTCGTCGACGAGCCTCGCGAGCAGCGGCGGCGTGCCTCGTGGACCGGGCGCACGGAGTTCTACAGCGCTTGACACGGGTGACACGCTAGCGGTGTCACGGCAGCTGAACAAAGATGTCCGACTATCGGACACCCGGAGAACCCCATGCCTTACTACCGACAGGTGGGCGAGATCCCCCCGAAGCGGCACACCCAGTTCCGCACGCCCGATGGCGGTCTCTACGCCGAAGAGCTGATGGGAGTCGAGGGTTTCTCGTCCGATTCGGCGCTGCTCTACCACCGGCACCTGCCCACCGCGATCGTCGACTCACAGACCGTCGAGGACGGCCGCGGCGGCACCGCGCCGAACCTCCCGCTCAAGCCCCGCCACTTCACGACGCCCGCCCTGACCTGGGACGGAGCCGACGCGGTGACCGGCCGGCGGATCTTGTTCGGCAACGCGGACGTGATCATCGGCTTCGTCGCCGCGACCGCCCCGAGCCCGCTCTACCGCAACGCCGTCGGCGACGAGCTGCTCTACGTGCAGACCGGCGCCGGCGTGGTGGAGACGATCTACGGCGCGCTGCCGGTGGCCGACGGCGACTATGTGGTGATCCCCACCTCTTGCACCTATCGGGTGGTGCCGAATTCGGGCGAGCCGATGCGCATCCTGGTGCTGGAGGCGACCGGCCACATCGGGCCGCCCAAGCGCTACCTGTCGGCCAAGGGCCAGTTCCTGGAGCACTCCCCATACTGCGAGCGGGACCTGCGCGGTCCGGCCGAGCCGCTGACCGTGGCCGGCGAGGACGTGGACGTGCTGGTGCGGCACCGGGCCGGGTTGACCCGGTTCACCTACGCCAACCACCCGTTCGACGTGGTCGGCTGGGACGGCTGCCTGTACCCGTGGGTGTTCAACATCCGGGACTTCGAGCCGATCACCGGCCGGCTGCACCAGCCGCCGCCGGTGCACCAGACGTTCGAGGGCCCGAACTTCGTGGTGTGCTCGTTCTGCCCGCGCAAGGTCGACTACCACCCGCTGGCCGTGCCGGTGCCGTACAACCACGCCAACGTCGACTCCGACGAGCTGCTGTTCTACGTCGGCGGCAACTACGAGGCCCGCAAGGGCTCCGGCATCGGTCTCGGCTCGCTGTCCCTGCATCCCGCCGGCTGCACCCACGGGCCGCAGCCGGGCGCGGTGGAGGCGTCGCTCGGCGTGGACTACTTCGACGAGACCGCTGTGATGGTGGACACGTTCCGGCCGCTGGAGCTCGGCGAGGCGGCCCAGGCGTGCGAGGACCCCGCGTACGCCTGGACCTGGGCCGGCCGTCAGCGGGCCTGAGCCTCCTCGAACCGCACCGCCGCGACGTGCGGGTAGCCCGGCAGCCCGACGACGCCGGCGGCGCCGTGGCGGGGCGCGCCGGCCACCCAGAGGTAGCCGGTGGCGGTGATGTCGGCGACCAGCCAGGCCGGCCCCAGCCGCGTGGTGACCGGCAGCCGGCTGCCGTCCGGCAGGGTCAGCGCCAGTCGCAGCCGGCCGACCAGGCCCGGATTGCCGCCCCACGACAGCAGCTGCACCGGGTAGGCCTGCCACGGCCCGTTGTCCAGCAGCTTGACCATGTGGCGCTGGTCGCCGCGCCGGAAGAAGCCGGCGATGAGCCCGGCGGCCATCACCACGACGAAGCCGGCGGTCGCCGGCAGCCAGCCGTCGAAGATCAGCAGCACGTCGAACAGCAGGCTCGCGCCGAACAGGGCGATGAAGGCGACGCCGAGCCACGCGACCTGGACGGCCTTGGCCGCGGCTTGGCGCGTCAGATCCTCGTCCGTCACGGCCATGGGGCTCGCGGACGCCGGTGCGGGCACCACTCGCGCCGGCAGCGGCGCTGGCAGCCCGTCGACAACCACCGCCGCGACGCCCTCCGCGTTCGGGCCGACCAGCGACACCTCACGCTGCCGGACCAGCAGCTGCCGGGCATTGGCCTCCGTGTTCGTCACGTGCAGGCACAGTCGACCACCGTCGATGGACAGCAGCGTCCGCGCACCCGCGCCGCCCACGGCCTCGCTGCGTACCCGCACCGCGACCGCCCCTTCCAGCAGCGACGGCGCCGACGGAAGCCACCACGCCACGCGGCTGCGGAACTGGAGCACACCGACCAGCGCCGTCGCGGCGAGAGCCAGGAACACCACGCCGAGCATGCTGAAGCCGCGGTGGATCACGAACATCAGCACGCCCAACGCGGCCGCCACGAAGACCGGCTGCACCGGCTTGCGCCGGCGCCACTGGTTCAGGACCAGCTGGATGGTGGGATCGCTGTCCAGCGGCCGGTCCACCGGCGGCCGCCACATCGGCATGTCGTTCACGCGAACCTCGCAGCGGAGACGATCGGATATCCGGGCACGCCCACGGCTGCTCCCCGGCGGTCCTTCGGCATGCCGACCATCCACAGCGTGCCGGTGGCGCTGATGTTGGCCGTCAGCTCGGCCGAGGCGTACTTGATCACCAGACGGTGCTGGCCGCCGGGCACGCCGAGCAGGAGCACGAGCTCCGCGACCGGCCGCCGGCCGTCGCCCTTCCACGTCTCGACGGTCACCGGGTGCGCCTGCCACTGCCCGGCCGCCAGCAGCTTCGGCAGCCGCATCTGGTCGGACGGCATGAGCGCGACGAGGATCGCGACGATCGCCAGCATCACCGCGAACGTGACCGCGTAGATCATCACGGCCCGGGACGACTGCGCCTCGACAACGATCCCGGCCAGCACGACCACCACGGCGACTTGGGGGATCCACTGGAGGCGGGCGACCCGGGTGGCGATCCAGTTCGGCACCGGGTCCTCGGCGCCGTTGAGCGAGACCGGCGCGACCGGCTCCGCCGTGGTCGACTCCGGCGCAGGCACGACCTTGGCCGGCAGCGGCGCCGGCACGCCGTCCACGAACGCCACGGCGTGACCTTCGGAATCCGGGCCGACCATGGTGATCTCGCCGGTACGGGCGATGACCTGCCGCAGACCCCAGTTGACCGGCAGCACCTGCAGGTGCGTCGGCCCGACGGCCAGCACCGCGCGGTCGCCCTTGTGCGCGACGATGCGCGCCGCGACCCGATGACCAGGGTTGCCGTTGAGCAGGCTCGCCGCCGCCGGCAGCCAACGGCCGAAGCGGATCTGGTGCCGGATGCCGGCCACGACCAGCCGCACCGCGTTCAACACGAACAGCCCGCCGACGACGTAGAAGTACGGCTGGATCGCCAAGGCGAGAGCTGCGATCACCAGCGACACCACGACGCCGGTGATCGCGTTACGAACCCGCAGCCGGTACAGCTTCAACCGCAGCTCGACCGCTTGGTCCTCGGCCTGCCACGACTCGGCCGGCCGCCACACGGCGACCGATAACTGGGTGTCCTCCACCCTCGTCCCCCTCTAGTTGAACCGGACCACCCCGGCGACGGGCAAATCAGGAACTCCCACCCCGAGCGTTACACCGGCCGCGGGCGTGCCGGCGATCCACAGCCGTCCCGAGGCCCGGACGTTGGCGTGCACGTGCGGGCCCCACAGCACCGTGGCCGCCAGTTCCGTCTCCATGGCGATCGTCCAATCGGGCCGCACGCTGGCCGGATACTCGACCAGGTCGGCGGCCAGCAGCCGGCCTAGCCGCAGCCGGGGCATCGCCCGTAGCACACTGCGGGCCAGCAAGACGGCGATCAGCACCCCGGCGATGGCGAACAGCCAGGCCTGCACCGCCGGCTGCGGCGCCAGTTCGAGTCCGATGGCGACGGTGAGCGCGATGGTGTGCGCCCAGCGGAGGCCGAGCCGCCACAACGCCACAGTGGACGTACGGCGCGCCGCCGCCCGCGGGTCCTGCGGCCTCGGTGCCGGCGGACGGCCCAACCGCCGCGGCACCTGGGGCAGCACCTTCGCGTGCACCGGTCGGGGGATGCCTTCGAGGAAGACCACCGCGCCCCCGTCCGCATCCGGTCCGACCAGCCAAAGCCGCCCGCTGGTCGGCCCGTCGCCGGACACCCGCAGCACCAGTTCCCCGGCCCGCACCACCCGTCGATCCAGGATCTCGACGTCGACCAGCCGCGCCGGTTCCGCCTCCAGCAGCCGCGCCACCGCCGTCAACGGGCGGCCGATGTGCAGCCAGTACCCGAGCATGAAAGCGCTGACCACCAGCACCGCGACCGCCGCCAGCACCGTGCTCACCGGCAGGCCCAACAGCAGGCACAACAGCGCCACGAAGACGTAACCGGACCAGATCCGCGGGATGCGGTCCCGCACCCACACCTGCCGCCACTGGGCCAGCCGCACATCGGGATCCCGGCCGGCCGGGCCGTCCGCACGCGGCCGCCAGACGGCAGACGTCGCCTTCTCCACCCATCCCCCCTCGACGCGCTGATTCCTACCAGGGGCACGGGAACCCGGCAAACGGGCTTCACCCGACTGTGACCTGCGCGAATGGTGGAGGGCAGGCAAACGCCGGCAAAACTGTCAGGGGGTGGCCATATCGTCGTTGCCATGGACGTGGAGGCAGTGCTGGCGCAGGCGCCGGACCGCCAGGTGGCGACCGGGGCCAGCAAGCTGGCGGTCCCGGCGAAGTGGCCGGAACTGGGCCGGGACGACGCCGCGCTGTGGGGGTTGTGCGAGGGCAGCGGCAAGAGCCCGTACCAGGTCTGCGTCGACCTGTCCGACCGTGCGACGAAGTGCTCGTGCCCGTCCCGCAAGTTCCCGTGCAAGCACGCGGTGGCGCTGCAACTGTTGCACGTCAACGGTTCCGCCGGCGAGGGCAGCCAGCCGGACTGGGTCGGCAGCTGGCTGCGGGCCCGGCACACCCGGTCCACCGCCGAGCGGAAGCCGGCGCAGCCGGGCAAGCGCCGCGAGGAGTCGGTGCGGGCCGGCATCACCGGGCTCACCGACTGGCTGACCGACCTGTCGGCCGGCGGCCTGCACACTCTGCCGTCACGCGAACCGTTGTGGTGGCAGGGAATCATGGCCCGGATGGTGGACGCGCAGGCGCCGGGCATCTCGTCGGCGATCGGCGAGCTGCGGTCGGTGGTGGCGGCCAACCGTCCGCGTTGGTACGAGGAGGCGACCGACCACATCGGACGGCTCTATCTGTTGACCCGCACCGATTTCTCCGAGGCGGCAAGGGTTCGGCTGGGCTTCACCACCACCGAGCAGGAGGTGCGGGCCGGCGAGAGCTGGTCGGACGACTGGGTCGTGTTGCTGCGCATGGACAGCGACGACGGCAAGGTGCGCACGGTGCGGCAGTGGGCGTGGGGGCGGTCCCGCAAGCAGTGGGTGTACACGGCGCGGCACGCGGCCGGCGGCGCGATTCCCGTGCCGGCAATGACTCCCGGGGCGGAACTGACGGCGGTGATGCACCCATATCCCGGTGGTTTACCCAAGCGGGTGGCGGTCGGCGAGGTGACCCGATCCGGCCCGGCGGGGCCGATTCCGTTGCCGGACACCTGGGCGGACGCGTTGGCGGCGGCCGAGCCGCTGCTGGTCAGCGACCCGTGGCTGCGGCTGGTTCCGTTGTGCTGCAAGGCAACACGGCCGGCACGGGACGACAAGTCGCTGTACCTGATCGACGCCGCCGACCACGGGCTGCCGGTCAGGGCCGGCGCGTCGCTGGCCCAGGCGCTGGCTCGCACCGGGGGCGAGCCGTTCGATGCGATGGGCCTGTGGGACGGGGATTTCCTGCGACTGTGCGCGATCGCGGAGCCGGCCGCGTTCCCGGAGGTGGTGTTGTGAGCACGGAACAGCGGTGGCAGGACACCGTGCAGCAGCTGCTGGTCGGCACTCGGCGCGGCAACGTCGACCGGGACACGCTGCTGGCCGACTGCGCGGCGCTCGGGGTGGCCCGGTTCGGGGCGCGGCTGCCGCAGATGCCGGACGGTCTGGTGCCGGTTCCCCTTGCCCCGCCGGAGAATGCGCAGATCGCCGGCGAATCCGCGCGCAACGTGCTGTCCCAGGTGCTGGGCTGGGACGACGAGGCATTGCTGACGGAGTGGTGCGCGGCGGCCAGCCGGGCCAAAGTCGTTGCGGCGCATGCCCAATTGCCGCAGTTGCTGGCCCTGGGCGGGGCGCGGCCGACACTGCGGCCGGCGATCCGGCTCGTGCTCGGCGCTCGCGGCCAGTGGCTGGCGCTGTTGAGCAAGGACTGGGCCTGGGCCGTCGGCATCAACGAGCAGGAGCCGTACGACCCGGACGCGCCGGCCGGCAAGCGGCTGACCGCGCTGCGCCAGTGGCGGCGGACCGACCAGGGGGCGGTCCGAGCGCTGGTCGCGGAGCGGTTCCCGGAGGAGCGCCGGGCGACCGACCGGCAGCTGCTGATCAACGCGCTGGAGGTCGGCCTGACCATCGAGGACGAGCCGATCCTGGAGGCGGCGCTGGACGACCGGGCCGCCGGCGTGCACGACCACGCGCTGCGGCTGCTGCGCAAGCTGCCCGGCACAGCGCTGGCGCAGCGCGCGGAGCGCCGGCTCTGGGACGGCCTGCGCGAGGCCGACGTGATCCCGGACGGCCGGTTCGAGCTGGAGCCGGACGCCGCCGAGCAGCGGGACCTGCTGCACGACGGCAACGCCGAAACCGGCATCGCGGGTCGGCTGCGGGCGGCCGCCGCGTCGGTGCCGCCGGAGTTCTGGGAGCTGGAGCAGGTGGTGGCCAGCCCTTGGGCGAAGCCGCTGCTGCAAGGCATCGCCGACGCGCTGCCGCTGGCCGGCGACCCGGTGCCGTGGGCGCTGGCCGCGGCCGAGGTGCTCACCGGCATGGCCCTGCTGGACGCGATCGACTCGCTGCCGGCGCGGTCGGCCGCCGAGGTGCTCGTCGCCGTCTCCCACGACTGGAAGTACGACCTGCTCGACCACGGCTGCTCGCAACTGCCGGGGCCGTGGTCGGCGGCGACCACCGAGGCGCTGCTGGAGCGCTTCGTCGTCGCCGTCACGCCCGGCTGGCGCACCGGCCGCCCGCCGCCCGTCCTGCTGACCAGGGGCGATGTCGGCGTGCTGACCGAGCAGTGGCCGCGGATCGCCGAGCGCTGGCCGGAACACACCAACGAACAAGCCGTGCTGCACCTGCGCGTCCAACTTCGGGACGCGTTCGATCGAAGGGGCGATCAGTGAGTGAATCCGTGCTGCGGCCGTCTGCGGAGCAGCAGTACGCCGCCGAGCTGGCCGCGATCGCGGCGGTCGACGACCGCCCGAAGCCGCCGATGTGGAAGCTGTCGCCGCAGGCCGTCGTCCGCTACGTGCTCGGCGGCGAGCTGTCCGACGGCACCGCGATCACCCCGAAGTACGTCGGCGACCGGCGGATCGTCGAGGTCGCCGTGGCGACCCTGGCCACCGACCGGGCGCTGCTGCTGGTCGGCGTGCCCGGCACCGCGAAGTCGTGGCTGTCCGAGCACCTGGCCGCGGCGGTCAGCGGCGACTCCACGCTGGTCGTGCAGGGCACCGCCGGCACCAGCGAGGAATCCGTCCGCTACGGCTGGAACTACGCGCGGCTGATCGCCGAGGGGCCGAGCGAGGCGGCCTTGGTGCCGAGCCCGATCCTGCGGGCGATGCGGACCGGGGCGATCGCGCGGGTCGAGGAGCTCACCCGGATGCCGTCCGAGGTGCAGGACTCGCTGATCACCGTGCTGTCCGAGAAGGCGCTGCCGGTGCCGGAGCTGAACTTCCAGGTGCAGGCCGTGCCCGGGTTCTCGGTGATCGCCACCGCCAACGACCGGGACCGCGGCGTCAACCAGATGTCCTCGGCGCTGGCCCGGCGGTTCAACACCGTGGTGCTGCCGCCGCCGGCCACCGAGGACGCCGAGGTGCAGATCGTCGCCAGCCGGTCGGCCCAGCTCGGGCGGGCGCTCCAGCTGCCGGCCGAGCCGCCGGCGCTGGAGGAGGTGCGCCGGGTGGTGCGGGTGTTCCGGGAGCTTCGCAACGGGTCCACTGTGGACGGCCGGACCCAGCTGAAGAAGCCCAGCGGCAGCCTGTCCACGGCCGAGGCGATCTCGGTGATCACCAGCGGCATGGCCCTGGCCGCGCACTTCGGCGACGGCAGGCTCGGCGCCGACGAGCTGGCGTCAGGGCTGCTCGGCGCGGTGGTGAAGGACCGGGTGTCGGACACCGCGGCCTGGCAGGAGTACCTGGAGGCGGTGGTCAAGGAGCGGCCCGACTGGCGCGACCTGTACCGCGCCTGCCAGGACCACGACCTCGCGGGTTACGCCTGATGCCCAAGCTCCCCGAGCCGATTCCTGGGCGGGTCACGCTGCTCGGCATCCGCCACCACGGGCCGGGTTCGGCCCGGATGGTGGCCGCCGCGCTGGCGGCGATCGAGCCGGAGCTGGTGCTGGTGGAGGGCCCGCCGGAGGCCGACGGGCTGGTCGCGCACGTCGGCGGGCTGACCCCGCCGGTGGCGCTGCTGCTGCACGACGAGTCCGATCCGGCGACGGCCGCGTTCTGGCCGTTCGCCGGCTTCTCGCCGGAGTGGCAGGCGCTGCGCTGGGCCGACGACAACGCCGTGCCGCTGCGGTTCTTCGACCTGGCCGCGGCGGCCACGCTGGGCGAACAGGACGAGCCGGACCGGGTGGCGATCGACCCGTTGGGGCTGCTGGCCGAGGCCGCCGGCTTCGACGACCCGGAGCGCTGGTGGGAGGACGTCGTCGAGCACCACGCGGCGGCCGACCCGGTCGGGCTGGCCCAGGCCGTCGCCGAGGCGATGACGGCGCTGCGGGACGAGTTCGCCGATCACGTCGGCCAGCGCACGCTGCGCCGCGAGGCGGCGATGCGGCAGGCGCTGCGCAAGGGCCTCAAGGACGTTCAAGGCCCGATCGTGGTCGTCTGCGGCGCCTGGCACGTGCCGGCGCTGCTGGAGCTGCCGACCGCCAACGCCGATGCCGCGCTGCTCAAGGGCCTGCCGAAGAAGAAGATCAGCGGCACCTGGGTGCCGTGGAGCCACGGCCGGCTGGCCAACTCCGCCGGCTACGGCGCGGGCGTCGCCTCCCCCGGCTGGTACGCGCACCTGTGGGAGACCGCCGCGGCCGGTGACACCGTGCCGCGCTGGTTCGCCCGCGCCTGCCAGGTTCTCCGCGACGAGGACCTGCCCGCGTCCACCGCGAGCGCCATCGAGGCGGTACGGCTCGCCGACGCCTTGGCCGCCATGCGCGGACGGCCGTCGCCGGGCCTGGCGGAGGTCAGCGAGGCAACCCTGGCCGTGCTGTGCGGCGGGGACGACACGCCGCTGCGGCTGGTGCACGACCGGCTCGTGGTCGGCGAGGAGCTGGGCATGGTCGGCGAGGGCGTGCCGCGCTCGCCGCTGGCCGCCGACCTGGAGCGCCTGCAACGGCGGCTGCGGCTGCCGGCCGCGGCGATCGAGAAGCAGATGCGGCTCGATCTCCGCAAGGACATGGACCGGGAGCGGTCCAAGCTGCTGCGCCGGCTGCGGGTGTTGGACGTGCCGTGGGGCGAGACCGACCACACCAACAGCACCGGCACGTTCGCCGAGGCGTGGCGGGTGCGGTGGGACCCGAGCCTGGCCGTCGCCATCGCGGCCGCCGCCCGGCACGGCACGACCGTGGAGGCCGCGTCCGAGCAGGTGCTGCGGCAGCGGGCCGAGGACGCGGACCGGGTGGCCAAGGCCGCCGATGTGTTGGGGCAGTCCGTGTTCTGCGAGTCGCCGGCCGCCGTGGCCGCCGCACGCCGGGCCCTGGACCGCTGCGCCGCGGCCGCGACCGACGCCGCCGAACTGTTGGCGGCGCTGCCGTCGCTGGCCGGCACCGTTCGCTACGGCTCGGTCCGCGGCACCGATCCCGAGCTGCTGCGCGCGGCGTTGCACGGCCTGTTGGCCCGTGGCGCGGTCGGGCTGCCGCTGGCCTGTCGCAACGTGGACGACGACACCGCCGACCAGCTGGTGGCCGCGCTCGACGCCGCCCAGGACGCCGCCGGCCTGGCCGCCGACGACGATCACCGGGCGGTGTGGCGGGACGCGCTGCTGCGGCTGGTCGCGCTGCCCGACGCACACGGCCTGCCGGCCGGGCGGGCGACCCGGCTGCTGTGGGAATCCGGCGACCTGGACACCGATTCCGTGGCCGCGCGGCTGCATCGCGCGGTCTCCGCGACCGCGGGGGCGACCGCCTTCGTCGCCGGCTTCCTGCGCGGGTCGGCCGCGCTGCTAGCCGCGGACGACCGGCTGTTCGCGCTGATCGACACCTGGCTGACCGGGCTGTCCGACGAGGCGTTCGCCGACGCGCTACCGCTACTGCGGCGGGCGGTCGGCGAGTTCAGCACAGCCGAGCGGCGCACCCTCGGCGACCGCGTGATGGCCGGCGACCGCCGGGCCGTCGCGGCGCCCACCGGCGACTGGGACGAGCAGCGGGCGCAGCGG
>Ga0307511_10000633_pt1 | contig 37656 bp, 19 predicted proteins | sample 13_EM_MG_FD_200266 | JGI IMG/M metagenome (GOLD analysis project Ga0307511, IMG submission 200266) | Populus trichocarpa ectomycorrhiza microbial communities from riparian zone in the Pacific Northwest, United States - 13_EM | ecosystem: Host-associated > Plants > Roots > Unclassified | place... | reverse complement strand
CTCCTATCTCCCTAACATCCAGCCAGAACAATCCTTGCCACTATTTTATGTGGAGCTTATTGTGACAGCAGCTTTTGAGTGCAAGAAAGTGCTGATTTTCCTTTTTTGTCGTGATTTATAGACTAGGATAAAGTCCGATAAGCTCAGGCCACACAGAGAAAAGGCTAACTGGATAGAAACCAAGGTATCTCACTTACTAGAAGCAACTAGCAGTCTCAGGAGAACCTTTGACACGAATTTTGGCCTCATATGCTGTATTTTGAAGACTTTCCATTTGAATCTTTAAGTGTCGTTAGGGTGGGATTGGTTAACCAAGAAGTTAAAGGGCATTTCAGGTCCATACATATATCTAAGCAAAGACGATCAATACCCAGCTTCAGTTTTTTGAGAGGACTAAACCAACCCGCATCCTAAACTCTCCCATGTTAAGGTTTTTATTAGGCACTTAATTTTGCTAGACATCACGGCACTCCGTAAAACAAGTAGAAGCTAGCATTGTAATTCATTATGTAGCAAGATTTTGTAAATAACAGTTCTATATATAGAAAAAAGACCCTTACAAAAACTCAACAGTTCATATTACAAAATTTACATTTGCTTGCTCCTCTGGTCGGATTCTCTATTGGTTCTACATTCATCCGAGCTTGATGCTGTTGAAGCTAGACCCGAGTATTCCCCTACCGCTATACGTCAAACTTTTGTTATGATGTATCCCATTATTTGAGAAGGCTGTACACAGAGTAATGGGGTAGACTCTTGAACAATGAATGACCAATATTGTTACCAGTAGTCGTTGCAAGAACACTTCCCTGCCTTAAAATGGTGAAACCGAACACCATCCCTGAGGAAAATCTCTCTACTGCGAACAAGGGAAATGAGTTTTGCTGCTGTGTGACAATCAGAACAAATTCTTGTGTTCTTGATCACTCTGATTGGTGCGCTACTTGTTGTTTTGATTAGTCCATAAGTAATTGCAAGTTTCTCAGTGTGACTTAGGAGCATCTTCACCTTTTCATCCTCATCAATGTTCTGGTATACGCAGTTTACATCCGGAAAATATCCAAATTTCTTCAGTTCAGAGACCAACTGATACAACTCATAGTATATCTCTCCTTCATCTTGATGGGGTATTCCTCCAGCAGAGAACAGATGAACTCTCTGATCAATTTGAATCCAGCTCCATACTTGCCTGGGCTTAATACCCCTGGTATCCATGAGATCTTTAATACGGTCAACATCCTCCCATCTGTTTGACATGGCATATAAGCTCAACATCAGAACGTAATTAGCAGAATTATATGGTTCTAACTTGAAAAGTTCCTTCGCTGCAATCTCTGCAAACTCAATGTTTCCGTGGATTCGGCAAGATCCAAGCATGGCACCCCAAACACTAGCATCTGGCTTTATTGGCATTGTTTGAATGAAGTCCCAAGCTTCATCAAGGTAGCCAGCTCTTCCAAGAAGATCTGCCATGCAAGAATAATGCTCAATGGTTGGTTTTATACCATAGTCGTTGCTCATCATATCAAAGCATTTCCATCCCTCTTCAACTAAACCAGAGTTCTTGCAACCAGAGAGGAGGGCTGTGAAGGTTATAGCATCTGGCAAGATACCAGCTCTTTGCATTCCATCAAGGAGTGCAATCACCTCTCTTCCACAGCCATTAATGGCAAATCCCATAATCATGCAATTCCAAGATGCTAATGTCTTCTCTGCACTCCAGAAAACTTTATGAGCACTTTCTAAATCGCCTGACTTACTGTACGTGTCAATGAGTGCTGTAGCTACATATAAATCTTCAATGAAGCTTTTTCTAATACTTAGGCAGTGAATTTCTTTACCCTTCTGTAACAAGGATAGGCCCCCACAAGTCCTAAGTAAGCTGGATATAGTGGCAGAGTTTGGCTTAATACCTTCTTCTTGCATTTGGACAAAAGCCTCAATAGATTCCGAGTAGTTACCATTCTGTGAACAGCCTGATATGAGAGCAGTCCATGAAACCACATTTGGTGTCAATCCCGAAATTTTGATATCATGAATCAAAGCTAAAGCTTCCTTAGTGTGGCCACGCATTGAATACCCGGCAACCAGGCTGTTCCATGTAATGAGATCTGGTTTAATTCCTTCCTCTTTCATACGATTCGACAATCTTTTTGCATGGTCAAAATGTCCCTTGAACGAATACCCTGATATTAATGAATTCCAAGCAACAATATTCTTGTTTTTCATATTATCAAAAATCGCCTGAGAACTGGTGAGGCAGTCATTCTTCACATACATGTCTAACAATGAAGTTCCCACGTATGCATCATAGTCAAGCCCATTTCTTATCACATAAGCATGAATTTCTTTCCCGAAATTCAGGAGCCCCGGTTCAATGACAGCTTGAAGAACGCTAGTGATGGAGCGAGGATTTGGCCTAAAACCCGCAGCTTGCATCCTCCGCAAAATTATGAGGACTTCTTTATATGAACTAACAATAGCATTGCCTGACAATATGCTATTCCAGGTTATTATGTCTGGTTTTGTGCCTGACCTTTCCATTTTACAGAAAAGATTCCAAGCATCATTCAAGTAACCAAGTGTAGAATAACTTGAGATAATTGAATTCCATGAGGACAAACTATGATCTTTCATTGAATCAAATACCCTGCTAGCTAGTTTGATTTTTCCATTCCTAGAGTACATGATAATCAAAGAATTGCATATCGACAAATTTGATTCCATAGCAAGCTTTAACACATACCCGTGAATCTGCTTCCCTTCATTGAGAGCCCCCTTCTTGCTACAAGCTTGCAGAATCTTCAAAACTGTAGTAGCATTAACTTTACTAGTCAAGAACTGCATCTCTCTAAACAATTCTAGAGCCTTAACAAATCTCTCATTCTTCAAGTTGACCAAGATTGCCTCGTTCCACAAGAGATCATCTAAATTGCGGGGTTCATGAAACACTTGATTAGCACTTTCCACACACCAACACCTCCCATAAAAATTCATTAGTGCACACCTCACATACACATCTAATTCAAAACCCCTCTTGATCAAACTAGCATGTACTTCCAAACCAAGCCATAAATTCATCACACTTGCGCAAATCTTCAAAACCACACTAATCACTCTACTATCAAACACCACTCCTTCACAATGCAATTCTTTAAAGACCTCAAGAACTTCACTTGGATCACCACCAAAGCTCTTGAACTCCTCCAAGAAATTATTCCACATAACATAGTTCCGCGCAAAACCCACAAAAAAAACCACTGCAGCTGACTTGCAATCACCAAGTTCTAAATAAGAAGTGATCAAATGCTTCGCCATAGAATCTGAATTCCATTTGTTACCCTTTTTTATCATCTGGGCATGCATTGCTTTAACTGAGTCCAAAGTATTGCTATCAGCAGTGAAGCCATTTAAAGAGCCAAGATTCGGTACATGTGTAGGCCTAGGTGTAGTTTCAAGGGACGAGGTTGTTGTGAGAGCAACAGAAAGAGATGGTGGTGAATGGGTTCTAATTGGTTTTGGCTTGTGGTTTTGAAGTAGAGGCGGGCTATGGTGAAATGGAGCCAGTTTGTCCATGGTGAATGGAGTTGGTGTGTGGAGAAATGGCATTCGACGTGTCTCCTTTTTATTTTTTGCACAATACAATAAAATGTTTGGATCCTTGATTTCTTGGATAAGGTCTATCTTCTTGCAAATCGGGTCCTGTGGAACAGTCAAAACGCACCGGTTTGACCCTTTTCTTTTTTTGGGCGCGACAGGCCCCCTTTCTAATGGTTTTCTTTCCTTCCCTTCCCTTTCATCAGGACTTCAGGGGAAATTTAAAGGTTTATATGGGTTCAAAATTGTTGCGCTCTTGTAAACCAATTTAATATCTAATTTGAATTTAGTTGAAAATTTATTATAATTTTTATATTTTAAATAAAATATAAATTTACATAATTATATTATTAAAAATATACATGAAAATAAATAATTAACAATCTTAACTATTTCATTCTTAAAATATTTTTTTATTACAAATATTTTTTTTGTTATAAAAACCCTTAAATTTGCTATTTTAAACTATTATCCTTATAATATTTTTATCAATTTAATGCTAATTTTCTAGTATAGTTCTAGCATCCGTTTTAGTTAATATCAGCGGCAAGATTGGGACATCCCATTTAAAGTAGTGAACCTGTTTCCATTCATTATGGAGAAAAGAAAAGGCCTTCTTCAACTCTAGATCCCGCAATTAGTGTTAATTTTAATCATCACACACAAGTCATCTAGTATGTTAGTGGGATCAAATATGCTTGGAAAAAAGAATTGGCAATTACAATCTGCCTCTCAAATAACCAGATATATTTTTTTTCGTCTCCACCCAAAGAAGATTGGGTTAAATTAAACATTGATGGTGCTAACAAGGGCAACTCAGGACTTGTCGGAGCGGGTGGTTAGATTGAAGATTGCATGGGGCGTTTTACGGTGGCTTCACAATAAGAGTGGGGTGTTGCAGCGCCATCCAAGCTAAGTTGTGGGAATTCAAAATAGGGCTACAGATAGCTCGGAATAGGTTGGGTTGTATTAAACATTTTCTTTCGGTCCCATGATAGTAAGTTTCGACCATAGAGCGATGTGCTCCTCTCTTGTCCATGGCTTAGCTTGAGGTCGCTAACTCACTTGTTCAGGAGCACAGAGAAAATCTTGCCTGGTAATCAAGCAGCTTTGATACATAGGAAAAGGCAAATTTGTTTAGAATGCAGTCTGATGTCTTTTAACATTCAAATTAGTTCTTGATTAATCTCTAAATCAAAGGGAAAAACCCCATTGGATTTACATCAAAGAACTCAATCAGCGCATGGTTTCTGATTTTTGTATTACTTCCATTTGCAGAAACCCCTACCAAATTTTCTTTTTTGTGCCGAATCCACAAGAATTAAGATGGATTAAACAAGAACCCATTTTAATCTGACTTGGTACACAATAATTTCAGTTTAAAACTATCAATGGCAAATAATGCATGTAGTACAGAATTAGACCGAACAGGCACATTGTTCCCAAAAAGCAGATGTCATGGAGTCAATTTAAGAATTAGAAGTAAATTCAAATAACCACTAGATTTCTAAATAACTTACATTCCAGTTACCTAAAAACAAAAACCCCTGAGCAGATAAACCTAAAAAAACTGGAGAGAGACAGAGAGTAGATAAAAAGTTGGAAGGAGAGAAACATGGACCGGAGCTACAAAGATACCACCAGCAAACGAACCCTGAAGTATTTACTAGGCCCTCTCTCCTCTAATCCTCCTAGCAAGCTGAATATCCTTTGGCATAATGGTGACTCTCTTAGCATGAATAGCACACAGATTGGTATCCTCAAACAATCCCACAAGGTACGCCTCTGCTGCTTCTTGAAGAGCAGCCACTGCGCTGCTTTGGAACCTCAAATCTGTCTTGAAATCTTGTGCTATTTCTCTCACCAGCCTCTGAAACGGCAATTTCCTGATCAGCAGCTCTGTGCTCTTCTGGTACTTTCTGATTTCCCTCAGTGCCACGGTTCCTGGCCTAAATCGGTGGGGCTTCTTCACTCCTCCGGTTGCCGGTGCAGATTTCCGAGCTGCCTTTGTGGCCAGTTGCTTACGTGGCGCCTTGCCTCCTGTGGACTTCCTTGCTGTTTGCTTCGTGCGTGCCATTGAAATGACTGAATTTGGGGAAATGGGTTTACGGGGATTTTTTATTGTTTCTCGCGAAAAATGAGAGGAAATACTTTGGGTTGAGAAGCCAGGACTCTGGGGAGGTATTTATCATGTAAAATAGAGGAAAGTAGAAAAGTTTTTGTCCAGGATGGGTGAATTGTGACCGTAGATTTTATGTGTTATCAATGGCTTTCATTCCTTAGAGAAGGTGTGGCACGGATCACGATCCGCGTACATCGTCAACTAACCAAATATAATTTCATAATTTGTTATTTAAGCGGGAATTTGAAATTTTTTGGACAGTGATACGTCGACCCGCAGGGAATCCACAAAAGCACGTGTTCAGCAGGCCGGAAATTAACAATTAAAAAAAAAAAAAAACTAAAAGAGTTAAAAGCACTTTTTTGATAGGAGAAGAAAAATACAATATAAACTTGAATTATAAAATTATAAGTTATATATTGATAATTCTAGTTAAAAAATTAAATGACATTAAAATCTGATAAAAAAAATCAATAATATTATAATTAATGAGTGATCTAAATAAAATAAGAGAGAAAGATAGTACGAATTAATAAATTAATGATATGGAGAAATAAAAAGTCTCATAACAAAAGTTCTCAATACAGTGGAATCTCTGAAAGATAGGAAACACACATAAATCTAGTGACAACTTGATTGTTTTCATCACAATAAATCTTGATGAACCCTTTTTGAGTTGCAAGCTAATGAGCTTAAATTAGTAATTAACTAACATAAATTTAATAATGAAATAAACCCCTAAACAATGTCCAATGCGCTAGAAAAAATTCAAATTAAAAATAATTATTTAAAAATAAATAAATAAAATAAAATAATAATAAAAGTCTTTATGTTTAAATTTCTTCATATAACTTGAATCTCCAATTCTTATATATTCTTGGCATATTTGAGTCATGATTTCAAACATGTTATTCTCCCTTGTTTAAATGAATTATTAAGCCTACAATATATAGTTGGAAAGTTTTCAGATGTCTAATTTATATCACAATTTTAATCGAAACAAAATTCCATCAATAGCTTTAGATATATCACAAACAGTACACAAATGTATTGTTCGACATATTAGACAATATTGGTTTACTAAATTTAACCCTCTGAAATATCATGTTCCCTAACTCCATTTGACCTGAAAATTTACTACAATATATTTTTATGTATATAATATTTCCCTGTAAAATTACAGATTTATTCAATATACGGTTTGAAAGATATTTTCAATCTCGCAAAACTAGTTAGCAGACATTTTAAGACCAAATCTGAACTTGACTTGGTTCATATTCATAAATTTAGTAAACTTGTAAAATCGGACCGAGTTTACTGATTTTATCGATTTTGCACGAGTTAAGTCTGATTTTACTGATTTCAAGTTTTTAGTCCGATTTAGCACGTTAGATATATATTAACTCGTAAAATCATAAAATTTTACGAGTTAACTCGTGATTTTAATAACCTTACATATCTGCAATATGTAATATACCAAAACTGGAATATTGGTGATTTGATGAGAGTCCACATGACAGAATCTGTCTTTTATTGAATTCTCAAAGTTTAAGTTACAGTAAGGATGTAATTGAAATAAATTAAAAGAACGAACAAGTTTTCAAAGAACCAAGTGAAACAATACTAGGCTAGGTTTCTGAACACATTCGAAGTAGCCTGAGTCTCTTGGGTGATGAGATCTGCTTCAAAGCATTTTTTTTCCTGCCTCTTGTCTCCATTTTTATCCTCTCTTAATTTGTTGAACAAGGTTAGAGAATTTGAATTTAAATGAAAGATTTGTACTTAGAGTAATATGACAAAAAAATAAAAATAAAAAAAACTCTTACGAAAGAGTTGCATTGCTCTTGTTTCCAAGAGCACTAAAATCGAAAAAAACAAAATACCAAAAGTATTAGAATTATTTATTTCAAGATTATAATTGTAATTTTACTGCATATTAAAAAAAAACGACAAATATAACTCATCTAATATATTATTAAAGATAACTGTATCAGGATCAAAAACAATCTCACCCTAAAGAAACTCCAATGAAAGCTCAGTTAAAAAATTCCAATGACAGAAAAACTAATAAGAAAGAAGAAGAAAAAAATCTCGTATTGACAGTCGTATATCGTTGACTTTACTGAATAGAAGCTGCAGGAACATTTTAGTGGGTTAGAGGCAGAGAAAGGAGTAAGATCACATGTCCAATTCCCCCTCTTCTTTCTTATTTGAACAACAAAAGTATGATTTAAATGGAAGTCTATAAGCTTGAACCAGCAAACAGCAGTGATCAGATCAGCCTAAACAAACTTGAAGGTGAATTTATATGCAGGAATTTTTGCAAAAAACCGCATGACTTAGAAATCACTCCCGGCCCAGGTCATTCAGAATTTCTTTCTGCGAAAAAAAACTCCACAGAACAAATTAAACTGCAAGAAATAACCATACATGATTTCTAGAATTTAGCATAAACCCTCAATATATAATCGTCTGACGATGATCAAACAGAAGTCAAACTCCATGATTGAATACATAATAACATTTCTTGCACGTTTATTTCATATCATGAGAAGTACAGATAATAAAAATTCTTCCCATCCCATGCAAGGATTATTACCAGGAAAGAAATTATAGTTGATATTCCTCGTCTGCCAAAATCATGACAACTTTTGACCACTCTCCCCCAAAGGCCTCAAGCCTGCAGCCGTAACACAGTTACATGTACGTAGCTGGTTATTGCGTTGGAAGCCTTGAGGGAGAGTGAACAATGATTGCCACCCTGAGACCATGCATAGAGAGCCTTGAGCAACACATAGCCTGTTTATACCCCCCCCCCCCACAAGAGCCTCCAGCCTGCCTCCTACTTGGTGGTTTAAATTTCGTCGCAAAAAACAAAATCATCATTACCAATCGGGCCGGCAAAGGAAGCCTGGAGGGGGAGTGAACCTTGAAGATCCATGCATGGAGAGAACCTATACATTCTAGCTCTCCCGACTCAATCAAGGAGCAGCAGACCCTCTTTATATAGACTAGGAAAGCCTTACTTGATAAGCTCTCCTTCCAAAACCCACTAAATTATTCTCCGTTTTAATTAATTTACATTTCCTATATATATATAAATTGTTAGATGTTTGGATTGAGACTTCTTTGTTAGAATCCTATTATTATTGGTGACGATCGAAACCACGTTAACGATTTTGCTACCACGAATTCATTTATAAAAATCTTACTAAACCATTAATAGATTTGTGCGTTTTAAAACTTGAAAATCTTGTATTTAATTTGAGTTTTAAAATGGTTTTTTTTTTTTGGAATGTTGTTTGCTAGGTTAAAAGAATCGTTTTGGTGGTTAAAATCTTGAAATTTCAGTGATAAATAGTGACAAGGGGATTTTGTTTTTAATACCCACTAATTCATGCACTCAAATAAAAAATAAAAAACTACAAGAATATAAATCAAAACAATAAAAAATTCAGGAATTTTCTGTTCCTTTTAGCCTTTATCAGAAGCTGAGCCAGTGACCTTCTCACGCGTCAGAACAAATTTGTTTGTGAGAGAAAAATTCGTGGCGACTATTCTATGTGACACGTGACATTAGTGGCCCCCCCGAACTGTTTAAAGCAGCTTTATTGGTGTTTGGAACCGTTGATATAAAATGTTTTTTAAAATAATTTTATTTAAAAATATATTAAAATAATTTTATTTAAAAATATATTAAAATATTTTTTATTTTTGTTATAAGTATATTAAAATAATAAAACATAAAACACTAAAAATATTAATTTTTTAAATCAAAAATATTATTTAAAACATCAAAAATAGATTTAAAATAAAAACAGATACAATCTCAAATATTTTATAAAACGTAACGTATCAAAAGTTGGGATATATAATAATCTCTTTTAATATATTATATTTGATTTTTTTTATTCGGATGTTTGAGAGTATCAATAGCAGTTTTTTTAAAATATTTTTTTGTTAAAAAATATATTAAAATAATATATATTTTTATTTTTAAAAAATTATTTTCAACATCAAAATATTAAAATGATATAAAAACATTAAAAAATATTAATTTAAAATAAAAACTTAAATTAAAAAAAACATACAAAAACAAATTCTATCTTTGTTCTCCCAATAATAAGGCCCTCGACTGTACCAATTCGGGAGAAGCTGTTTAGTGTAAACTTTCCAAAGACCATGGAAAATTTCCCCTCCTAAAGTTAAAAGTTAGTGATTTTTAATTAAAAATATATTAAAATAATATTTTTATTTTATTTTTAACATTACTGTATTAAAATTATAAAAAAACATATAATACTAAAAAATTTGACAAATATATTAAAAAGTAAAAGCCAACGAGATAACAAACAGCTAACAGAGCTGAATGATACTAGATTTTATTTTTTTGCAAACGCTGCACACTAGGCCACATCCCGCTCCCAGCCTTGCGACTTGAAAGTTGAAACTAACTGGAAAGGAAAAAAAAAAAAGTGGGTGATTTAGGAATAAAGACTGATTATGCTTAAGCTTATTAAATCCGGCCACTAACCCCATTTTCTATCTTCTATCACCGTTATAACCTTACCTATATGGCTATAGGAACCTATTCTATCCATGATGTAGAACAAAGTGATGTGCTTTCGACAAAGCATGATAGTGATGCTCAGAATATAATTGATAAAATGATGCTGAAGATTCTTTTTAGTTGATTTATCACATTGATTTAGCTACACATATATATCATCTTGGAATTCTTGATTTTTATAAAACGCAAGGTCACTGATAAACAAAAGCGACGTGAAGAGTTCTGCATATGAAAATGACGCAGAATTTGAGATGTGTACGAGAGCGTATGAATCCAGACATTCTACTGTTCACATACCCCAGCCTGGATAATTTCAGCTCATCCTTACACAAGGTTAAGCTTGAAAGTTGAAAATCTACGTCAAAAAGGCAGTTAAATGGAGGAAATTATTGTGATTCAACTGGGAAAAAAATAGCTTGGTAGCTTTCACTGGGAGGACTTGTAGCATCCACTGCTTATCTGCTGCACTTGCTCTGAAACTGGGAGCCCGGGCCTCCAGCGATACCCAAGCACTGGCAAACGAGTTTGATGATGGTTCTGAATAAACATATTACTATAAAACATAGCAACTAGCATCTCATTGCAGTGGATGAACAGAGTTCGAAATCGAGATTATCCACGATGAATCAATAAATTAGCTTGTGAATCTGAATTGAGAGGCATCGTCAAGCCCTAAAATCAATATCCGAGGTGGTGGACTCAATTTGCAAACAGCATGCAGTTGCAGCTGGCAGGTTAATTTACAAAATCACAGAACGAAAACGAATGATACTCCAGAGATGAAAGTTAGAGGCCATCAACCCATCCGATCCTGGTTTTGGTCAGAAACATCTGTTTCTATATATGAGAACCACTGTCACAGATTTCAACTATCAAGATTTATCATTTGAGGCTGCTCCACGATTCATGAGATGACCAGCTTAAAGATTTAAATAGACAAAGATTTTATGCCTATGAATTTGAATAAACCATTAGGTCAATTATATTTAACAGACCGCATAAAATATTACGTAGTGAAAACAGGATACGGGGATCTATTATCCGTGCAAAATAGTTTTCTTTTAATTTGATGGTTTCAAAGCCATCTCTAAAGTTTTTTGCGCAAGTTTGAAGAGAAGAAAACACACGCTATTGCTACATGTCTCCTTTCTCAAGGTGCTTCCTGAGACTTCAAACTGGAGAACAAGGTTCAGGCCCCATAATTTTGCATAACCTTGTGAAATCTATGTTCTTCATCCATAAAAATCACTTTCTGTAGCAATGCTATGACGATAGCCCCTTGGAGCAGTATCTCTACACCAGGGCATGAATATTGATGCATCAAGCAGATTTGCATCTAATTTACCAACGATCTCTTGGTCGGCCATCAGGAAACACTGGAGCGAGCACCTTCTCTTTGTTATTTGTTGCGGTATCTGGCTGGCTGGCTGATTTGCTCAAATGAATTTTCACAGTTCCATCATCGTCATCAAAATCTGGGGGTGTATCATCATCTTCATCATCCCAATCGTCTTCATAATCATCATCAAGCTCATCACCACTCACGTAACTATCAACATCAGACCAATCTTCAGCCTCCTCATCACTTCCATCTTCTTGCCCAGAAGTTCCATCTTCTCCACCTGCTGCTTCTGTCCTTGGAGCACCTCTCCTAGGGAATCTAGGAACCATAACAAGAGAACGAAGTTTTTCTTTGATGTTCAACAGCCGGTCCTTCTCTACCAAATGAGAATCAGAATATGCTTCCCTGAGGAAAATCGAATCTCTTTCCCCTTTCAAAGACACGTAAAACAAATCAGGATGTCTTATTAGCATCCCCCTCAGCTGCTGAGAGAATCTAAACTCCTCTCGAAAATGAGTAAGGTGATCAACAAGGGTCCTCTTCTCGACAGTGAGACTCAAAATCTCATGAACAACCCCACAAGCATGCTTTTCCTTCTCCTTCGAACCCGATCTCAGATGGGTAAAGTCTGAATAAGGAGATATATAAGGTATGTCTCGAAACTGGCAAATCCTTCTCATTTCACTCTTGGAAAGTTGGAGACCCTTTGGCAGCTTGACTCTGTTAAACTTTAGCGGTCTATCAATAATCAAATCTTTCTCTTGTAGCTCTTTGGCCCGATTCTCCTCTTCAGCTAATTCAGCTGCCGATACTGCAAGCTCAGGATCCCAATGAGTTAGTTCTAATGCAGGACCCCTTCCAGTTGCAACAACTCTAAAGTATTGTGGATATCTATGACAAATCGTATCCCGAAATTCTAAAGGCAACCCAAAATCAGTTTTCAAATGGGCTATTTTCTCCAACAAAATCCGCTTATCCATGGACATCATCAACAATTTCCTCAACTTAAGAACCAACAGATCCTCCATCTCATTCTTAACATTCAACTCCTCTAAATAAAGCCTTTCAGCCTCAGGCGTCAATCTGAACTGCAATGAATAAGCCCCCTCTTCCACAATCTCAAATACAGCAGGGAATTTCTTCAACAAAGCAATGAATCGACGGTTTTTCGTAAGACCTAATTCTCTTCTAAACTTGCCCAATTCCCTAATTGACATAATTCTATCAGGCTGGTTAGCCAAAATCTTCCTTATCTTCATAACTAATTTCAGTTTCTTGTCCCTGTCAATCACATTATCAAAAGGACGCTCCTTTCTCCACTTTACGCCAGCAGCTCTAATGGGCTCAAATGGGACATGAGTTCTTAATTTACCAGTAAAAGACCCAGCTTTCTCTTCAAAAACCAAACCATTACCTAAAAACTGCGACTTTTCTAATTGAAATGGTGATGCAGAGAGATGGGTTCTGACAGAAAATTTGGGTCTTTCGAGGAAATAAGAAGATTTTTGTGAGAGAAAAAGAGGTAAAGAAGTAGGCAGGGAAGCACTGGAAGAGGATAACAAGAGCTTAAGCTCCATATTTAAGCTTAGTCAAGCTCAGACAAACAAAACGTAAAAGGGAAAGAGGTAAGTGAATAAAAGAAGAGAATTAGAGTTACCTGCTTTCATCAAAGACCAAGATATGGTCAGGCTATGGAGCGTTCGAGCTGTAGATATAAGATAGCCGAGTTTGGACTCCCTCTCCCGGGGGTTTATCTACAAAGGGCAAAAACCCTTTTCTTCTCTCATTGATGTCTTGAATCAGATATTTTTTTAATCCTTTTCCCGTACTTTCTTGTACTTAAGCAAAAGAACAAGGACAAAAATGTCATATTGCTTTCCATTTGGGCCTAACTACTGCCTTTTCTAGAGCCCAAATTGAAGTGAAACGGCAAGTCGTTTGGAAGTTGGGTATTGACTAGCCAGCTCCAGACTCCAGTGGCCACAAGGCACGAAGCACTTAGCAGCAGGCGTCGTCTCGATCAATGAAATGGCGAGGAAGCGAGGCCGCCGAGTAGCGCCGAGTTCGGATCATCATGAAACAGGAGCCAAGACGTCCACTCGACCGGACCAATTCAGCGAGTCAGCAGCTTCTGATCGCAAGCTGATAACCATATTTATCGTCTTCTTCGTCGTAATTCCTGCAGTATCTGTACTCGTGTACCGTATCAAATACGCTCCAAATAAGGACTCGTCATATCCACAGTTTCAGGAAGACGGACTCGTTAAAACCGACGTGGATTACCAAGAAATACTCGACGTAAGTACTTTCACTTGCTCGCTCTTAATCACTGCATTGACTTGATAGCAGAAATAGTAAAAAAAAAGTTTCAAATTCGAAATCGTGGTGAAATGGTGTAGGAGAATTCGAAGGTTTTGAAGAATGAATCTCACCGGCATTACACATATCCTGTGTTGGCCTACATTACTCCATGGTATGTGTTTGTGTTTTGGTTTTTTTTTGATGAATTAGTTACTAGTACGGTGTTCTGATTGCTTTAATAGGAATTCGAAGGGATATGAAATGGCGAAGCGGTTTACTAATAAGTTTACGATATTATCTCCTGTTTGGTATGATCTGAAGAGGTGTGTATTTTTCGATTTTGGTATTTAGATCAAACATAAAAAGGAAGAAAGAGATGGAGGGAGAACTGACTCTCTTTTTTTTTGTTGTTACCAGTCAAGGTACTGGACTAGTTCTGGAGGGGAGACATAATGCTGATATGGGATGGATTTCAGAGCTCAGAAGGAATGGGAATGCTCTGGTAAATACAAAGTGTTTATTTTTCATTTTCCTCTCACTGATTTTGTAATTGAGACATGTGTGGATTTGCTATTTGAAGGTGTAAATGAAATGTAATCAGATTGCTGTCTGATAATTGATCCAAGTAACATTATCCCTAATCGTGTGGAATTGGACATGAACAATTTCGACAGAGCAGTCACTAGTTTTAGGGGACTTCCACTTATAATTCTATGGCCAAACCCCGTGCTTTCCTATTCTAGATAGTATTACTTCCAAAGTTACAGCAATTTGTTATCAGTCATTGTAAATTTTTCCTCACTTGTATTTTATGGTTAAATTTAATGTTGATCTTGTGTCAACCTGCATGGATCCTTTGATATTTTGGTAAGGTGAACTAGTATTTTGATTGTAGGTATTACCTAGAGTTGTTCTGGAAGCATTTCCAAAGGAGCTGCTTAAGAAGAAGAAACTTAGAGATAAAGCTATTGACCTGATAATATCAGAGTGCAAGTAAGCCTCCATGTATTTTCATGATGCCATGTTTAAAATAAGGCCATATTAACAGTAAAGAACTGATCCTTGTTTTACCATCTTTTTTTTTCTTATTCAGATACGTTCCTATGATTACTTAGTATTGCGGGAAGAAAACTAGAGTCTATCCTACTTCTTTGTCTCATGGAATGCTTTATAACCAGCGGCAATTGCATTTGATTTTGTTCACGGTTTATGATTTTCAATTTGAAACTACTCAAGTCAATGTAGCCTATTTATTAAGCACACTCAAAAATGTTGTCAACAACTTAGATATATGACCTGGGCATTTTTTTCTGAAAGCCTTATCAGATGCATCCAAGGTCATGCTTAGCTCTCTCTGTCAAAGAAAATTAAAAAATGTGGATGAATATTTTAAACTAACCAATGCTACATGTTGTTTAAATCTAAAATACATTTTGAAGTTGTCTAAACACTGATCACTTGAATCTATATTTTGGAGAATCGCTTATGTGAATGAAATGAGTTAAGATTCCTTCAGCCATCTCCAGAATGGCCATGAAGATAGTTCATTCATACTCGTGAAAAGCTCTTAAGATCTGATTTCTTATAATTGTGAATACCAAATGTTTCAATAAATTGTAGACATTATTGTCATGTCTGTATATGGATCCTCAGGTGTTCAAAATTTTTACAGTCTCTGACCATGCTTAGGTCAAAAAAAGCATCCATTTGGCTTTGCTTTGGTTCAGGTTGCCTGTTGATTCTCCTTTATTGTAGGGAAATGGAATATGACGGCATTGTGCTTGAATCCTGGTCAAGGTGGGCAGCTTATGGTATTTTGCATGATCCTGAAATGAGGAATAAGGTAACTATTGACTTATATGAGGCTACTTTTAGAGCTCATTTTTTTGAGGATCTGATTTTTATTAAAACCTACTGAAATATTGTGTGGCTATATATCGTTTTATTTTTCTTAGTGTCTTATTAATAAAACAAAGTGATGAGTAGAAAACTGTTAGTGTATAAAATATTGCACTGTAACTTTTCTCACTTTGATATGTGATCAATAGGTTCGTGTAACCATTGTAACTCCTAAAATATATTATTTTTTCCTGATTTTATAATCTGTAATCCAAGTCTTCCCAATCCATTTGCCAGTAGATAATTTTTTCTGATTTATACTGTGGTGTTTCAAACTTGTGAGATTCTGAGGAATGTTTCCTGGTTTGCAAGCCTAGGCACTGCATTTTATAAAACAACTTGGGCATGCAATGCATTCAGTAAGCTCATCAAGGAATGGGAAGCAATATTTACAATTGGTCTACGTTATCGGTCCACCATATTCAGAGAAGCTTCAACCTCATGACTTTGGTCCAGAGGATCTTCAGAGCTTAAGTGATGATGTAGATGGTTTCTCGTTCATGACATATGACTTCTCAAGTCCTCATAACCCAGGTCCAAATGCACCTTTGAAGTGGATCCGTTTCACTCTGCAGATTCTCCTTGGCAACAGTGGTGCTCGGGCCCTGGCCAATAAGATATTTCTGGGCATCAATTTTTTTGGAAATGATTTCGTGATTTCTGAAGGTACTTCTCTTTATTTTTCTTTCATTTATCTCCTTCACTTTTTTTTTCTATAATTTTTTGTGATTCATTCTGGATATATTCTAGTTTGACTTCAATAACTTTGGACAAGATGGCAATAAGCATATAAGCATTTGGCTAGCAGCCTTGGGTTTCTTCCCCTTTTGTCTTCCCATTTCAGTGTGTGGCTTTGGACTGTAGTAAGGCCAATCAATTTTCTCCAAGACTGTTGGAGATTCCAACTCCTGGGAGAGTGAAGGATTCATAAACATCTTTTAAAACAACTCTTGAAGGAATGGGTCTGGACAAACTAACAATAGATTAGAGGATCTGCTGATTTTCTTAAATTTTCTAGTCAGTGCATTAAACGAGAAACTGATTTTCCTACATCGGTGGCAATTGTTGTGTATGAAGATGTGCACATCTCATGGTAAAAAAACTCTTATGCTACGTGAGGAAAATTGAAACTTAACTGGGCTTGATAACACAATAGCTGTCCTTGTGCAATACACAGTTGGCTTGATAAAGAATATCAAAATTTGGTCCTTCATACCAATTTGTTGCTGTTCTTCCCTGCAACACTTTTTTTCTCATAAAGTGATACTGGGACAGTCCATAAGATATTCTTTCTACAGAAATTATGCATTTCATGCAAGAAAGAAGCCTGGTGAAGTGCTTTATCAGTTGTGAGAGAGAAGGTTTTACAAGGACCGTTACTTCAGCAATGAATTGGTATGGAGGGCATAGTGGCCAATCTGTTCATCAAGGAACTCAATGGTAGCAAGTTTATTGAGTTCTAACCACGACTTGGAATGACAATAACAGAGTTGTTGTTGAAGGGAACAACTGACTCAACACTTGAAGAAGTGAATTTAAATTTGCTTTCTCAAGCTAACCAAGTATTATATGGAGCCATCCATGGTATTTTTTGAAGCCAACCATGAAGACAAACTTGCCAATAGGAAGAATCTTCTTTGAACAAAATTTATACAGCTTCTTCTTAACAGCTTGGCATGCAAACCAATAACCATCCTTAAACTAGTGTAAACAGGAAACGTTGGCTCCATGTATGCATGTTTCCAAACCGTGTAGGGTTCACGATGTGAGTGCTCTATGTTACAGGTAGTGAGTTGAGAGAAAATTAAGTGAGCTTGTGGGTGCTTATCTGCAATCCGTGGGCAGCATTTTGCTAGGAAATTTTAGTTGTTTCTTGGTTGCATGAGGTCCATGTATTGCATTCAAGTATAATAAAAGTGTGTTTTTGTGGCTACACCCTTCCCTTTCTAAATGCTTTGCGTTGGAGATTGTTAAATTAGTCATAAAACTGCAGGTTCTGAGGGTGGTGGAGCAATCACAGGAAGGGAATACCTCTCTTTACTGGAGAAGCACAAGCCTGAATTGCAATGGGAAAAGAACAGCGGGGAACATTTTTTTCTCTACGTTGACGATGAGCATATCAATCATGCAGTGTTCTACCCGTCATTGATGTCAATTTCTATTCGGCTAGAAGAAGCTCGGCTGCAGGGAGTTGGAATCTCAATCTGGGAAATTGGGCAAGGTTTGGATTACTTTTTTAATCTCTTATAAGAGTCGACTTCTCAATACAGTGTAACATAACATTTTATTTTTAGCGTTCAGCTTACTTCCAAAATTAGGTTTTGGGGGCAAATCCAGCAACCATGATTTTTCAATGATCGTGATGTCGCGGAAATAATTACAGCAAATAATGCGATGGTCGAGTTTTTTTTTTTAAATAATATTTTTCAAGCACATGGGCAAGGCTTATGTAGCCCAGGCACCCTTAGCCCAAACATAATTAAAAAGTAAAACAGAGCACATTCACTGTTTCAATTTTTTATTTTTTTCAACTCTCATCATAATTTATTGAAGTTTCACTCCTTAAACTTTAATTTTTTATATTTTAGTTTTTAAATGTTAAGAGATGAGAGAAAAAATCATTGAAAAAAAAAATTCAAATTAAAACTAATGTTAGATAGAGGTGATTTGGGCCTTTAATAACACACTAAAACTTACGATTTGGTTGATTTTGAATTTTTAAACTACTTTGAGTTGTAAATAAAATTACTGAAATTTGTATGAAGTATTTTTAAAATGTTTTTAGGTAAAACAAATAGCTTGACATTTAAAATTCAAATTACCATGACCATGATTTTCTGATGGCAACATGTCATTCAATTGTTTTAGAAAAACAAACTCAAATACAAGACATGTCATTTTCTCGAGTTTGAGAAATTAATTGTTGAGGCCTCGCCTTCTAGACCAAGCATGCCTAGGGTTAAATCTTTTGGCCTTTATTATTTTATTTATTTTATATTTTATGATGAAATTCTATTTAAACAGATTGTTTCAAAAAATTATTAAGTTGTTCTTTTATGGTAATATTAATAATTTATACATGAAATTAATATGCAAGATTTTATAGAGAAATTTTTTATAAATATTCAATGAAAATATTTTATTATTTTATATTGTTTTCTCAAATTAAATAGTATTTTAATTTTTCATAAAACCATGCAAGACATAAAGAGATTTTTTTTATTTTTCCATCGAAAATTGCTTTTCAAATTATGTTAATTTCTTATTTAAAAATATGCTTCTAATAAAAAAGACAAGTTTTCATCAAAACAAAAAAGAGATATGAATAATGAGATTTTGATTAAAGAAAACTCCTTAATTTAAATCATTTGATTTTTTACAAATATTTACTTTAATTGTCTTAAATTTCTATTGAAAAAAACCATGTCGCTAATAATTTATTTTTCAAAACAAAAAAGAAATGCCTTAATAAAAAAGAGAAATTTTTATTGAAGAATATGTTTTTTCTAGAATTTAAATCTTAAAAAAATTCAAATGTTTATTTTAATTATCACATAATTTAATAAAAGACTATAATGTCTGTAGACTATAATGTTGTGCTGTAGGTGGATAAGATTAAATTAAATTAAAAGAAATCTAAAAGTTGTGGTTTTATTGTACATCTTCTCAAAAAAACAATGGGACATATTTTTAATGGGTTAGGTATAATGGGCCACGCAGGCTTGCATGTTTTACCTGTTTTTAATATTTTCACAACAATTTAGATGTGATTTTATTAAAACATAATTAATTATAAATATATTATTTATGTTATTTTATTAAAATATAAAATTAATTAAGAATTTATTTAAATATTATTTTATTGAGTACTATTTGATTTTTTCTTTGTTTTCAAATAAGATTATAAAAATCTTTATTTAATATTAGCAATCATTTTTTTATATAATTTATCTTATTTTATTTATTTTTAATTTCAATCGGCTACTTTGTTGCAAGCATTTATTTTTTTTATTGTATTTTTAAATAACAATAGTTTTAGAAAAATAAAGTTATTAGATTTAATCAATGCCATAATCTGAATTACAAGCTTGATAGATTAATCTCAATCGAATCGATCTAATATGTTATTGTCTTGTTATTTTTAAAAGACAATGTTGTCTTGATTTTTTGAAGTCAAAGCATATTTTTGGTCGGGTGTCCATGTTGTCTTTTGACCTGTCAAGTCGACATAGTCACATGAGATCAACCTCAACACAGTTTGAAACCCAGGTGAGGCAAGGACTCGAGTCAGGATATTCCAAAGTTGATCCACCAAGTCGAGTTTAATGACATTACCAAAAAATTTACATGACAACGCACAAAAGTAGTGTCGTTTCTTATGTATTTTAATGCACTCTTTGCTATACCCAAGTTACTTGAATTTGTTAGAGTCAAACCCAAAGTTTTTAGGTATGACATTCCTTGCCTAACCCATTTAATATGGTTTTGGTGTTTTTGTCAAATCCATGACAATCTAGAAGGTGCTTAGATTTAACAATCATGCCTGACCTAAGCGCATGAGGTATAGTTGCCTTACCAGATCCGAGCGCCTGAGATCTGGTAAACATATTTGATTCTAGTACCAAGTGTCTGACAACCATGTCATTCCTCGAATCCTTGAATCTAATAACCATATTTATTTTTCTTGAAAACACAAGAAGTCCCCAACTAAAAAATTAAAATTTTATACCTTGAAAAACAAATTAAAATTAGTATTTATACTGCATTCTAAAAAACCCAAACAAACTATTTTATTTCTAATTATCTTTTTAATGTCAAATATATTTCATGCAAAAAATAACCTCACCTCTAACTCTATGCTTAATAAATTTCTTTGAAAAGAACAATTATATTATTAAACTGCTGTAATTCACAGTTATCTATATCGTGGTAAATAGTAAAAGGATAAACAACGAAATACCGATCTCATGTAAAGAAAGTCATCAAGCCATGTGATCACCAATTCTCTTCTACGTGTCATGCAATGAGTGCCAAAGATATCCACCCCCATGCCACGCCAGCACGTCTCCCATTCAAAGGACACCAGCAACTTGCATTGAATGAAGACAAAGCTTTTCATCCTCTGCTTACCTTTCATTCAATCATCCTAAAAGAAACAATATCTGCATAAAGCTCTATTAACATGACGATTCAAGCTTCTGCATCATTTCTGTAAGAGACCATAGTTTGTCTGCGACAAAGAATTATGCCATGGAGGCCTTCAATGCAGCAACACCATTATCAGTTCTCTGCGAGAGAAGATCAGAATCCAGAAAATCTTTATCACTCCCTACAGTTTCACCACTCAAAATCTCTCATTCTTTCTCTACAAGCACGAGCCGATCAACTACACAAGAGTGTCTATCAAGGACTTTACATGGTGGTATAGTGCTACTATCTTCAGTTCTTGGTAATGGGCTAGCTAGAGCTTTAACATATCAAGAAGCACTGGAACAGTCTGCGCGCTCCTTCTCATCTGATGCAAACGGTGTCCTAGATAGTGTCATCAAATTTGGAACGGAAAACCCAACAATCGTAGCAGGTAGTGTTACAGTTTTGGCAGTTCCACTAGTTCTGTCTCTGGTGCTAAACAAGTCAAAGTCCTGGGGTGTAGAGTCTGCAAAAAAGGCGTATGCAGCGTTGGGTGTTGACGCAAATGCTCAATTGCTTGATATAAGAGCACCAGTGGAGTTTAGACAAGTGGGCAGTCCTGATATCAGGGGTTTGAGTAAGAAACCAGTGCCAATTGTTTATGAGGGTGAAGACAAGCCAGGTTTCTTGAAGAAGCTGTCTTTGAAGTTTAAGGAACCAGAGAATACCACGTTGTTCATTCTAGACAAGTAAGATAGCGAATCCAATTACTATATTTTGCATGAAGATTTCATCTCTTATCCTCACCAATATCTAGGTTATAAGTTAAGTGGAAAATCTTTGACAGAGAAAATCCAGATGGGGTAATCATAGTGGTCATGAAATTTGTGCATGGAGTGATTTTAGAATCTATACTTCATAGCACATTAACTAGATCTCGTAAGCTCTTTTCCTTCTTCGTTGAAATCAAAGAACTGATTGAGTTTGAAAACTTTAAATTGGCTAGCTGGCATCTGTAAAGTTCCACTCGCAATTTCACCGACGAGCAATATGCTATAATAACAGGTATAGCATCATTGATTACGATCGGCAAAAATGTTCAAAAATCTCGTATGGAGTTGTGTCTGTGCTATTTGGTGCTGGAAGAACCCCCAAAAGGGTCAGAATAGCTAGCAAATGGTGCTGCCTGCATAATACTGCAAACTGAACTGCCCAACCTTGACTACTCAAATGTAGAAATCATTCATAATGTAAAAATATTATATATCACATCCCTTATCAAGGACTCAGAGCTCATTAAATCACATAGTCGTGCTGTTTAACCAATCTACATAATAACAAATCAATGTAAGAAAAATAAGGAATACCATACCAGTAGAAGGAACCAACTTTTACAAATTCTTTACTCCCCAATTCGCCTTTCTCCTTTGCTGAAGAGGTAATAATTAGAGTTCTGATTCGTTCTTTGCTATCCAAAGCTATTGTTTGAAGCTAATGCTGCTAAATTCATGACGAAAGCCAGATTCGATGGCAACTCCGAATTGGTTGCAGAGTTGGTCACTGTAAATGGATTTAAAGCAGCTTATGCAATCAAAGATGGTGCAGAAGGACCCCGGGGATGGATGGTATTTTCTGTTTTTTTTATCACTTTTAATTCGTGTTCGAACTATTTTGCATCCAAGTCCCTTTCTTATCTTATGGAACGTAAATACAAGCTTTGAGAATTGTATTTTGCAGAATAGTGGGCTTCCCTGGATACCACCAAAGAAAGCTTTTAGTCTTGACCTTGGTGATTTATCAGACGCTATCGGTGGTGCACTAGGAGTATGTGCCCTTCCTCTTCTGCTGCCTTTTTTCTCTTGTAGTTTAATCTTCCACTAAAAAACTTCACTTCAATACACAATCTAAGGACCTTTATGAGTGGAATGCTGATCCTTTGTATGGTCTCATATAACTTTAAACAAATGATATCTGTCATAGTATTCGTGATGAACAAAATGGGATGTGAGTTGGTCAAAAAAGCAAGGGAACATTTTATCTGCTTGGTTAAGATCTTACATTGTGTCTATTCTGCTGAAATGAGTGTTAATATAAATGAGCTGTAAGTGAGAGGAACTAAATAAGAAGCAAATTCAGCTCGGCGCAAGAAACAAGAAGTTGCCAGACATGTTTTGAAGATTAATGACTGAACTAAAAAGTTGTAACACACTTGAGGCTTGAGGAATGACAAAGATAAGGAAGGGCAGCCCTGCAGGCTGCGATCATTGTCACCGGAAATAACAAAAGTACATATTGGAACGTGGTAATAAGTATGGCTGTTATCAACACACCTTGTTGTTAACATCTGGATTATCTTGATCTGGCACTACATCCACAGAAGACTACATGCATCGTGTCCTTGACAGGTCCCTAACCTTCTACTTCAGCCTAACCATTAGAATGGAATAAGAGAGCCATTGATAAATCATCATGCTTAATTTAGCTTCCTGCAACTCAGAGTGTAAGAAACTTTTTATTTTGTCAGTTGTCAAGCATGTCCATCAACATCCTTAATAAAACCCAACCACTAACTGTTTTTTCCCCTGCTAGTTTTTTCATCTCTCTCATTGATGTAAGAGTAGGGGCATGGCACCCTTGGCCCACTCATAGCTTTCTTTCCTATTCTTGGTTTGAATCTTAGAATATTGGTACTCAATGATCAATATTCACAAGTTCTTATATATAAACTGGTTATGGCCTTTCTTTTATGATTTTATAACTAAACACTCCAGCACAGTAATCACAATGATAATTTTGCAGGAGGGCTCCGATGCCTTGCCTGTCACCTTTGCAATTGCAGCAGCTACTGGCTTAGGTGTATTGGCATTCTCAGAGGTTGGGTCATGAAGCTTTTTTTGTATTATTTTTCTTTATGTTTTTTTTTTTTTTTAATAATAATGGCTTTCCTTTTATTTTCACTAAAAGGGAGATGTGCAAAATTGACTGTTTGTATTTTCCAGATTGAAGCAATACTCCAAGTATTAGGCTCAGCTGCACTAATTCAGTTTGTGAGTAAGAAACTCCTGTTCGCTGAGGTATGTCTTTGCTGAGATTAAATTATTTTTTCTTGAATTTCATGACTGAGATGATATGATTTCATTCTATTGCATGTGCTCTAGGGTACATAAGTTCCAATGGGCCTTTCTGCCACTAATAAAGAGGAGAAAAGGGGGAAAAACACTTTTCTTCAAAGTTTAAAACACAACATATGTGCAGAAGCAGTTCTGTGCCTTAAAGAATTAAAGATATACTGCCACATAGTTATAATATATTCTCCTAGAAATTTGAAGATATATTATGATTCTGATGAACCACTCAGCCAGGGCCCGCCCTTGTATGTGTGTGATGGGATCGTGATGATGCCCTTGTGTGAGTGACTCAGCATCCAGACAGGAAAGTTCCATAACTTTGGGCCATAAATCTCGGGACCTTAAATTGCAAGCATTTATATTCACTTTAACATTTTATTCTTTGCTTCCCATGGCAGGACCGTAAGCAAACTCTGGAACAAGTTGATGAATTCTTGACCACCAAGATTGCACCTAAAGAGTTAGTGGATGAATTGAAGGTAATATTTCAAACCATGTAGATGCTTGTATTCTAGTGCAGTGAAGCCAAATCAGTAACTTGTTTTCCAAAAAAATATGTGTTGTTTAGCGATGACGTCAATCTCTTTTTCTGGATTACCTGGTCAATTCAGGACATAGGGAAGGCTCTTCTACCAGTAGCAGTGACGAGCAAGGCTCTTCCTGCGCCTGCAGAAGCGAGTCCAGAACCTGCTGCTGCTGATAGTAGTGTACAGAACGCAGAAGCTGCTCCCCAGATAAATTCAGCACCCAAAACAGAAGCTAAAGCTGAACCACTTTCTGGATTTTCAAGGCCACTTTCTCCATATCCAACTGTAATTCCCACTCTCATTGCTCTTGTTTATTTCCATAGTGGTTATTTTCCTTCAAGTTCATAGCACACTAGTTGGTTACACATGCTATAAAGTTTCCTACTAGTCTCAGTGTCGGACACACGACTACCGTTCTTGTATTGCAGTATCCGGATCTCAAGCCCCCAACGTCGCCCACCCCATCTCAACCTTAAATTGAAGTCTTTATGTCTCGTTCTGCAACGGGAAGCTGTTTTACCTGGAAAATCTTGAATTACTTTGCGAGCTGTGCAATCTATGTTCCTCTTTGTAAAATGTTCGAGTCAACTTGATGGTTTGGATTGCAGAACAAAAAAAGGGGAAAGGAAAGGAAGTTAAGAGTCATGAAATCGATGGATGCTACGTAATATGCAACAGCGAACCTGATCGTGTCTCTCTTTAATTACTTGTAGCTTGTGGGTCTTTTGTAGATGTAGCTTATGAGCTAACACTATCTTGATGCGGTAATGCCATTTTTTTTTTAGTTTCTGGAGTCACTGGAAGAACTTTAGGTATGTACAAACTCATACTTTGAAGTTAGCCAAAATAATTACTGAATTTTACGTTTTTGCTGTCCATTAACACCCGCCAAATTCTTATGTATGCCATGCTTGGGCCCTGCGAACAATAACTTAAGCTCAACCAATTTCAAATTAGAAAACTTTGTACCAGCACTTTTTGGAATCTAAAAGAAGAAATCAGAAGTCACAATTAAAAAAGAAAAAGAAAAAATAATTGAAGTGTGGTGGAGATGACGATTACTGAACTACTGAAATTACTCGATGTAATCTTAGGTTCTTTTATTAGGGAATTAATATTAATCTTATCGAAATTTGTTTCTGCTTTTGAATAAATACAATCATTATTACATTTACGGGATTCATTAGCGTCACTTGATGTAAGATTAGTATTAATCAATTACTTTTCTACTGATTGTTAGCAGCTTGCTTTTGTTTTGGCTTTTGTGCTTGGGCTGTAACGGTACATTTTCAGTGACTGTTACGCAGCGAATTGTTTTTTTTTTTAAAAAATAACAAGGGTATGTTCAAAGAAACGAAGTCGTTTCAGACTCATAAACCCATTCAACCCAAACCGAACACACCCCTACACACACTCCCTTACCTGGCCAGCCAGACAGACACACAGGAGACCGGCTGCGTTTCAAAAATTCCAAGAGAGCGGCAAAAAACTAGAAAGAATAACAATCCTTACTTTTTGGCTAAATTTTTATTTATTTATTTATTTTTAAATACAGACACGCTTCATCGATGGCCAGAACGAAACATCCAGTTGCTCGAAAACGAGCCAGAAGCCCGAAGAGATCCGGTTAGATCTCTCTATTTATATAATTAAAAAATGAAGAAATGCAGAAGTTTATGTGGTTTTACTGTATAAAACATGCATTTGTTGTTGTTGTTGTTGTATTTATATGCATTCGATTTTCCCCCTTTTCTTTCATGAACCCTAACTTATTTATGCTTTCCTTTGTGAAATTACAGATGCCTCACCATCTACACCTAGAACGCCAACATCGTCGGTACCTCCCTCTCTCTTTTTCTCCAGGTTTTGTTGTTATTTGTTTTTATATTTTTTTTGTTGCCTGTTTGGTTGCTAAGAAAATGCGGGAAACGAAAGTGTACTAATTGTTTTGTTTTGTTTTTGAGCTTTTTTATACATTTTGTATGATTTTGAAAGAAAAAGTAGAAAAATAAGTTAGCATAAGCTGGAGGTAATTAGCCGTGGAACCCCCCAGGAAGGAGAAATTTTAGATTAAAAAAAAGATTGTGATTATATATACATATATTGTTTTTTAATATTTACATTTGTTATTTTCTGCTACTATTTTAATTTCCTCGGTAAAGGAAAAAATGGGTAAGAAATGAAGAAAATAATCTTAAAATTCGAAATAACTTTTTTTTTTAACTATAAGTTTTGTTGAGAAAGGAATGAGAAAACCGAGAATAGTATACTTATCTTGTTTATCTCTTGCCTTAAATCTCAAATGTTACTGTTTTTACTTCGTTGTTTAATAGTCTCGTATTCCATTTTTTTGGTTGCAGAGAACAAGACCGCAAGCAAATGGCCAACAAGGTGAGTTTCTTCCTCCACTTTTTTGGTTGGGGGGTGAAATTTCTTTCTTTTTTTAGGTTGAGGCGTTCAACTTGATTGTATTGGCATGTGTTTTTTTCTGGGATGCTTTCTCTTTATTTGTTAATACTTGTAAAAGGTTCATCCACACAAAGGCAGAGGAAAAAGCATCGCTTCCGTTCAGGAACAGTAGCTCTTCGTGAAATTCGGCAATATCAGAAAACTTGGAGGCCACTCATACCAGCTGCTAGCTTTATTCGATGTGTGAGCACTCTCTGTAGTAACTTTTTTTATAGTTTATTTTGTTAAATCAACCATTGGATGTCAGGTTTAATTGTTCCATTACCTGCTTGTCAAATCCAACTTAATTGGGTATCTTTGTGTTTGTCATCTTGATAACTCTTCGGAGCCAGCTCTTAATTTGGTAATCCTAGAATAAATGGAATGTTTTAAAATATTTGATTGATTTGCTAGTTTTATGTGCATGATCTCCATGAAGAGTATTATATCCAAAGCCTGGCTTGGTAAAACTCAGATTGTCTAAAAATGTGTTGAACAATCGAACATTTCATGCAAGTGAGTTTCTTTGCATATATATATGTGCTTGTAAAATGTTTGTGTACATGCATACGAGTTTATATGATCAATGGCTAGATATGATGCTGGTTCCCAGAGCTATATAGGTCACAATTATTTTTGTGATATTCCAGTCAGGATTGAATTACATGGGTGAATAGCATGCACTGGAATTATGTGATTTAATCTCACAATTTTTTACTCTCTTCGTTTGCATTGCTCTGATGAAGTTTCTGTATGTTTGCAGTGCATATTAATGTTTCTTGCTGTTATGGAATATTTTTTGGCATTTGATTCATCTTATTCATCATATTATTGTTTCTATTTGTGACCATCCCACAACCCATTGGTTTTTCTCCTCCTTGTGCTGTGTCCCCAAATTTCTTCGTGTTTCCCAAGATGATTGTTCCTGATTGAAAACTTTCTGTACAATTAAATGCAAGAGTACCATTAAGCTACCAGCTCATTGGCACAATTGGATGCTTATTTATAACGAGTTTTTAGATTTTTTTTTTCAATCAGAAAAGAAGTTGGATCTCTCTGAATGCTCGTACAAACAAAATTAGATGGTTACTCTAGAAAAAACAAGATCATCTTTTTGGTAAAGAACACCAATATTTAGAACCTTTAAAACCACCCCACTCTCTTGTGGTTTTGTAACCCTGCAATGTATTTGTTAAATTCACCTGTTACTTGTTCCAATTTTATGGTCTAGTAACTTTGCTGTTGTTTCTCTCTTTCTGTATGTATTTGTTGAAGTCACCCGTTGCTTATTTATTCATGACATTGAGATTCCACAACTGTTAACAATGCCCATTGGTACATTATGCTTTCACCTTTTGTGCATATGATTTTCTCATTGAAATTTAATTGGATGTGATAGTGGTTGTTATCATTTTGCAGGTAAGAATGATTACTCAGGAGTTTTCCCGAGAAGTGAACCGTTGGACTGCTGAAGCTTTAGTTGCAATTCAGGAGGTATTTTGTGACATTTCTCTGATATGCATGCCAGTAGTATGCTTCATTACTTTCATGCTTCAGCAAAAACCTATACCTGTCTTCAGAAGTTTCACTGTACTTGCATTTTCAGTTTAAGAGTATGCTATCTCCTCTCAGTGTTGGCATCACCTGTAGTATTGTTCAGTACAGTCATGTAGTTTTTGGTAAGAAACGGGACCAAAGGCCCTACACACTCAAACTAAGAGAACAATCACAAGGAACAACCATCCCCATCATGTCATTGAAAAGAAAACGTCCCAAACCCCAACCAGACCCTGCAAAGCCACTTCTATAGACGTCGTTGCTATTACGGACCAGAGCCCCCAAACCAGCTTTGACAGCAGAGCACCTTCCAATAGTTCAGTCATGTAGTTGTTACAACCACTGATAGTTTATTAGAAAATGGAACTTCTAGGTAGTAATTACTCTGCTCTGGTTCTACTTTTCATGTAGTTGTGCTAATAGATCTTGATGCATGCCAGTTATTGTTTTGTTACTTGTGTAGGCAGCAGAGGATTTTTTGGTTCATTTGTTTGAAGATGGAATGCTCTGTGCAATTCATGCAAAACGGGTTACATTAAGTGAGTGAGATTTGACGCAACTATTATAACTGCATCCTTTTTCCTTTTATTTTTTCTCCTCTAATTTCATGAGTTAATTGTTCATTATAGTAGAATTTTGATCAACTCTAGTTCAGTGATCTCTGCCACATCGAGTTAGATTTCACTACATCTATTATGATCATGAGCATTTGTCTTTTCTTCAAATTCTATGGGAAAACTTTGCACTTTTATGTATTTTATTTAGATAGAATTTTGATCAGGTTTACTTCAGTGGTCTTTAGATATCACTAAATGCTGTTTAATGATCTTCAGTGTAGATGCACACCAAATTTTGTTTACATGCTTGAAATTATCTATGTATGCTGATTTGTGAGTTTTAGGAAGTCGGTCAAGATTTGTCCAGTTCAGATCCATTCAATCTTGCTTCAGAATTTTTATATATGCTATTCAGTAAAGAAACTCGTTTTATTTGCTTTCTTCCCTCAGTGAAAAAGGATTTTGAGTTGGCCCGTCGGCTTGGAGGGAAGGGACGACCTTGGTGAGAGTGTTACAGTACAAGAGCATCACTGATTGTCACCACCTTGACGTGTAATTACGCTGCTATTCTTTGACAGCCTCTGCTTTCTTGTCGTGTAGTAGGTGTTATGATGTATTATTAGGAAGTAGGAATCAGTCTCCACCCTCATCACATCTTTGGCAACCTCATCACACCTTTTGCGATGTGGCACCTTCCATAAATTTAGCTTCCACAGTAAATGTGGTGCATGGTATTTTAGACTACAGAGAAGGCAGATCCCATTGTCAATGGTTCCTTAGAATCCACAAATCATATGAGGATTATAAATAGCCATTTATCCTGTTGTTTCTGTTGCTTGTTTGATGTGAAAATTGGAACCTCAAGTTGCTCAGAGATCTTGTGGGTGGGCTTGTGTAACTAGCTAGAAATTTCTTGAGGTAGCTCCTGATCCCTGCCACTCCAGCAAGACGAACTGCCTACGTAAAATGAAGTGCAGGGAATCACAAATTGGCTGGCACCCGTTTCATCTCAGCCTTGTGGTTAAGGTTAGAACCTCCCTTTAAAAGTGGGGTTTGTCCGGTTCATTTAAGATTAGAGCGTTGTGGTTTGGTTGTTAGTTCCAGAGTTTTATGGTTGCTTGAGAGCCCTTTTAACCTTTCTTTCATGTGTGTTTCAAATAATTATCATTGCAATTTCTTGTGCTAATAGTTTTCAATTCTGTGTGATTCATCTAAAAAAAGTTACAGGACTCGAGTTTTGTTGCCTATGGAAGATCTTTTTTGCCTCAATGATGGCTAACATGTCCTCTCCTTCCACGTCGTCTTTTCCCATGCTGGTACTGCAGTGAATTTGCGGTTCGGTAAATACACTGATTTTAAACCAAAATTTCATGGTCTATTCAGATGAATAAAACGGGGGTTTTATGGTGTTTTATTATTTATATTAATAATAAAGCATCTTGATATATTTTTTAGTTGTTTTATAATAATTTTGTGTCATGGCTCATTGATAGAGACGCATGTTGTCGTGGTACAGGTCACAAGTTAAAGCATCCTGAATGAATGTAGACGGGAAAAATTTAAGATTAATAAAAAAAAATTCATGCTTTTAGTTAATATATATATTTTTTAAAAATTAAAAAAATAATTATTTTAAGAAAATGACTATAAAACAAAATTGATGGGACGAGGCAAACTCTAGGATGATACATCACAACTAAGTAAGTTTTAACATGTTAAATTTATATTTTTTGAGTTAGAGCCATAGGTGCATTTAATTTCTTAATGGTGATAAACAACCTATTTTAATATTATTTTATCATATTTATATTTTTTCAATTTTTAATCATATAAAATACAAATATATTATTTTGATATTTTTTATTAATTTACTTTAACAATTGTAAAATGTTTTTTTAACTGAATACGTTAATAAAAAAAATTATTTTCATGAAAAAAATCTCAAAACCACTGTATTTTTAAAACTAATAAGAATATACCAACTTTTTTGAAACCAATATTGGGTGTCTTGTCTTGGATTTGGAATGAAAATTTTGGTAGGAGAATAGGATTGAATGACGTCGGATTGTTGCTTACAAGTCGCAATGATTGCACCTGGAGATTTATTTCCCGATACCATTCCATTTTATCTAGAATTTGTGGATCGAAATCTTGATGGGCAGAGGATGCTTTTCTCCTATTATTGATAGAACATGTTGGTTGCACAACGTTTTTCACATATATAAATTCTTCCTATAGTTGATTTTTTAAATTTGATAGCATCGATGAAATAAAATAATATTTACCTTAATCATCAGATAAATCTAGATTATCTGGGATCTAATTTAATATAAAACCCGATTACCTTAATTATCGGATAAATCTAGATTATCTGGGATCTAATTTAATATAAAACCCGGGTAAACAAATTAATCTACAAGTTTTTTTCTTGTTTAGTAAAATAACAAAAAAAAGATAAAATTAAAGTTTTTTTTTATATTATTGAATTTAGGTTTTGACCAAATTAATTTAACTATGATAAAATGAACAGAAACTAATCCTTAGATCTAACTAGTTCAGGTGGGATTGTCTTATTTTAATCTTAATATCAAAACAGGCTATAAAAAAAAAGAGTAAAAGGACACCTCTTTGAGAAAGAGTGGGTCCAAAAATAATATAATCGTAAAGCCAACAAAAAAGCTACATTAGGTACCAAGCATTTAAAAAGTAACATAAACAACTCAAGTAACACAGCATTTGCAGCAGTAGCAGAAGTAATGGAAAGCTATCATTCAGTAGTGGTATATATCAGCAACTCCGAAAATATAATGATTAATTTTGTAGCACAACAATAGTGCCAATAGGTACCCGACACCTTTTACCTGCTATTCCAACTTATCAAGGAAAACAAGAGAGGATCGAGTAACTAAGGCACACAAGAAAAGAAGATTAGAAGATATGATTGGAGATTTTAATTGGAGGGAGTTCTTACAACTTGGGACTTGAAGAGGTGGGGGAGGAGGAAGAGTCCAAAGAGAAGTAGAAAGCGATCTGTAGAGGCTGAAAAAAACATAGGGGAGAAGGGATGAAGGGGCCACTGGTTCAGCCTGGTGGGTAAATGAGCATGTATGGTGGGGAAGAGATAGATGAGGGGCGGCTGCTTTGAAGAGATAGGGTTCTAAGTATGGATGGCAACTGGCAACGTTTTGTTTTGCAGCATGTGTTTCTCTTGGAAACGTAAAACCGGAAGTAAAAACATGAATTTCACTTGATTTTTACTGGTTTTATGTATGATTTTATAATTAGTTTTCGAGTTTTTAAATGATTTTGCACCATAACTATAAAATTATATGAGTTTACTTGTGATTTTAACAACATTGTACAACACCCGTTTAAATCAGGCTGCATAATATTATGTTATAGTTAACGTGAATCAATGTGTCCAGAAAGCCAAATTCTTGTGATTGTCTTCGGCAACTTCAACTTTGTTCTACTAATTTCGACTGATAAACATGTTAATCAAATAGCTTTCCTCCCTCTTCCTTGACCTGAGTTTACTTCCGGTACCTCATGCATTACGCATATCGAAGTTCCTTTTAATTATCAGGTCAATATCGAACACTTCTGTTGAGGAATAAGATGTAGAGAATTGCACCATCTGGTCTGTACAAAGTTTGGTGAAAGGCTCTCGAAGACAAGGGCATCAACTAACAGAATGAGTTGAATACAAAGGCAATGAGATGTAAAGCACTGAATAAAAGAAAATGTCAACTGAACGTTGCATTTTATCTTCGAATCAATGTTCTTGGTGCATCTCCAGAGAGTCTACAAAAGCAATATAAACTTTTCAAAAGCCAGATTTATATAACGGGCCGGTGGCTGTCCTCTCTGTTCCAACAAGACAGGTAGTTCAGCTAGAACGTGCAAGAATATATTGGTGTTTGGAGTAATGGAAAGTGTGTGTTTTTGGTGAAGACTGTCGTCGATAAAGATCAAATGGGTCTTGATAAAGCATACTTTTTGGAGCCTTTTGGCCTTTCTTATCCCTTTAACAGGACAGCCTCATGTGAAAACTCAGTGCCTATGTTTGTTTCTTTCTTCCAAAAGTAAATGTGGTGCCAGAGACTGAGATCTCACGCTTGACTAGCATGGAATTGTGGTGTCCTTTCCGATGAATAATTTATCTTTCTTGATGCGGTTCCATTGTCAGAACCATCTTGATTAACAGCAGTAAATGTGGTTTCGCTGAACGTTTAATAAATTTATGGCAGGAGGGTGGTTTTAGCTATGCTCTGATCATCAATGGCTTCCCAGATGTGTTGTGTTACACGCTTCATTATAATAGAAAATGCTGGCAGAAACTATTCTGCAACAAATGCTACGACGAGGCTATAAAAGCTAACTCCAAATTTGGAAGGAGCTATACACAGTAGCTGCATTAACCCCACTAGGAGGCGGGCTAGGACAACGGTTGCTCATTCCGCAACAACTATCAACTGTATAGCTCCAAAAGCAGTACTGTGCGTGCCATCTTATGCCACTTGACATAATTACAAAACCCTTTATGGGATAAGATTCGATTCATGAATTGAATGGATTTATCTGATTAATTTAAAATAAAATTATTTTAATAAATAATTAAAATAAAAATCAAATTAGATCTTATCCAGATTCTAACACAGGTAACCGAGTTTAAATGTGTCAACTATTATTTAGTTCAATATAAAATCTAATCTAAACTAGGTTTTGAATCGATGAGTTATCACGTGAATTTGTTGAGCTGAACCATATTTAATAATATTATTTTTCAGTAATTATGTTATTTATATCACCAAACTATTTAAATATCAAGAGAGAATCATCTTAGTATCCTTGATATTTGAGTGCCTTAACACTTTACCATTATTTAAAAAAAAATAATACATTACATCTTACTATTTATATATGCTATTTATATCACTGAAATATTTAAATATTAAGAGAGAATTATCTTAGTATCCTTGATATTTGAGTGCCTTAATATACACTTTACCATTATTTTTTAAAAAATAATACATTACATCTTACTATTTATATATGCTATTTATATCACTGAAATATTTAAATATTAAGAGAGAATTATCTTAGTATCCTTGATATTTGAGTGCCTTAATATACACTTTACCATTATTTTTTTAAAAATAATACATTACATCTTACTATTTATATATTTTATAATACTTTACATATTGTGTCAAGCACAAGAAACTCAATCAACAACGAAAATATTATAAAAAATATACCATTATAGTTTATTTAATGTTTAAAGTATCATTGCAGGTGAAAGATCACATATTTACAACTTATCTCTTAGATATTTTATCAAATACTATGAATGCACAACGAGAAACACACATCGCACAAGATACATCATGTAAGGTTAGTAGAAGACTATTGAGTTTGTCTGCATGCATCTTTTTCTTCCCCAATCCTTTCTTATCTTCTTCTTCTTCCTTGATTAGAATCTTGTCTTTTTTTCCCGTTTCTTGATACTTTCTTTCATTTTGAAATTATCAATTAAAAATATAAAGCAAAAGACAAGTCACAGCAATTCCTAGTTTATGAACTGATGTGGTATTCTAGTAATTAAACTCCTTTGCTGTTCTTTAGAATATGTGTAGAATGATTAAGATCCCAAGGGCAGCGCTTAGAATAACCGTGTGGGGTCATGGCCCCTCCGATTTTTTTCAGATCTACGATATAGTCCTTGAACTTTAGTTTATTTTTAATAGCTAAACTTTATGAAGTTTGGCTGCCTCAAAACACCTGAGAGTGCTTGAAAGCTGATGGAGGCTCCTAGTGATTTGTCTTCTTGCTCTCCTTTATTTTTATTTATTTATTTCTGAAATCCAACTAAGAGTCTACAACTCTACATTTTAATGTTTTCAATTCCTCTATTGTGTTTTGCTTAAAATCTGGCGTTGTTTTTTCTGTTTAAGATGAATATGCGACGCATTATTACCTGAGATGTGCAGAGCTCTTTACAGATGGAGTATTCATTATCTATTTCCATGTCGAGGTGAGAATTCTGGAGTGGCAGAGAAAAAAAAAAGAACAATAATTTAATGTTCACGAGGGTAAAGGTAATATTTTCATACATTAAGGGATATTATGGGAAGCCCAATATAAGCTGAGATATTTTAGGAAAAAATTAAAAATAAAATGATTGATAGGGGGAAAATATACAAGAACTCTTCGGAGTTCGGTCTTCTTTCAAAGGCAAACTTTATTCGTAATTTCATGGCGTTAGATTTTTTAGTTGGGGAAGGTTGAGAGCACGTGGGTGAACTAGGTTTAATTTAAGCCCGTCGTTTTGTTTTCTAGCCTGTTTAGGTACACTTTGTTAGTGGACTTTCTTGCGGTCCCTTTCCTTTACCATTTATATGGAGATCATGAAAGAGAAATTGGTGGAATAAAATTTCTTTTGTTTGGTTCGTAAAGATAAGGGAAAGTTATGTTTTTTATTTTTATCTTGTGGATGCATGGATGAAAAAGAAAATAAAAACAAGTTATATATATATATAAAGAGTAGAAGATGTTCAACTAATGTGTGCTTTTTTGGAGGATGCTATGAAAAAAAATGTATTGTTTTTATTTTATTTCCTAATTTGCACTATTTAATCAGTTTATATGTTAATTGAAAATAATAATATGGTTAAATTAAACGAATCAAAGTTCAAAGATAAAATTAACTAAATATAACTTTGACTAAAAATAAATTTTAATATATATTTTTTAAAAAAATATTGGGACGAAAACATATTGGATCAATTAAGGTTAACTCGAATTAGTTGCCAAATCCATGACCTGAGTCAAAAGATTAGGATAATTCTATATAAAGTAAATCAAAATAAATTATAAAATTCAATTATCAATTAGTCACCTAGTGTTGAAGGTTGAAATTTTTAAAAAAATCAATTAAAAAAAGACCTAGAAAAAAAAATAACTTTAGTCGATATGAGTTAATTTGTCAAACCCGCAACCAGAGTCATGTGACCGATATAACCTTAAAGAAAAAAATCAAAATAAATTATGAAGTCTAATTCTCAACCAATTTATTGTTAAATGATGAAATTGAAAAAAAATCAATAAAAAACAACCAGAGTTAACCCAGGTTAATTTACCAACCTTGTAATTTGAGTAATAAAATCACGATAATCTTATAGAAAGTAAACCAAAAAAATTATGAAACGTGATTCTAAATTAACTAAATATTGAAAAATAAAGTTTAAAGAAAGCTCAATAAAAAAAAATTAAGTTAATTTACAAAACTTGTAATCCAAATTACAATATCAGGAAAGAAAAATCCAATATTAAAAAAGAAACTTAAAAAAAACACGCTGTTAAAATGAAAAGGGAACAAAGTAGCTTTTGTTAATAATAATTTCATTATTTAATTATACAAGGTTCCTTGTGTGTAAGAGAAGCAAATCTCTGCTAGAGGCATGCTCCAGGGTCTACTTTTACAAAGGCACATCAACTTTCACTTCAGCTCAGTGTCCTTTCGGTGCCGATAATAAATTGTACATCATAATTTTATATAGGCCGCCTTAATTTTGGGTAAAGTATTTTCCTCGTTCTCTATGTTTGTTTTTTTAGCTTAAAAAAGTTTTTCGAAGAACTTAATTTTGAAAAGTTCTCTATTTAGACCCTTACCACCATCATTCTTATGCAATTTACTTGTGTCTTCATGGTATTTTTCAACGGTGTTTTATTATTATTATTATTATTTAGTCACTAAGTTGAGATCATGAATGAAAGCTATACCTCAAACTTAATTTCAGCTGCACGAATTACGTCCACAACATTTACATATATTCTTTTAAAAACAATTCGTAAAATTCATTGCATCATATGTCTACAAATAATGATATCACAAGAGACATAGGGTTATTACAGTGAAAGTAGGGCTGAGTGAATCACTAACCTACAATATTGAGTACCAACAAAAAACAATTTAAATAATTATATGGGAAGTTTCACTAGTTAGATTTTAGATTTGTATTTTAATGGTCACGAGTTTGAATTTCTTCAGGATTATTGAAGACCTAAATGATCGTTAACTTTATGGTTTGTAAGATTAGTCAAAATACACGCAAACTGTCCAGATACCCGGTTAATTAAGAAAAAAAAAACTTAAATAGACATTAAAACAATACAGTAGACAAAACGAGAAACTCCGTCGTAGTTGCATAAATCCAGCCGTGTTTTAAAAAGACAAACTTGTGCGAGCTAAAGCGCTCCTCTCTCATGGACGGTAATGGTATAGGTGTGTTTTCAACGAAAGAAGTGCCCGAAACCGTGGAACCATGACTCCAGCATATGCCCTCAACCGGGACAACTGCAAGTCAAACAATTCCGATCTGTTTGTTTGGTAGGACTCGATCTCCCTAGCTATATATATATATATATATATATATATATATATATATATATATATATATATATATATATATGGCG
>Ga0307511_10000632_pt1 | contig 37667 bp, 18 predicted proteins | sample 13_EM_MG_FD_200266 | JGI IMG/M metagenome (GOLD analysis project Ga0307511, IMG submission 200266) | Populus trichocarpa ectomycorrhiza microbial communities from riparian zone in the Pacific Northwest, United States - 13_EM | ecosystem: Host-associated > Plants > Roots > Unclassified | place... | reverse complement strand
GGCTGAGAAAGGGGCCCGCATCTGAATAACTCTTCTTAAACCCGTAGGAATGCTGCAGCAACACCATTAAAGCCGCAAAGAATCGTATCCCGTCCAGGTTTTTAAAATAGACCTTCATGTAATGTATGTTCTTTTAGATCCTGGTCGTGACCAGCTCAAATTTCTTTTTCCTGACCAAAAACCACTTTTCATAATAGGTATAGCTCATATAAGCTACCACGCTCGTAATTACCAGGTTGCACAAGGGATAAAATATATCATACAGGATACGCGACTCCGGATGCCCGATGAACTTTTTAAAGAAGACCAGCACGAACTGGCAGATAGCCGTATGAAAAAGATACATGCCGAAAGAGATCTTTCCCAGCGTCTTCAGCAAAGGATGTTCCAGGCTGTAGATGGAGTTCTCTGCAACGGCAGCCAGCAGGACATACCCAAATAAAATATCGCAGACATAATGATCCCCGAACAGCAGGAACAACGTGCTCGTCGGCTTGATGACGGAAATAGTATACAAAATAGCCAGCAGGGTCATCACTACCTGGATCCACGGACGAAACAGTTTTTTAAACAATGATTCGTATTTCTTCTTGTTGTACCATAGTTGCGCTATGAACAGACCGCCCCCGAATAAGTCCAGCTTATCAAAGATCATTTCGTAATTGATATTCAGGAACTTTTCGATAGGCGATGCCGGTGAGAGCACGGGCATAATAAAGTATAAAAACACTCTCCCCAGTACGCTCAGACTGAACATAATTGCCAGGAGCACGCCCAGTCTTTTCCGGAAAATATTGACCAGCGGCGGCCAGATCAGGTAAAACTGCTCCTCTATACAAACAGACCAGCTGACTTCAAAGATCCCCCTGTTCCAACCGACAAAGGCCATTTGAAAATTAACGGCAAAAAATATAAGAAAGACAAAGTTCAGCAGCATGGTGGAAAGATCCGTACCTCCTCCCAGACCCAGCTTCTGCGCTACATAAGGCGAGAGAAAGGTGAGGATCAGCCCATATCCCAGGTAAAGAGGCCAGATGCGTAATATCCTGCGCATATAGAAACTCCGGTAACTGATCGTCCCTGTTGAATCCTTTTCCACCAATAACAAATAGCTGATCAAAAAACCGCTGAGTATAAAGAACAGGTTTACTCCAAGCCTCCCCGTATGCTCAAAACAATTATTGACAAATGCAAAGCTGTCCGAATAATCTCTTTTAAAAAAGAAAGAGTGGTGTACCAGTACAAGGAATGCAGCAAAGAACCGTATCCCATCCAGATTTTTAAAATAAACTTTCATTATCGTTCTTTTAAGCCGTTCCCCCGACTAAGAATGTTGTCGGAATCGCAGCCAGCCGGTGCATTTGCTTTTTTGTACTGGTAAAAATAACGTGAAATCAGTATATTTATGCGCAAACTATTTTTTTTTTGAATATGCTCTGACTGCTACAGGTTGAGGCACTAAACAAACGATAATGGGCGATCCCAAACAGGTCAATCTGAATACAAAAGGGCAGCAATCCAACAGCTATGATGCCATTGTAGTCGGCTCAGGCATCAGTGGAGGGTGGGCAGCCAAAGAACTCTGTGAAAAAGGGCTGAAAACACTGGTGCTGGAAAGAGGAAGGAATGTAGAGCATATCAAGGATTACACCACCGCCTTCCTCCATCCCTGGCAATTTCCCCACCGCCTGCAAAATACCGAAAAAGAAAAAGAGGAGAATCCTGTTCAGAGCGGAGTCTATAATGAAGCCAGCAAGCAATTCTTCGTCAGCGATAAAGAACATCCCTATATCCAGAAAGATCCGTTCAACTGGATAAGGGGATACCAGGTAGGCGGCCGGTCACTGACCTGGGGAAGACAATGCTACCGCCTGAGCGACCTGGATTTCGAAGCCAACGCCAAAGAAGGTATCGCCGTGGACTGGCCTGTCCGGTATAAAGACCTGGCCCCATGGTATGACTACGTGGAGACCTTTGTAGGCATCAGTGGACGGCAGGAAGGCCTGGCGCATTTGCCCGATGGACAATTCCTCCCTCCCATGGACATGAATTGCATAGAAGATCATTTTTCCACGAAGATCCGGGAGCATTATAAAGACAGGATCGTCACCATCGGCCGGGTGGCCAACCTGAGCAAAGGCTGGAACGGCAGAGGCCCCTGTCAATACCGCAATCTCTGCGACCGGGGATGCCCCTTCAGCGGCTATTTCAGCAGCAATGCCGCCACCCTCCCGGCAGCGGCAGCTACAGGCAATATGACCCTGCTCCCCGACTCCATCGTCCTGGAAGTCCTCTTCGATGAACAAAAGAACAAGGCTACCGGCGTAAGGGTCATGAACGCTCATACGCACCAGGTGACAGAATACTATGCCCGTATCATCTTCCTGAACGCCTCCACGATCGCCACCGCCGCTATTTTACTCAATTCCGTCTCTAAAAGATTCCCGGACGGCCTGGGGAACTCCAGCGGACAGGTCGGACATAATCTGATGGACCACTTCACCGGCACAGGGGCACAGGCCGAATTCGAAGGCTTCCCTGACGAATACTATTCCGGCAGACGGCCGGTGGGCATCTATATCCCCCGGTTCCGCAATATCGGGCAGACTCAAACACAAAAAGATTATATCCGGGGATTTGGCTTCCAGGGCAGCGGTGGACGGCAGGAATGGCAGGAACAGGGAGCCGCCATAAAAGGCTTTGGCTCCTCCTTTAAACAACAATTACTCAAGCCCGGCCCCTGGGGCCTATGGATAGGAGCCTGGGGTGAAACCCTCCCCTATTATGATAACAAAATAGAGCTCGATCAGGATAAAAAAGACAAATGGGGACTCCCGCTGGTAAAGATCTCCTTCGAATACCACAGTAATGAAGCCGCTATGCGAAAAGATATCCGGCAATCAGCGGAAGAAATGCTGCAGATAGCAGGGTTTAAAAATATACACTCCTACAGTCACGCCCTCCCGGGAGGATCAGCCGTTCACGAAATGGGGACGGCCAGGATGGGCAGAGATGCTAAAACTTCCGTCCTCAATGGGTTCAACCAACTACACGATGCAAAAAATGTTTTTATCACCGACGGGAGTTGCATGACTTCCTCCGCCTGGCAGAACCCCTCCCTCACCTATATGGCCCTCACAGCACGGGCCTGCGATTTTGCTGTGAATGAATTGAAAAAAGGAAATCTGTGATCGCCGGTTGCTTCGGATGAAAACCGGCGGCTAACCGGCTGCTAATAATATTTCACCGTCACATCCGGCGGAAGGCTCTTCGCGTATTCGGTTAAATTCCGTTTAAGATCAGGTCCACTATCCTTATCCATCGCATAAAAGGATACCGTGTCCCCCCCGCAAATGACATTATTCTGAATTTGCCAGGTAGCCACTTTCGTCCATCGCTGAAGCAGCGCGTCGTCGAACCAGTCATCATATACAATGGCCAGTTTCACATGAGTCTCCCGGCAAAGGCTATCCAAAAACTCCGGCGTCCAGTAGCCACCCTTCTTGCTCTTTGCCACTTTAATATTCCCTAATCCCCATAGATCAAGATCAGGCCCGCTGGTAAAAAAAGAGACGGCCCCGATATCATTGGCAGCCACAGCATCCCTGTCATAATATCTATGCAGGAACTGCCCCATCTGGTATTGCTGCCCGTAAATATTAATACAGGCGGTACCCGTCTTCGTAAAAGCAGCCGTGCTCCTCAATACCAGCGGGAACAACAGCCCAAATAAGATCACCGCCATCATACAACAGCCAAAGAACGTCGCTTCCTGTAATACCTCCCTTCCATATTTATAGACAAGAACGCCGATAATTGTCACCGAACAAAAGACCAGGTAGGCCTCATACCGGTAAAGCCAGCCGGTAGAAGCAAAAGCAAGCTGCAATACCGTACAGGCCGTAAGCATTAGCAGGATATAGCCATACGCCATCCTTTCCCGGAAATATTTCCGGAATAGGAACCAGGTAAGCGGAAGGATGATCAGGAGACGCTGTGTCGCCAGCAGGCTGATCCCGGGCCTGGGAATGCCAGCCGGGATATTGTCTGTTTTCACAACCGTCATCCGCTGTACCAGTATATTGTCCAGGGTCCGTATCAGTCCTCCGAAAGACAAAGGAGCGCTGTCTGATTTCAAAAGAACCGAATTCGGTAAAAAATAACTTCCCTTCATGACGGAATAGATCCCGAAAACCAGCAGAGGCAATGCAGCCAGGAAACCAAGCTTAACAGCGATCCCCATTTTCCGGTGCCATGCCAGGATAAAACAGGCGATCGCTACCAGGAACAAGCCCTCATAGCGTATAGAAATGCACAACATTCCGTAAAGGACCAGGGACCACGGCAATTCCCATTTTTCCTTCTTCCCGATAAGGTTCCCTTCCAGCCAGTCCGAAAACCCAAATACGAAAAGAAAAGCGAACAGACACTGCAAAGTATGCTCCATTCCACAAATAAGAAGGATGGGAAGAGGGCTGAAAAAGATAATGCAAAGCAGCAGCACGAATTGAGGGCCATTATGGATGTTCTCTTTCCGGAGCCAGCGTTGCAACACCACCAGCAGGGCTACACCGGTTACACAATTGATCAGAAAAGGAATGATGACCTGGACGGAAAAGAGCCGGAACAGGCCGGCCAGCAGCAGCGTGTACAGCACAGAAGAAGAAGCCGAAGCAAATTCATACCGGCTGATCCCCCAATTGTGGTAACCAGCAAGGTTTTTGGCCAGCGCCATATGTATGAAGACATCATCCAGCGGATACATAAAAGTCCCGTTCGTCTGCCTGAGCACAGAATATTCGATGGCTGTAACAGGTATAAGGACAGCAATAAGAGCCAGGAACAGAACAATTTTGGGAGAAAATAAATTCTTCATGATTTAGGGGCTTAAGCATCATCCGGCGGGAGAGACAGGCTCCCGATTGCCGGAAAATTTAAATCTTATTATAATTGCTATCAAAGGGTAGTAGAAAGCCATATCCGTCAGGTGCCCAAGCGTATTTTGCGCAAACATACCGACATAAAAAGTGAATAGAGCTGATGTTGCCGCAGCATACAATGTTTTCATCTCTTCATCCCGGCTGTTAAAAGTCCCGCTGATCCCCCCCTGAAGAACGAAAAAGAACATGGTGCAAATAATAGCCAGCCCGATCCACCCGATCTCCAGCGCCGCCTGAAGGTAGCCGCTGTCTGTCTGGAACCCCGCCAGGAAATGACCGGGATTCAGCGCAACTCCCAGATTGCCGGTCGTCGCAAGTCCTCCGCCAAGGGGATGCGAATGCATATAGGGCCGGACAAAATTCCTGGCCAGCTCCCGCACCTTATACGACTCATCACTCGTCCCCTGAAAACTGGAACGGAACCGGTTGATCGTATTATTATCATAAACAGGAACATATAAGATCGCTATGAACACCAGGGTACCGATAAAGGCAAATACCCGGGTGCTTCTCTTATCAAAGCTCAGCAGAGTGAACATGGCGAAACCGGCCAGCAGCATTACATTGGCCGTCCGGGTCCCGGAATAGGCCATGCCCAGTAACATAATGACCACACCTCCCAACAGCTTCCTCTTAAGCTTCTTATCCCGCACGCCCAACGCCAGTATGGTGAAGAATACGCTGGCGGCAGCCATCGTACTCCCATAAGCCGTAGGATCATTGAAAGTGGAGAATTTCCGGAACTCCCCATTGATAAATACCAGCCCGAACCGCACCTCATCATCCATCACCCACGCCCTTTCAAAATCAAATAAGCCATGCCACTGCTGTATGCAGCCATAGACCCCTACCAGCAAACAAAGAATGAACAGCGCCTTTACATACCTCCGGATACTTTCCTTGTCCTGTAAAATATGAAAGGTTATAAAAAGGAAGATAAAGGTCTCCAGGGATCTTCTGATCGCCTGCAGCCACGCATCGAAGGAATGCCCCTCCGGGTTGAACAACTCCAGGGCGCCATAACAAAAATTGAGTATGATCAGAATAACGATCGTAGAATGCGTGAAGTCGGTAAAGCTCTTTTTCAAAGAAACTCCTTTGATGAAAAGCCCGAACAGCATCGATCCGGTCAATACATCGGTGATCACTCCCACCGGCAATCCGTCACTGAAAAACAGCCGGGAAAAATGATAGACGAAAAAGGTATAGACCAGGTTGATATAAAAGCCCGTCTCCGTACTTAGCAGGCAGGTAATGATGATAGCCAGGCCCAACACAGCGCCAAACACGCCAAAGCCGAGAAGGGTCTTCTCCGCCAGCAGGTACCCCATGCCTGCCCCGATGACAGTGAACAATAAGACACCCACCCAGTTATTTAACTTTTTTTCCAGGAATAGCTTTTCGGCAGTTCTTACGATTTTATACCCCATTATTCAGATCAAAAAAATAATACCTTAATAAAGATGGCGATCATCACCAAAGCAACTACCGCGGTGACAAACCTTTCGTGAAAGGATGTTGTTTTTTCCGGCATAGACAGTTCAAAGTTAACGGTAAAAACCCAAAATGGCAAGCAGGGACCGGGTCCCTGCTTGCCATTTTGTCTTATTATATGCTATTATTCCTTATTCCTTAACAAGCTTGAAGGTCTTCACGGTCTTCCTGTCGGCATAGACCACCTTGACAATATACACCCCTGCCTGAGAAAGGTTATGGTCCGTATCTATCCGCAGGTAATTATCTCCCTGCGACAGGTTACCAACCTCTTTCAGATACACCAGTCTTCCACTCATATCATAGATCGTCACCTGCACCTTCTCATTATTATTAGCTGCAGCCACCGATAAGGTAAAGAACTGGTGGAAAGGATTCGGATACGCACTGATCACCACATCGGCCTGGCCTGTCTGCGACTGTTGCGCCAGCGTTGCTCCCCTGCCCCCCGTCACCACGTTGTTCGCTCCCCCTGCGCTCGCAGGTGGCGCAGGCGCCGTATGAGTAGAGGCATCATAGCCCTGGATCACCATCGCATTGATCCAGCCACCACCCGAATTGTTGCCATAAGGCCGGATCTTCACCAGCAGCCTTCCGGTATTGTCCGGCGACAGTCCACGCATCGTCACCGTTGCATTGGTATTATACATGGCATTCAGGATCACTGTGTCGCCATTCACTACATACGCCGAGGTATTATCCCCGAACAGGTTATCGCTGCCAAAGAAGGTCAGATCATAGGTCTTCGACAAATTCAGGCCTGAGAACTGGAAGGCGCCTTCCTGTCCCTGGAAAGCCACATAGTCTTCCTTGATCACCGCATCCGGATATACGCCGGAGTTATTACCCGTCACCATACCCAGCGAATTCAATCCCGCAAAATCCTGCGTTTGGGTCATGCTGATACTGGTCGTATTGCCCGTGCTGTCTACGAAGTTATTCCAGACAAGACCAGCTCCCCCTGGCTGATTCAGGTTGTTCCAGGGAGAAGGTCCCTGACTGACTGAGTTGACGTTCACATATACGGCATCGGAATAGGTGGTCACCGGCAACACACTGCTGTAGTCTGAAAAGACGCCACTCTTCACGGCCCGCACAATATAATAGTAGGTAGTGTTCCGGGTCAGGCCGCCATTCATATAGGTCGTGACATTCGCCGCCAGCGTGGCCACCTTTGCATAGGTGCCATTGGCATCACTGGCACGCCATACTTCGAAGCCCGTCTCGCCTGCCGACCGGTCCTGCCATTGCAGCTTGACCGAAGCCTGGTTCGTCGCTGTAGCCCGCAGATCCGCCGGGTTCGGCAGGAAGGCCGGAGCATAGCCTTGTATCACTACTGAACTGAGGTACGCATTCTGCGCCCCCGTTCCCTTGGCGACATTGATCGTCACCATGCCACTGGCATCCGGAGCGATCCCGTTGATCTGCACCGTCTTATTTAGGTTGAACATGGCATCCAGAGACACCGTCTGCCCGTTGATCGTGAAATTGGTCAGCCCGGGCGTGCCATCCTGCTGGCTATTGAAGAATACAAAATTATACAGCTTGGTAGCGCTCAACCCGCTTATCTGCAACCTGCGGGAAGTCGTCGTAGGTTCATATACACCGCTTCTCATAACCGACGGCGGATAAACGCCATCGTTATTGCCAGGATTCCAACCCGAAGTGCTGAACCAATAGAAGCCATCCGGCATCGTCAGCGACATCGTGGTAGGAACATTGCTGTCATCCACCAGGCTGGACATCACCGTTCCGGCAAAAGGAGGCGTCGTCAGCGTATTCCAGGGCTTGGGCGAAGTTGGTCCGCCTGTAAAGTTCACATAGACAGATTGCACATTCGGCTCCGTCACAGCCAGCGTAAAGCTGGTCGATGCCGTACTGTCCAGTTGATCCGCTACCGTCACCGTTACGTTCGGATAGACACCCACCGTTCCCGCCGTGGGGACGATCGAGATCACCCCGGTCCCGTTCCCGTTATCCGTGAACGTGGCGAACGGAGGCAGGTTCGCAGCCGTCAGCGTCAATTGAGCCGTAGCATCATCCACCGTCGTCACATTGATCGTCTGCTGCTGATTATTCTTCAACGATACATCGGCGATCGCATTGATCTTCGGCAGCCGGTTGGCCGTCGTGATCGTCACCGTATCCGTATACGTGGAGAACCCATGTCCGTTATATGCCCGGACCGTATAATAATATTGTGTGTTGCCGGTGATATTACTATCCACATAACTGTTGGCCGTATTCCCCGCAGCCGTGCCCAGCAGGCTGAACACCCCTGTGACAGCCGGAGCCCGCCATACCTGGTAGCCCGTGGCATTATAGGCCGCATCCGTCCAGTTGAGGGATACCTGGCCCGGCGCTCTCTGAGCCGTCAGCGCACTGGCCGGAGCCGGCGACGTCCCGTCATCAAATTGTTTGGTGATCACCAGCGCATTGATATAACCCAATGGGGTGGTTGCCGTCTTGCCTATCGAGAACGCGATCGTTCCATCTGCAGCCGGCTTGATATTATTGATCGATACCGTATTCGTCTTGTTGTTCTGTACATACAGACTCACCGTTTGCGCACCTACCGTATACGTACTGGTGCCATTATCACCCACTCCATTGTACACGCTGTTCGCAAAGAAAGTGAGGTTGTATAACTGTGATGTATCGACGCCAGTCACCGACCCATTGATCACATCGGGACCGCCATAGATACTGCCGAACCAGTAATAATCCTGCAGTACGGCATCCGGATAGACTCCGGAGTTATTTCCCGTAGAGGATCCTCCATTATAGGTGTTCCACCAATTCGTAGGATTGAAGACCAGACCCACGGTCGTCGGACTGCCCGAAGAATCCTTCAGGTTCGTCGTCGTCGCTCCCAACAGGGCATTCCACTGCGTGGGAAGCACGCCGGCATCCTGGTAAGCGAACCGGGTGAAGATCTTCGAATTCGGGTCCTTGTCCTTCACGGTCAGGACGAACGAACGGGTGGTTGACCCGCCATTGTTGTCGGTAGCCTTCACCTGTACCGTATACACACCCGACGCCGCAAAGCCCGGATGCAGGTTCAGGCTGGCTAATCCATTCGATTGAGGCGTCAGCGTGAACGAATTGGGTACATTGCTTACCGAGAAAGTCAGCACGTCACCCGCGTTCTGATCGTGCGCACTCAGCGGAATGGTGAGCACATCGCTCTCATTCATTGTATAGCTGACGATAGTATCGATAGTCGGGGGATAATTACCATTTACCACCAGGTTGAAATGCGTCGTATCCGCACCGCCAAAGACATCCGTCGCGACAATAGAAAGGTTCGTGTAATTGCCCTGGTCCGTAACAGCAGGGGTCAGCTTCAGCACTCCCGTCCCGTCACCATTGTCTGTAAGGAGAGCAAAAGATGGGAGGTTGTATGCCGTCAGCGGTACTGCGCCTCCGCCAATATGCGTTGAACTTACCGGAATAGTGGTGGTAATGCCATAACGCGCCTGCTGGTCAGCCAGCTTCGTGATCACCGGGGGATTGTCCAGCGTCTTGGCAAAGCGCTCCGGAGCAAAAGCCGAATTACCGCCCGCATTCACTGCTCTTACCTGATAATAGTATGTCGCATTGGCGAACAGACCGGTATCCGTATAAGACACCGCATTGGCCGGTAAGATAGCCCATTGTACATAGCTTTGGTTGTTATTGGCAGAACGGTATACCTGGTAATTAAGGGCATTGACCGCATTGTTCGTCCAGGTGAGGTTCACCGCGGATGAGCTTGCCGCTGCTGCTGAGAAACCGGTCGGTGCAGCAGGAACAGCCGGCAATGCCTGGGTAATAGCATTGGAACTGCTGGAAAATGCCGACTGCCCGTATTGGCCGATCGCCCTTATCTGGTAATAATACCGGGTGCTGGCTGCCACCGTAGAATCAATATAGGTAGTAGCAGCCGCTGCCGTAGTACCAATAGTGATAAAGCCGGTAGTCGCGCTGGTAGACCTCCATACTTCAAAACCTGTCTCATTGTTGCTGTTATCCGTCCACTGCAGGTTGATCTTATAGTAAGAGACGGCGATCGCTACCAGGTTCGATGGTGCGGCAGGCGGCTGCCCATTCACTATCGGGGCATCCGCAAAGGCGCTGGCCGGGATCGTAACATAACTTCCTCCCGACGAAGGTGTCTTCCAGGCAATACTCATGTTAGCTCCGCCCCCACCCTGGAAATAGGCAATCGCGATGGGATACACCCCTACCGCCAGGGTCTTGCTGGAAGAATTGACAGTGGTCGAACCATGCGAGCCATCATTATTGACAATAGCCGTACCGGAAAAATTATACGGGGATGCCGTTGCGTTAAGGGCGCCCAGATAGAGCTTGCTGCCATCGTCAGAAGTTGTACTGAAATTATACGTGCCCGCCTGGGTCACATGGAGCAGCCCTTCCCAGAGGAACCCGTAATTCGAACTCTGGGTGGCGGGTGTCAGGGAGATCGTAGTAGTGGTGCCTGTCAGCGTGGGACTGAGGGTACTGAAATTAGGCAGCACGCTCGGCGTAGTGGCTATTGGATAGAATTTGTAGCTCAGGCCGGTTGCCAGCGCCTGCCCGGTCACCTGGTTGCTGGCAGGGGAATTATTACCCGCCAGGTCTACCGCCTTTATTACAAACGTATAAGACTGCCCGTACGAAAGGTTGTACACCGTGAACTGCGTCTGGGTAGGAGGAACAGCATACGATTTCGATCCATTGATATAAATATCGTATTCCGTTACGCCCACATTATCCGTGGAAGCGCCCCAGGTGAGAGATACCGAACTCCGGCTGGTAGCAGGAATGGTCAGGTTGGCAGGAGCAGTGGGCGCTTGTATATCCGCTATCGTAGTTGCGCTCGCTTCACCGGAATTTGTTGCCGCACCTGTATTGTTGACCGCTCTTATTATATAATAATATTTAGTGCCTGCCTTCAGACCGGTCAGCGTGTCCTTGGAGACATCGGCGCCCGTAAGAGCCACCAGCTTATAAGGTCCGCCAGCTTGCGTGCCCTGATAGATCTCAAAATTCGTTTCGTTATTCACCGGCGAAGGGTTCTGACTCCAGTTCAGTAACAGGGAGGTAGGCGAAAGAGCCGCTACACTCAGTCCGGAGGCCGGATCAGGCTTATTGGGTCCGTTGGCGTTAATCACCGTAAAGGCAGGAGAGAAATTACTGGAACAGCCGTATTGTTCCGTCACCTGGACTATATAGTTGCCGGGAGCAGTCGCATACAGCGTACTGCCGGTACCGATAGTAGCCGAACTTCCCACTTTTTGCCATAAATAAGAGACAAAGTTCCCGGGCACCGTCAGCGTGACGCCATTATTACCGTCCGGCGCAGGGATCACCTTGCTCATCATCCCCGCGATCACGATGGGAGGAGTCACTGTAGGCGACTTGAGGGAGATCACCGCAGGAATATGCGACCAGTCGGACCAGACAGTGCCCCGCTTCACCTGGGCATCATAAGTACCGATGGAAGTCACATTAATCGTATTGGTAGTCGCTCCGGGAATCACCACTCCATTCTTACGCCACACGTAACCGTTAAACCCGGGCTGTAAGCCTATCGTCACGTTAATGGGATCGCCCGGGCAGAACTGCGTCCGCCCGAACAGGGTCCAGGGATTGGCTGCAAAAGCCGCATTCAAAAATGGCCAGAAATTGGGCTCCTGCCAGGTACTGTCCCAGGTACCATGCCCCAGAGTAGTATAGTTCTTATCCACATAATTAGCCCCTTTTGCCAAAAAAGCTGCATTCACCTGGTCACAGGTATAAGGCGCCGGATTACCATCCCGCCCGCCATGGAGATTCCAGATAGGCGTGTATTTCGCTTTGTTCACCGTGCTGTCTGCCGTAAACAAAATAGATACACCGGACATGGGGATGATACCGGAATTATAGGTGGGATAGGTCAGGTAGAATTCCCAGGTAGCGCCACCACCTCCGGAAAGACCATTTCCGCAGACATGGAAAGCGTCCAGCTTGTTATTGATCACCATGTAATCAATGATCTCTTTTATCGGCCCGTACTGCGTAGGCCCCCAGCCTCCACCTGTCTGCATCACAAGAACATAACCGTCAAAGATCCCATTGGCTACGGCAGTAGCAAAGATCTGGCCGCCATGATAAAGCGAATATTCATTATCATAAATGGTGCCTGCTTCCCCTACTCCATGATAGAAAACCAGCATGGGGTATTTTTTGCCATCAACAGCCGTAGGATTATAAGTCTTGGGAAAATAAAGACGGAACTGGCATCCCTTGTAAATGTAAGCCTTGTAGCCATCCGTATTCCAGCTCAGTCTTTTGGTCCTTACCCATTTGCCGATCGTGCCATAAGCAGGCTGGGTAGGAGGAGAGGCTGAATTGTAAGTAACTACGGGATCTGCAGGGTTGAGAATGCTTTGTCCCTGGACGGTCTGTCCAATAAAAGCAATACAGGCAAGCACCAGAAGACTGAAAATTCGAGTAGAAGTTTTCATGATTTAGGCTTAAATTTTAAGAGGGGAAATAAAATATTCATTCCTGTTATATATTAAAAAAATAATATACCGGTTAAGAAAGAAAGGCAACTCTTTCGGATAGTGGAAGAATCAGGTATGCACAACAGAACAAATAGAAAGGAGACTGGAATTAAGGGAAATTCAGGAGGATGATTAAATTGGAGAGCTGGTTAAATCATGGGAGATCAGTAGTCGGAAAGGCGCTAACAAATAATTGAGAAAAAGTGTTAACCAGATGTAAATTAAGCTCTTTTTTTTATCCGGCAAAGATTTTATTATCATTTTTTATCATATACCACGATTAGGGTATAAAAAGAAAAGCCGGTGAAAGATTCACCGGCTTTTGCCATTTGTAACTTATTGATAATGAATACCTACTGCTTAATCAGCTTGAAGGTCTTCACGGTCTTCAGATTAGCATAGACTACCTTAATGAGGTATATCCCGGGCTGTGAGAAATTCTGGTCAGCATCTATCCGCAGATAATTATCTCCCTGCGACAGGTTACTGAACTCTTTCAGATACGCCAGCCTGCCACTGATATCATAGACCGTCACCTGTACCTTCTCATTGTTGTTGTCCGCAGGCACCGATAAGGTAAAGAACTGGTGGAAAGGATTCGGATACGCACTGATCACCACATCGGCCTGGGTGGTCGTCTGAGACTGTTGCGTAAGCGCCAGCGTTGCCGCCCTTGCTCCCGTCACCACGTTGGTATTCGTCCCTCCTGTGCTCACAGGCGGCGCAGGCGCCGTTTGGGTAGAAGCATTAAAGCCCTGGATCACCATCGCATTGATCCAGCCACCACCGGAATTGATACCATAAGGCCGGATCTTCACCAGCAGCCTTCCGGTATTGTCCGGCACCAGTCCACGCATCGTCACCGTTGCATTGGTATTATACATGGCATTCAGGAACACCGTATCGCCATTCACGATATACGCCCCGGTATTATCTCCGTACAGGTTATCGCTGCCAAAGAAGGTCAGATCGTATGTCTTCGACAGGTTCAGCCCTGACAACTGGAAGGCGCCTTCCTGGCCCTGGAAAGCCACATAGTCTTCCATGATCACCGCATCCGGATAGACTCCGGAGTTATTACCTGTCACCATACCCAGCGAGTTGGCGCCCGCAAAATCCTGCGTCTGGGTCATGCTGATACTGGTCGGGTTACCCGTGCTGTCTACGAAATTATTCCAGACAAGGCCGATCGCCGAGGGCTGATTCAGGTTGTTCCAGGGTGCAGCGCCGTCGCTGGCTGTCGTAACGTTCACATACACCGCATCAGAATAAGTGGTCACCGGCAACACACTGCTGTAGTCTGAATAGACACTGCCATTCACCGCCCGCACGATATAATAATACGTGCTGTTCCGGCTCAGGCCTCCATCTGTATAGGTCGTCGCATTCGCTGCCACCGTACCCACCTTTGCATAGGTGCCATTGGCATCGCTGGCGCGCCATACTTCGAAGCCCGTCTCGATTGCCGACCGGTCCTGCCATTGCAGCTTAACCGTAGTCTGGGTAGTGGTCAATGCCCGCAGATCCGTGGGATTCAATACCAGTCCCGGCGTATTGTCATAAGCCTGTATCACCACTGTGCTGAGATAGGCATTCGACGCTCCCGATGCCTTGGCGACACTGATCGTCACCTGACCATTCGCATCCGCGGCGATCCCATTGATCTGCACCGTCTTATTAATATTGAACATGGCATTCAGCGACACCGTCTGCCCGTTGATCGTGAAATTGGTCACCCCTGGTGTACCATCCCGCTGGCTATTGAAGAATACAAAGTTATACAACTTGGCAGCGCTCAACCCGCTTATCTGCAACCTGCGGGTTGCCGTAGTAGGTTCGTATACACCTGTTCGGATAACGGATGACGGATAAACGCCGTCGTTATTGCCCGTAACCCAGCCCGAGGTGCTGAACCAATAGAAGCCATCCGGCATCGTCAGCGACATCGTCGTAGGAACATTGCTGTCATCCACCAGGTTGGACATCACCGTTCCGGCAAAAGGAGGCGTCGTCAACGTATTCCAGGGCTTGGGAGCCACCGTTCCATCCGAGAAGTTCACATAGACGGATTGTACATTCGGTTCCGTCACAGCCAGTGTAAAGCTGGTCGATGCCGTGCTGTCCAGTTGATCCGCTACCGTCACCGTTACGTTCGGATAGACACCTACCGTTCCCGCCGTGGGGACGATCGTGATCACCCCGGTCCCGTTCCCGTTGTCCGTGAACGTGGCGAACGGAGGCAGATTCGCAGCCGTCAGCACCAGGTGAGCAGTGGAATCATCCACCGTCGTCACATTGATCGTCTGCTGCTGATTATTCTTCAACGATACATCGGCGATCGCATTGATCTTCGGCAGCCGGTTGGCCGTCGTGACCGTCACCGTATCCGAATACGTAGAGAAGCCATGTCCGTTATATGCCCGGACCGTATAATAATATTGTGTGTTGCCGGTGATATTACTATCCACATAACTGTTGGCCGTATTCCCCGCAGCCGTGCCCAGCAGGCTATACACTCCTGTAGCAGCCGGGGCCCGCCATACTTCATAACCCGTGGCATTATAAGCCGCATCCGTCCAGTTGAGGGATACCTGGCCCGGCGCTCTCTGGCCGGTCAGTGCACTGGCAGGAGCCGGAGCCGTCCCGTCATCAAATTGTTTGGTGATCACCAGCGCATTCATATAACCCAATGGGGTGGTTGCCGTCTTGCCCACTGAGAACGCGATCGTTCCATCTGCAGCCGGCTTGATATTATTGATCGATACCGTATTCGTCGTGTTGTTCTGTACATACAGATTCACCGTCTGTGAACCTACCGTGAAGGTGGTAGTGCCATTATCGCCTACTCCATTGTATACGCTGTTCGCAAAGAAAGTGAGGTTATATAACTGTGACGTATCTGTACCCGTCACCGATCCATTGATCACATCGGGACCGCCATAGACACTGCCGAACCAGTAATAATCCTGCAGTACGGCATCCGGATAGACACCGGAGTTATTTCCCGTAGACGATCCCCCGTTATAGGTGTTCCACCAGTACGTAGGATTGAAGACCAGGCCCACCGTCGTCGGAGTGCCCGAGGAATCCAACAGGTTGGTTGTCGTCGCTCCCAGCAGGGCATTCCACTGCGTGGGAAGCGCCCCCGCATCCTGGTAAGCGAACCGGGTGAAGATCTTCGTATTCGGGTCCTTATCCTTCACCGTCACGGTGAACGAACGGGTACTGGACAAGCCATTGTTGTCGGTAGCCTTCACCTGTACCGTATACACACCCGACGCCGCAAAGCCCGGATGCAGGAACAGGCTGGCTACTCCATTGGACTGGGGCGTCAGCGTGAATACATTACCAGGCAGGTTGCTGACTGTCAAAGTGAGGGTATCGCTCGCATTCTGATCATGCGCGCTCAACGGAATGGTCAGCGTATCGCTCTCATTGAGCGTATAGCTCGCGATGGTATCGATTGTCGGGGGATAATTATTATTTACCGCCAGGTTGAAATGCGTTGTATCCGCTCCGCCAAAGGCATCCGTCGCTACAATAGAAAGGTTCGTGTAATTACCCTGGTCCGTAGCCGCAGGGGTGAGCGTGAGCACTCCCGTCCCATCGCCATTGTCCGTCAGTTGGGCGAAGGCAGGCAGGTTGTATTGGGTCAAGACCACCGTACCTCCGCCAACATGCGTTGCACTTACGGCAATGGATGTAGTCGTACCATACCGCGCCTGCTGGTCAGCCAGCTTCGTGATCACCGGGGGATTGTCCAGTGTCTTGGCATAGCTCTCCGGAGCAAAAGCCGAATTACCGCCCGCATTTACAGCGCGTACCTGGTAATAGTACACCGCATTGGCAAACAAGCCGGTATCCGTATAAGACACCGCAGTAGCCGGTAAGACAGCCCATAATACATAGCTCTGGTTGTTATTGGCAGAACGATATACCTGGTAATTATCGGCATTGACTGCGTTGTTCGTCCAGGCGAGGTTCACCGCGGATGAGCTTGCCGCTGCTGCTGAGAAACCGGTCGGTGCAGCAGGAACAGCCGGCAATGCCTGGGTAGTGGCATTGGACTGGGCATAGGTGAAATTCTTCAGGTTATTAATGACATCCGTACTTAAAGCCGTATTGTAAACACCGAACGCATCGATCCAGCCGCTGAAGAAACCACCGGTGGTATTGTAGGCATTGGTGCCATTCGTCTGACCGATCCGGGCTCCGTTCGTAGTGGTACCCAGGGAATGGAAGCTAAGGCTGGTATTGGAGGCCGCAAGCACACCATTGATATATAACAACAGGCTGTCTCCGTTGTATACGACGGCAATGTGGTTCCATCCTGTACTGGTGTAAGCAGCAGAAATATTACTTCTTACGTTAGCACTGGCAACAGCCGCGATCAGGGTATTGTTGTTCAGGACTAATGCCAGCCCATCGTCGCTGCCGCCGAAATCAAAGACGACCCGGTTGCTGGTATTAGCGGCCGATTTCATCCAGAAGGCGATCGTCCGCTGTGAATATGCTTCCTGTAAGAAGCTGCCGGTATTGCTGACAGTAATGGCCTGGTTGGTGCCATTCAATTTGATGGCATAGGTTCCTTCGACCTTATTGGCCGCAGTCGCATCAAAGACAGGGTTGCTGATAGCGGTAAGCGCATGAGCGTTACCGCTGCTGTCGTTGTAGTTATTATTGAATTGCCAGTAGGCTTCTGTATAATTGCTGGTAAATGGCGACTGTCCATATTGGCCGATCGCCCTTATCTGGTAGTAGTACCGGGTGCTGGCTGTCACCGTGGAATCAATATAGGTGGTAGCAGCCGCTGCCGTAGTACCGATCGTAATAAAGCCGGTCTTGGCGTTGGCAGATCTCCACACTTCAAAGCCCGTTTCATTCGTGCTGTTATCCGTCCACTGCAGGCTGATCTTATTATAAGAGACGGCGGTCGCTACCAGGTTCGAAGGAGCGGCAGGCGCCTGTCCGTTCACGATAGGAGCGTCTACAAAGGCGCTGGCCGGGATCGCAACATAACTTCCCGATCCGGGAGTCTTCCAGTTGGCGGTCATGGCAGGCGTCCCGCTCCCGTTGAAATAGGCAATCGCAATAGGATACACGCCTACCGCCAGTGTTATACTGGCAGAGTTAACGGTAGCCGTATTGTGCGCACCATCGTTGCTGACAAGGGCCGTTGCGGAAAAATTATACGCTGATGCCGTTGAGTTAAGGGTGCCGAGATAAAGCTTGCTGCCATTATGGGAAGTCGTATTGAAATTATAATTCCCGGCCTGGGTTACGTGAAGCAGCCCTTCCCAGAGAAATCCAAAGTTAGTAGTCTGGGTGGCAGGCGTCAGGGAAACCGTAGCCGCCGTTCCCGTTAACACAGGGGTGAGCGTACTGTAATTAGGGAGTACACTCGGAGCAGAAGTGAAAGTGTAATATTTATAGCTCAGACCAGTCCATAGCGCCTGCCCGGTCACCTGGTTGCTGGCCGGAGAATTATTACCAGCCAGATCCACCGCCTTTACTACAAACGTATAAGATTGCCCATATACCAGGTTGGTTGCCGTGAACTGTGTCTGGGTAGGGGGCACAACATATGACTTGGCTCCATTGATGTAAAGATCGTACTCCGTCACACCCACATTATCCGTAGAAGCGCTCCAGCTAAGAGCCACCGAGCTCCGGGAAGTAGTGGTAACAGTGAGATTGGCAGGAGCCGTCGGAGGCTGCGTGTCAGCTATCGTAGTCCCGCTCGCTTCACTGGAAGCTGCCGCCGCACCCGTGTTGTCGACAGCTCGTATGATATAATAATATTTGGCGCCCGCACTCAGTCCGGTAAGCGTGTCCTTGGATACATCGGCCGCCGTAATGGCCACCAATTTATAGGGACCACCAGCCTGCGTACCCTGGTAAATCTCGAAGTTCGTTTCATTATTCACCGGTGAAGGGTTCTGGCTCCAGTTCAACAGCAGGGAAGTAGAAGACAGCGCCGTTATATTCAGGCCGGAAGCCGGATCAGGTTTATTAGGTCCACCCGCGTCAACCACCGTAAAGGCCGGAGAGAAATTACTGGAACAGCCATATTGCTCCGTCACCTGGACAACATAGTTGCCGGGAGTAGTAGCATACAGCGTACTGCCGGTACCGATGGTAGCCGTACTTCCCACTTTTTGCCATAGATAGGATACATAGTTCCCGTTCACTGTCAGCGTGACACCACTATTCCCGTCCAATGCAGGAATCACCTTGCTCATGGTACCTGCCACCGTGATCGGAGGAGTCACCGTAGGCGCCTTAAGGGAGATCACCGCGGGAGTATGCGACCAGTCGGACCAGACACTGCCCCGCTTCACCTGGGCATCATACGTACCTGTGGTCGTCACATTGATCGTATTGGTAGTCGCTCCTGGGATCACCACCCCATCCTTACGCCACACGTAAGCGTCAAATCCGGGCTGTAAGCCTATCGTCACATTGATGGCATCGCCCGGACAGAATTGCGTCCGCCCGAACAAGGTCCAGGGGTTGGATGCATAGCCGGCATTCACGAACGGCCAAAAAGCCGGCATCGACCAGGTACTGTCCCAGGTATCATGCCCCTGGGTAGTCATATTAAGGTCCACATAGTTGGCTCCTTTAGCCTGAAAAGCGGCATTCACCTGTTGGGCCGTATAAGGAGCCGGCGAACCATCCAGGCCGCCATGAATATTCCAGATAGCCGTATATTTCGCTTTGTTCACGATGCTGTCTGCCGTATAATCGATAGATACGGCAGACATGGGGACGATATTGGAATTATAAGTCGGATAGGTCAGGTAAAAATTCCAGGTACCGCCGCCACCGCCGGAAAGACCGTTTCCGCAGACATGGAAAGGGTCCAGCTTGTTATTGGTCACCATGTAATCGATGATCTCTTTTATCGGTCCGTACTGCGAAGGCCCCCAGCCTCCGCTCGTTTGCATACAAAGCACATAGCCATCGAACGTGCCGTTGGCTACGGCATTGGCAAAAATCTGGCCGCCATGGTACAGTTGGTACTCATTATCATAGATGGTGCCCGCTTCCCCTACACCATGGTAGAAGACGAACATGGGGTACCTTTTGCCATCAACAGCAGTAGGATTATACGTCTTGGGAAAATAAAGACGGAATTGACAGCCCTTATAAATATAAGCCTTGTAGCCAGTAGTACTCCAGCTCATCCTCACGGTCCTTACCCATTTACCGATCGTGCCATAGGCAGGCTGGGTAGGAGGAGAAGCTGAATTGTAAGTAACTACTGGATCAGTAGGGTCCAGAATGCTCTGCCCCTGGACAGTCTGTCCAAGCAGCACAGCAAGAGTAATCAACAAAAGACCGAACAATCGGGTAGAAGTTTTCATGATTTACACTTAAGATTAAATAGATGCCAACATTTATATATATGTATATAATATAATATAACAATCTACCCACGCCCTGCCCAGGACGCCTTTGTTAGGATAAACTGGAAAAAATAAATGGATTGACCGTAGGAAGACACACCGTTAGGGTTGATCGTAGGGGTTCTATTCCATATGGAAATTGGAGATAATAATAAAGCAATACTGGAAAACTCAGGATGTAGAGTGTGGTTAAATCAAGGGAGATCGGTATCGAAGGTTAGGAGGAGAGGTTTAATCGTAATAATAACGGTGCAATTTACGCATTTTTTTTCATTTTTCGCAAGGGTTTTTGCTATAAAATGATGTTAATGGCCGGTTAATTGCACCGTATTGAAGAAAATTTTAATTATTTATTAATATTTGCGTTTATGGACGTCTATAGAGCCTCAGGCCTTTTCCCAGACCGTCATGAAACCTCCGGTCATTCCAAAAGGTAATACTTCCGCAACAGCGCAATCCCATTTTTGCAAAACCTTGATCTTTTTAGTAAAAAAAGAAAAAGGAAATACGTCCTCGATAAAGTTGGTTTTACCATACCGGATAATGCTGAACTGGTTGGAAACAGCCAATTGCTGCAAAGACGACTTCGTAAAGAACTGGATATGCGTAAGATCGTCCGCACTGCTTTGCACGGTAGTGCCTTTATAGCCAAAAGCGCTTTTCATCTTTTGGACCCCTTTCCACATCCAGTTATTTTTTTTCTGCAGGGCAATTACCGGCTTCGTTACAAAAAGCTCCCGCGCCCCCATTCCATTCGGCACCGTTACGATCAGCACACCATCCTGGTGCAATAACTGGTGCAGCACTTTCAGCAGCTTTCCCGGATCATTCAAATGCTCCAACACCTCGCTGCAGATGACAGCATGATAACGATGACCATCCGCCACCAGCTTTTCCGCACTGACCACTTCAAATCGTACATTGGGAAATTTATTTAATTCCCGGGCCCGGGCGATAGCCTTCTCACTGACGTCAACTCCTTTGACAGTGAATCCTTTTTCACCAAGGCTGCGGGAGATCACCCCATTGCCACAACCTACGTCCAGCACCTCAGCGCCGGATGGCAGCCTTTTTTGCAACACATCTATAATAAAATTCAATCTTTTAATATCTGCGATCCTTTCAAATTCCATAAGGAATGATTTATTTAAAACTAATATATAATGACTTACCGGTTTATCAAAATGGAATATTCCTGCTCTATTTCCCTGGTCATATCGGCCGCATTGAATTGCCGCCGTACGGTCTCCATCGCTTTTTGCCGGATCTTATTCCGCAGCGCTTCATCTTTGCCAAGAGTAACTAAAGCCTCTGCCAGCGAGGGTATATCACCCGGGGACACCAATAGCCCATTCTCATCATGCCGCACTACTTCTTTGGTGCCGTCTACCCGGGTAGCAATCACCGCCTTGCCCATGGACATGGCTTCCAGCAGGCCGATAGGCAATCCTTCCCACAAAGATGGCAACACGAAAATATCGGCGGCGGCCAGCACATCCGGCACATCCTGGCGGAACGCCTGAAAACTCACTTTTCCCTCCATGTCCAGCTCCTTCGCCAATTGCAATCCTTCCGCCTTCTGATCCCCATCCCCCACCATCAGCAAATGCATCCGGGGCAATGCGGGAAGGGCCTCCCGGAATGCCCTGATTAGAGTCAAAGGCTGTTTATGAGCGGTAAATCGTGCGATGAATAATACCAGCAAGGCATCGGAAGGAATATTCAATTCCTGCCGGATATTCCTGAATGTCCGGGAAGGAGAAAATTTTTGCTGATCTATGCCATTGTTGATCACCACGGCCTTTAATTCGGGGATCTGATCCAGCCCGGATTGCCGGTTTGACGCAGAGACAGCAATATTGAGGGAGCTCCGGGAAGTAAGATATTTTTCACCCATGATCCGCAGACGTCGCGTCAGCAGCGGCTGATCATCATGAAAGGACCAGCCATGTACCGTATAGATCAAGGGAATTCTCAAAGAGCGGGCAGCCCATAAAGTATTGGAACTGGCCCGGGTCCCATGCGCGTGGACTAAGTCGGGCTTTTCAGCCATTAACAGGTCTTTTACCTTCGACCATTTACTGATATCAAAAGGCTTTTCCGTATAGATAACATGGCTGTCCACGCCCAGGCTCCGCAAACGCTCCATCATGGGGCCATCTGTAAAAGAAAGCACCACGGGATCGAACAGATCCCGGTTCAGGTTTTCCACCAGGCTTAGCAAATGAGACTCGCCACCGCCGATCTGCCCTTGCCGTATGCATTCCAATACCTTTATTTTCTTTCTCATTTCCCTCTACAGTTTTTCTATCCAGCGGTCATACCAGAGCTGGAACATCAGCACCTGCCAGAGTTTTTGATAATTTACTTTTTTGCCGGCCAGGTATTCGTCCCGTAAGCGGATAATGGGAGCTGCGGCAAAGACACCGGTCGCTCCCAGACATTTTTCACTGAGATAATAACGCAATTGCTCTTTCAGATCCTCGCGGAACCATACCATCAGGGGCGCAATAAAAGGACGCTTCGGCCTTTCCATCAACTCTTTAGGAATATAACGATGCACCACTTCCTTCAGGAGATACTTATTCACTCCGCCCCGGATCTTGAAGGAAGAAGGCAACTGCGCCAAAAATTCTATCAGGCGATGATCCAGCATAGGCTCCCTTCCTTCCAGGCTCACAGACATAGTAGCCCTGTCCATCTTCACCAGGTTATTATCTACGAGAAAGGTCTTGTAATCGATTGCCAGCAGCCGGTTGATCGTGCCGTCATTGTGCTCCAGTTTATCCCCATCTTCAAAGAAAGTAGGATAACGTTCAAATTGCTTCCCTAAAAAGGACTCAGCTTCCTTCTCCGTGATATACTGACTGATATATTTAACGGCGGTTACCGGGTCATGGCTCTTCCAGATCAGCTTCATCTTTTCATACCGGGTGGAAAAATTGTATTGTTTGCTGAAATAAGGAATATGATCGGGGTTGATCAGGGACATCGTCCCGCTGAGCATGCTCTGAATAAATGGAGGGAACTGGCTGGTATATTTTTCCGCCTGGTTGAATTTATTATAACCGCCGAAGATCTCGTCTCCTCCATCCGCACTGAGCGCCACTTTTACCTGCTGACGGGCCAGCTTGCTCACCAGGACGGTAGGCACGGTGGAATTATCCGCGAAAGGCTCGTCATAGATCTCCGGCAACTGGCTCAACACACCTCCCGCCTCTTTGGCCGTCAGATACCATTCCGTATGATCCGTTCCCAGGAATTCCGCTATCTTCTTTGCCTCCGGGGCCTCATTGAACTCATTTTCATGAAAGCCGATCGTAAAAGTCTTTAGCTTTTCCGTACGGCCGGTCTGCAATAAAGCCGCTACGCTGGAGCTATCATATCCTCCGCTTAAGAAAATACCTACGGGCACATCCGCTACCATCCGGTATTCATACGCGCTCTTCATCAGCTTGTCGGTATGGTCGATAGCTTCCTGGTCTGAAATAGCCAGCTTTGGTTTATTATACGCATCAAATACATCCCAGTATTTTTCCAGTTTCTGCCCGCGGGTGCGCAGGTCGATGGTAAGAAAATGGCCGGGAAGCAGCTTGAACGTGCGGTGAAAAATACTATAAGGAGCAGGGATATAGCTGAATTGAAGAAATAACGCCAGGCTATTGGTATCGATCTTTTTTTCAAAGGACGGATGCCGGTACAGCGCCTTCAGTTCGGAAGCAAACAGCAGCGTTTCTTCATTCCAATAGTAATACAGCGGTTTTATCCCTGCCCGGTCACGGATAAGGATCACCTGCTCTTTTTGTTTGTCATACAAGGCTATAGCGAACATGCCGATGAACTTTTGCACCACCTCCAGTCCCCAGCAGTGATACCCTTTCAGGATCACTTCCGTATCCGACCAGGAGGTAAAAGAATATCCTTTTTCTTCCAGTTCTTTCCGTATTTCCTTGAAATTATAGATCTCTCCGTTGAAATTAACGATCAGGTCTCCAAAATGCATAGGCTGGTGGCCCAGGGGAGAAAGGTCCAGGATCGAGAGCCTCCGCTGGCCAAAGCCAACAGACGCCTGGGCCGCTTCATATACTTCATGACCGCCATCGTCCGGCCCCCGGTGCAGCATGGCATCGGTCATTTCTCTCAGCAATTCCAGGCTGGTATTCTTTTTAAAATCCACAAAGCCGGTAATACCACACATAATTAGTTCAGTTAAAGGTTATTGTACGATTGAACTGCCATAAAATGCCTTTCCAGAAAGACCGCAGATGCTCTTTCTGTCCTTTGACCAGGAACCCAAATGTATTCTTGGGAATGGTAAAAAATGCAAAATAGGAAGCAAATACGAGGAAGGCAAGTCCGGGCGCATTTCTTCGCATGAAAAGGATCCTGTTTCGCGTCAGGTAAAAAGTTTTCAGGGGGCTCGCTTTTCCCGTGGTCATCGATTCTTTATGGTAGATCAATGATTTGGGCTGGTAATAGATCTTGTACCCTTTTTTCTTGATCTGCTCAGACCAGTCGAATTCCTCGTAGTAGAGAAAGAACAGCTCAGGCATAAGTCCCACTTCTTCTATGACCTTCCGGGGCACCATCATAGCACCCCCATGCACATAATGGGTCTCTTTGATCTCGTCATATTGTCCCTGGTCGAGCTCTTTACATCCGATCATGGCATTCCTGCCTGTCAGGGTGTTCACATGCTCATATCCCGCATATTCAATGGTCCCTTTCTGAAAAAAATAATGGAATTTGGGGCTCACCATCCCTGCATCAGGGTACTTTTCATAGATCTCCAGCAGCCCTTCCAGCAGTCCGGGCGTGAATTCCGTATCATTGTTCACGATAAAAAGATACTGGCCGCGGGCTGCGGTTATCCCCCGGTTGTTCCCTGCGGCAAAACCGAGATTCTCCCCGTTCAAAACAATTTTCACGTCCGGATAGGCAGCCTGAAAAGCAGCGGTGGGATCTTCAGTAGATCCATTGTCCGCAACGATAACTTCAATATTTTTATAGGTATTCCGTTCCCGGATAGAATGGAGAAAATCACAGGTTATTGCAGTAGTATTCCAGTTGAGTGCAATAATAGATATCAAAGGGGATTCCTTCAACATAATTGATTTTCTTTTGAGGTAAGCGAACTAAAAACAAAAGGAACAGGCCCGGCATCCCGGCTCAGCCCTTAATTTTAAAATGATTATACGTTTTCCTTTTGCAATAACGCAGAAGGAGTATTAGCTATTATCCAGAGATCCGTGGCAAAGTTACAATTAGAAGCGTAGGCAATATCAATATTGATCCTTTCTTCCACAGACATGTCCTTATTGCCTCTTTTCTTTACCTGCCAGAGACCAGTGATGCCGGCCGGCGCCATGAAGCGGGCCGCATATTCATCCGTTGTAAGTGTCTGAGCCTCATACAATGGTAAAGGCCTGTTGCCCACCAGGGACATATCTCCCAGGAAAACATTCACCAGTTGCGGCAGCTCGTCCAAAGAGGTATTTCTTAAGAAGGTCCCTACCCTGGTGATCCGGGGATCATTATTGATCTTAAAGAAGACAGGTCCTTTGGACTCGGCATTATATTGGTTCAGATGCGTCAGCTCGCTTATCTGCTTATCAGATCCCACCTGCATGGTCCTGAACTTAAAAAAATTGAATATTTTATACCCTTTACCCGCTCTTTTGGCAATATAAAAAATAGGGCCGCGGGATTCCAGGCGGATAGCCAGGGCTATCAGCAGGAACAAGGGACTTAACAACAGCAGCGCAATGGACGCTACCAGGATGTCGAAAGCCCTTTTGAACAGATGACCAATATGAACGTCCCCTGGCAGGCTCTCTTCGATCCGGGGCATAGGGGCATTACTGCCACCAGCCTTTATCTTACGAAGGAACTGAATCTTTACCTTCAGGCTTTTATCGTCACAGCTCTGCAGGAACAGGATCTCATCGGGCCTTGTATTTTTCTTATAAAGGCCTAATTCGTCTTCAGAAAGACCGGATCCGTCCAGTATAAAAGGAATGGAATTAAGAACGGGGTGTTGACGAAGGAACTGGCTGAACGACCGTATCGCTGCAAAATCAAAGCTGGCTTCACAGAGAATGACCTCAGGGATCATATTCTTCTCCTGCTGAAGGCTTCTCAGCAACTCCGCCTTTACATTGTCAAGGCCTTCCGAAGCATACCCTCTTTTGTATACACCTACCAGCTTCTCAATATGAGAAGTATTCTTTCCAATATAGTAAAAACCACTATACTGAAGATTACCCGCCTTGGGCACATGGTACGCGCGAAAAGCAATGCGGGGGGCAGTCCGTTGGTCCTTCTTTTCAGCTTGGGGTAGAAATAATAAATCCATACAAAAGGTTTAGGGTTTCATAAATACGGTGGTCCAGAAAATAGCCACTAGCTCTAATAGGAGCAAGGTCTACGCTAACTTAAAAATTAATATCCTTTTGTCCCTTATAGGGCGCCATGCGGTCTGCTCATTAGCCCGCCATAGTCGAAAGGTCTTTATCCAGTTCCCTGCTTTTAACATGGTCCTGTATGACTGCCAACAGGTCCACTGGGTTAAAAGGCTTTAAAAAAAACTTAGTGACTCCATATTCAAGGCATTTCATCTCGGTTTCCTTCTTATCCAGGCCCGATAATACCAGGACGGGGATATTTCCATACATGCCACTGGAGGAAAGCTGCTGTATCAACTCCCAGTTCTCCATATCCGGTAACTGGGGATCAGCAATGATCAGATCAGGCTGATTTCTATGGGAAAGATAGTACATGGCAGAATAGCCATCAGGTACAGTAACGACCTGGTAATCTTTTCCCAAAACAGTCTGCAATAAAAACCGGATAGCCTTACTATCATCGATAGCCAAAATTTGCTTTTTCATTACCAATTTCATTTTAAGGGTTTAAGTAGAAACTTAATCTTTCTAGGATGGCAATGGAAACGAACGGCTAACACGAGGTATTGGCATCAACGATATTGCTTCTAATGCTAAACAGAAGCAGGCTTTACTAAATAGTGATGTGGATTATTGCGCCTATTAATTCAAATCGTTACTAGACTCCGAGGAATTTCAAGGATTGATTGTGGATCAGTCAAAAGATATACATGTAAAGAGTTAAATAGCCGTATATTCAGAGGATTTGAACATGGCAGGCATTAATAGTGACATAAAAGTAAGGGTTGTTTTTCTATTATTCAAATTATTCATCTATTATTTTTAATTCTGATGCAATTTGGGAATTTTTCCCGGAATAAAAAATACCCATTAAATGGTATTTTTCAAATAAAGGAATTATTGCCCCCTATATATTAATATATACGAATAAATAATATTTACCGATGCTGATCGTAATAGTTAACAGGAACTATATCCTGCAGCGTCTGTATCTCTTCTGCCGTAAGGCGGGGAGCATCTATTGCCCCGGCCACATCTTCCAATTGTCCGATCGTTCTCAGTCCGGTAACGGCACTGGTAATGGCAGGATTTCCCAATACGAATTGAAGGGCCGTACAGGCAGCACTCCTGCTTGTCCCGGAAAGGGAATGAACGGCACCGGCCAACCGGGATACAGCTTCTTCCCCATAATTCAAATACGCCGCAGCCGGCTTGTCCACCAATAGCCCTTTGGCCACCGGCCCCCGGGCCAGCACTCCGATCCCCTTCTCCCGCAACAGGGGCAGCACGCTCTCCTCCGCCCTTCGGTCCAGTAGGCTGTATTGCAGCATGACACTGACCATCCCTGATTTAAGGACATATTCCCGGATAACGTTGGGACGGATAGAAGAAATACCATAATAGCGTATCTTCCCCTGTTGCTGCAATAATTCAAAGGCCCCGATCGTCTCTTCGATCGGATCCTCCATCGTGCCGCCATGCAACTGGTAAAGGTCGATCCGGTCAGTCTGCAGCCGGGTCAGACTCGCTTCCACAGCACGTATAATGTATTCCTTACGGGGATCCCAGTCCCAGCCACTGCCATCGCTGCGCCACCGGTTACCTACTTTGGTCGCCAGCACCACCTGCTCCCTTTTAGACCGGAGGATCTTTCCAACGGCCTGCTCATTAAGTCCTTTATCATACAGATCAGCCGTGTCGAAAAAATTGATGCCCAGCTCCAGGGCACGATGGATCAGCCGGGTATTATCCGCCTCCCCTTTTCCCAGGGACATACATCCAAAGCCGATAGCGCTTATACGTAATTGCGAGGATCCGAGGAGGGAGTATTGCATAATTGCCGGTTTATCGAAGCTGCAAGCTTCTGACTGCAAGCTACAAGAATAGCTTCAAGCCGCAAGCTATCAGCTAACGAACGGGTTCAGCTCGGATGCGGCCAGTCTGCCAGGCGGCAGCCCCATCAGCCAGGTATTCCAGTCATTGATCTGCGCCTTATTCACAGGCTGCGTCACCCGGGCCCCGTCAGCCATATAAATAACAGTCATGACCTCACGCATCCGGTCCGAATCATTACCAGGCGCCTGGTGCACCGTAGTCCCGTAATGCCAGGAAGCATCACCCGCATTCATCCCCGCCGACCGGGTGACAGGAAATTGATGATCCTTTACATATTTGCGGTAATTACTCTCCGATTCATCCGATATCTTTTGATCCAGCACGATCCCATGCTTATGCGAACCGGTGGCAAAGGTCAGCATCCCCATATCCACGCTGATATCCACGAGCGGCATCCATAACGTCACCGTATCCGTCGTATCCAATGGCCAGTAATACTGGTCCTGGTGCCAGGGCGTCGGCCCCCCGCCCGGCTCCTTGAACAAGGCCTGGTCATGGTAGATCCTTACCCCCCGGACCCCAAGAAGGTCCGCCGCCACCCGGGCCAGGCGCCGGGCTAAGACAAACTGCCGGACCCCCTCATCCTGCCTCCATAAATTCATCACCTGCAAAAAAGCCTTCCCATAGGTATCCCGCTCCGACAACCGGCGTCGCTCCGTCCGGTATTTTTTTACCGCCTCCATGATCAAAGGCCGGTACACTGCTATTTCTTCCGGGCTCAGGAGTCCCCTCATCAGCAGATGCCCGTTCTCCCTGAATTCGTCCCGCTGCGCAGCAGAAACTTCACGGAGATCGTCCAGAGAGGGTATAGTCATTCTATTTACCATAGGGGTATACTTCTTATCTTATTTACCATTACGAAGTAAGTCATTTGCCCGGCTAAAAAAAATGGGAGAATTGGCCAAATATTGGAGTATCTTACCCATCAATTAACAAGTTTTATTATTTTACAATAAAATGCACCATGCTGAAAGCTTCTTATGAAGTATTACAGCCCCCTGCCGGTCATTCCTTCCTGCTTAAGACCTTTGGGGAACTGGCATTTACGGCGCCCTATCACTTTCATCCCGAATATGAGCTCACCCTCATCACGGAAGGCAGGGGCAAACGCTATGTAGGCAATCACATGGCGGATTTCAGTGCCGGCGACCTGGTATTGATCGGTCCGCATCTCCCCCATTGCTGGAAACTGGAAGCGATTCCCCCTCCATCCCCAGCCGGCGCCATTGTCATTCAATTCTCCCCCGACTTCCTGGGAAAGGAGTTCTTCTCGAAAGCCGAGCTCACCCCCATTGGCCACCTCTTGCAAAACAGCGGTTGTGGCATACAGTTTCCCCGCCCCGCAATGTTACCAGGCCCTCCCCCAGCCATACCCGCTGTAGAAGAACGGATACGAATACTTGCCACGGAAACGAATGACTTCCGAAAACTGATCGGCCTGCTGGAAATATTACAGGAGCTGGCCCTGTCCAGGAGCAGCATCCTGCTCGATACCCGGCGCATCACCGCAGAGCTGGCCCCGGTTGACAGGGAGAGGATCCATCCCATATTCGCTCATCTGGTGGAAAATTTCAGGGGAGAAGTCTCACTGGCCAGCGCTGCCGCCGTCATCGGCATGACCCCGAACGCATTCTGCCGGTATTTTAAGAAGATCACCCGCAAGACCTACATGGAGACGGTGATCGAATACCGCCTGAACTACGCCACCCAGCAACTCGTTCAGACAGGCAAACCCATATCCGCTATCTGCTTTGACAGCGGCTTTAGCGATATATCACATTTTTATAAGATGTTTCGGTCCCGGATGCAGGTGAGCCCCCTCCATTATCGTAAAAAATTCATGCGGGAAACTACTGGAAATTAAGGAATAGCCCTTATTCCGGTCAAAAAGAGGCCGCTTTAAAAATATATTTAGCCCCAATTGAGTATAGGAAATATTTTTAGCTGTAAATTGTACCGCCTTAACTGACGTCGTAACCTAAATCCTATGCCCATGGTTTTCTCCGAATCCTCTTCCTTTGCATATACCATCTCATTCATTGCCTCAGCATTAAAATAAACAATCATGAAGAAAAATTTTACACTTTTTCCATTATGTGTATTGCTCTCTCTTTCCTTTGCTGCCTCGGCGCAGAATAGCGCGCTAAACCTGGATGGACTAGGAACTGATCATTACGTTTCCACGCAGAATGATATCATACCTACCTCCGGGCCGGCCACTGTTGAATTATGGGCCTATGTCCCATCCATTGCCGGCGGTGTTCACCAATTCGTCTATGATGGCACTTCCGGAAGTCTTCCTTTTTCTATAGGCTATGATGGCGGCACAGGGAATATTATCGTAGGTGAGGATGCGACTAATCCTACTCCGGGCACACCATTCGATACAGGCATACCGATGCCTGCGGGTCAGTGGGTGAATATTGCTGTGACATATGACAACAGTGGTAATGTCGCTCTTTACCTGAATGGTGTGCAGAAGACAACATTTAGCACATTTGGTTTCTCCACTACCGGCGGCGGAACATTTCTTCAGATAGGTGCCCAGACTACCGCCACACAAGTTATGACCGGCAGAATAGATGAATTGAGGATATGGAATGTTATACGGACACCCAGAGAGCTTAGAAATGGTCTGTTCGGTGTCGATCCTGCATCACCAGGGCTCGTTGCTTATTATCAGATGAACGACAATACCGCCGGTACCACCATCGCCAACAATAGCACTAGTCCGGATGCCTTTACAGGTAACGCTACAGGCACCTGGGTAAACGGCGCCGCCTGGGTAGCTTCCCCCATCCAGTTCGGCAACAATGCCATCAACGTGAATGGAGCGACGAATGACCAGGTGAAGATGGGCGTTAACTCCGCCTATGACTTTACAGCCGCTGGCGGAACAGTCGAAGTCATGGTCTACCCCACCAGCCTCACGACAAACAATAGCATGCTGGTCGGAACTCGGGGAGCTACATTTAGCAATACCGGGTATAGCTTTCATATATCCAGTGGCAATGTCTCTGTATGGAATAGTAGCAGTCTCGCCTATTTTACTTATAACCCCACTGACATTCCCCTGAACACCTGGACGGCCCTGGCCTTTGTTTATAATGGCTCCAACAATACCGCCGTATATGCGAATGGTAACCTCATAGGCAATCTCGGTTTGCTCGGCACAGGTCCCGGCGGTGGTTTTACAGAACAACTCAGCGCAGTGACCGGGCAACCGCTCATCATTGGCAGCGATGAGAATTCAGCCGAGTCCTTCACAGGCAGCATCGACGAAGTACGTATCTGGAGCTCCCAACTGACCCCACTTCAGATACAGACTAACATGGGTAATGGCTTGACGGGTACTGAACCGAACCTGGTAGGCCTCTGGAACTTTAACGAAGGCAATCCGGGCAATAACAACCAATTCCTGACCACCGTTCCGGACAGAACCTATACCGCCAACGATGGAACGCTCAGTGCATCCATGACCCTGACAACAGCCGTTTCTAATTTTGTTGTCAATTCAGGTATTACCCCGCTGCCGGTGAACTTCACCTCCTTTACCGCCACCGCCCAGGATGGCCAGGCCCTGCTACAATGGCAGACAGCCCAGGAGCAGAACAGCCGGGACTATAGCATCGAAAGAAGTGCAGACGGAGTGAATTACAAATCCATCGGCAGTGTACCTGCCGCCGGAAATTCGACCCTCCCCAGCAACTATTCCTTTGTGGACGCTTTACCCTTAAATGGTACGAACTACTACCGCCTGAAAGAGAGCGACCTGGATAATAAGTACCTATACAGCGTGGTCAGATCACTCAATTTCTCCCTCGGCAGCGGCCAGAAACTGGTCTGGTTCCAGTCAGGAGGATCAGCCGTGGAAGTAAATCTGTTACAGGGTAGTAATGAACTGTATACCATAACGGATATCAGCGGCCGCACGATCCAGCAGGGACAGCTTTCCTCGGGAAAACTTTACCTGAGCCAAGTGCCCGGCGGTATCTATGTCGTAAAAGTTACCACTCTCACAGGAACAAGATTGACCACGAAAGTGCTCGTAAAATAACAAGGCAGATCATTTCAATAAAAAAGAGGCCACCATCTACGTTTATAAACATAGATGGTGGCCTCTTACTATTTTTGCCCCCTCTGATTTAAATATATATATTTTTTTTAAGATCGGAATGCTTCGGAAAACCACATAAATTCCGCGTAAAATCCCTCTATTTTAAAAGTAACATTCCCATAAAAAAATCGTAAAACTGCTACCCGGATCTGGTTCCCTTTTTGCTGAAAATGCCCGTCTGACGGTGAAGACAGAGCGACAATAAGAGCATGCGCTTACCTTAAATTCCCCTTTTTTAGCTAGGGGCAATAGCGCTATTACCACTTTGTGCCATATGCGCAATTAATTTATTTTCTTAGTTTGGTATCGCAAATTTTAATCCTCCCTGGCGATCTAAGCACAACCATTAAATACTTACTTATGAACCAATCTTTACTCAAAGCATGGGCAGGTTTCTTTTTGCCTGTACCAGCCCTTCGCCTGAACTGGTACTTCTTTTTCCTCTGGCTTTCCTGTACTTCAGAAAAGTCCTCATTTTCTAATCATGCATACCGACATTCCGTCTGACAGAACCCTGATTTTTTATTGGTGACTGAATATTACCTGTTTGCCCCTATTGATTTACCCAAACCTTGTATATGCGAAGCGTCCCATTCATTTTTATCCTGTCTTGTTTGTTCAATACCCTTTCCGCACAGTATGTCTATACAATCAAAGCGGACAGCGTAAAGCTCACTCATTGCGATTCATCGGAGCTGATCATCGAGAATCACTCGCAGAATATTCCCGGTTTCCTGTTCAATACGGGCAATGGCCGAACGGTATTCAAAAAAGCAGTACAAAAAATCAATGACAGTACCTACCTGATCGGCGCGGACACATTAAAGGTCCAACCACCTCAGAACTCCTGGTCGATATTTGGAAATTCAGGAACGACACCTACGACGAACTTCATAGGGACGAGGGATAGTGTGGCGCTGACTTTTAAGGTTAATAATCAGCAGGCTGGAAAAATCTCTCCGGATGGGAAAAGTAATTTTTGGGGTTACCAGGCCGGGAATGTTAATACCGGAAATTTTAATACCGGATTGGGATTTAAAGCCTTGAAAGCAAATACTACTGGAATTTATAATACTGCTGTTGGTTGGAGGGCCCTTATGGCAAATACTACAGGAATTGAGAATACGGCAGTTGGAACTGATGCCCTTGTAGCAAATACTACAGGGGGTTCAAATACGGCAGTTGGTTACGCGACCCTTTATGTAAATACTACAGGAAGTGGTAATACTACTTTAGGCTATTCTGGACTTATGATAACTACAGGAAATGATAATACGGCTTTAGGTTATATTTCTCTTTCTTCAAATAGGACAGGAAATTCTAATACAGCAGTAGGGAGCAAAAGTTTAGGAGACTTTGATCATGGAGTTGGTAATACAGCAGTTGGATTTCTTTCCTGTGGCACTTCGTATTGGGGCAATTATTATACGGCGATTGGCGATAGTGCTCTTCTTCAAGTTCTTGGAGATTCTAATTCAGCAATAGGACATTCAGCCGGACTTACTACAACTTTTGGTACCAATAACACATACCTTGGCACCTACACTGGAATCGGTATAACTACCGGAGGGCATAATACCATCGTTGGATCTAATGTCACTGGATTATCCCCTACATTAAATGATAACATTATCATAGCAGATGGAAAGGGAAACAGAAGAATAAATGTCGACTCCCTGGGGAATGTCATGTTTAACACCACTTCACCTGTTGCAAAGAATACCTTCACAGGCACGGGTAATTTCAGCGACACCCTCACCGCCACCACGATAGGAAATACAGACAGCAGCAACAGAGTGGCAAGCACTGCCTGGGTAAAAAGACAGGGATATGCTATAGGAGGAGGCGCCTTCAACGGCATTCTCAATTCCTCCCTGGCCGTCAATGGTTCGATCTCCGCTCAACGACTAAGATTATCTCAAACAGGCTGGCCGGATTACGTGTTCGATAGCAGCTATCGTCTTCCCAATCTAAAAGAGACAGAACAATACATCCAGCAAAATGGCCATCTCCCCGGAATCCCTTCCGCAAAAGAAGTGGAAAGCAAAGGCGTCGACGTCGGTGACCATCAGGCAGTCTTGCTAAAAAAGATCGAGGAAATCACTTTATATATGATTGAGCAAAATAAGAAACTGGAAGCACAGGCGAAAGAATTAAGCACTTTAAGACAAGAGATGATGGAATTAAAAAAAATGATACCCAATAGATCCCTAAAATAAATCAAATACATAGTTTTTATCATGAGACATATTTTATTCTTATTTATCCTTATCACCCTGACGAATGTGCTCTCTGCCCAATACGTCTATACGATCAAGGCCGACAGCGTAAAGCTCACCCATTGCGATTCATCGGAACTGATCATCGAGAATCATACACAGAACGTCCCAGGATTTCTATTCAACACCGGGAATGGCCGTACGGTGTTCAAAAAAGCGGTACAGAAAATCAACGACAGCACCTACCTGATCGGTGCGGACACATTGAAGGTCCAGCCACCTCAGAACTCCTGGTCGATATTTGGAAATGCAGGAACGGTGCCTGGTACAAACTTTATAGGGACAAGGGATAGTGTGGCGCTGATTATTAAGGTTAATAATCGACAAGCTGGTAAGATATCTATGGATGGGGAACAAAATACATTTTGGGGATATCAGACAGGAAACACTGGGGTATTAAATACTGGATTGGGATATAAAGCTTTAGGAGTTACTACAGGAAGTAGAAATACCGCTGTCGGCGCTACTGCACTTACTACAAATACTACAGGGGGATTTAATACAGCAGTCGGTAGTAATGCACTTTCTACAAATACTACAGGGGGAGTAAATACAGCAGTCGGTAGTAATGCACTTTCTACAAATACTACAGGGGGATTTAATATAGCAGTCGGTAGTAATACACTTTCTACAAATAGCTCAGGAAGCCATAATACGGCAGTTGGTTTCGCGTCGCTATTTAAAAATACTACAGGAACTAGTAATGTCGCAATAGGAGAAAATTCTCTTGCACAAAATAGTACAGGCACAACTAATTCGGCTTTTGGTCTGGGTACTATTAGTGCAAATACTACAGGATCTGGCAATACTGCATTAGGCTACTCGGCGTTGCATGACATGCATACAGGAAATTATAATATAGGCATAGGATATAGTGCATTGGCTGCAGATACGACCTCGCTTTATAGTATAGGCATTGGGTATCGAGCAGGAGAACAAGCCACCGGATCGAATAATATCTTTATAGGCGCAAATGCCGGATATAATATCACTACACAATCAAATATACTGCTCATTAATAGCTCAGCTTCTCTTTCCGATTCAAACAAGGCTTTAATTTTTGGAGACTTCACTTCAGGTAGAGTTGGACTAGGCAGCCAGAAGACCCCCCAAGCCATATTGGATGTGCTCGGCGATGGTAAGTTCAGTGATTCCCTCGTGCTGAAAACAGTGGCAAATGGAAATTCTGCTGATTCTTTACTGACAATTAATGCAACCAGCCATGCAATCCACAAAATCGCACAAGGCAGTTTGGTATTTCAGCATACGATATTCACTCCCACCACGGGACAGACAGTCACTCTCGTAAACAATATATATAACATCATCAACCCATCAGGTTCATTGGCCTCCCTGACAATTAATCTGCCAGCTTCCCCCGCGAACAATGATGTGGTTATGATAAAATTCATACAGCCTATTACAACAATTACCTATACAGGAGGGACGGTCGCAAGAGGAGGAATAATATCCGAGTCAGTTCCTGTTGAAGAAATATTGACTTATGATTCGGCCACATCGACATGGTATTAATCAAAAAATACCTTTTTAAATAGTAACATTTTTTTGAAAAAATTATTCATCATATCAATCTTTTTTTGGTGTTGCTACCTGACCGCAATCAGCCAGACAATACCGCCAGCCGGTCAAGCAGTACCAGCCGCTGGCAGCTTGCCTAATACAAATAGCATCCTATCCAATTACCAACATAAAGTGAACGCCCGCAAAGACTCAGCCTTATCCACTACCCACCAATACATTACTCCTGGCCCGGCAAAGAACACGGCAAAACAGCCCAATATCAGGGACTCCCTGCCTGCCGCTACCAAACGATCCCCCGGTCTCGCCGCCATCGACAAGGATGCCTCCCCGGACCCGGCAGTCCTGGTGCCCTCCCTAACCCATGCCTCCTGTAAAGGAGTGATCTTTATCCCGGGCCCACAGGAATATGAAAAAGTCACTGCTGCCATGAGCCCTCCGCCCGCAGCACGCCCACCAGCGCCGCAACCCCCTATCCCTTTCCTGCAGGTACATGGCAACGTATTATACAACCTGAATTATTATTCCCGGATCGATACGCCCTATAACGAACACAATATCTATCAGCATACCATCCAGACCTACCTGGACATCCTGGTAAAAGGGCAATACCCTATGCGCATCTTCCTGACCAACCACTTCAGCAACTCATCTTTGTTCCGGAACTACTCGGACTTTAATTTCTCCTACAACAACAGCGGATTCAACCAACAGGTCAAAGACCAGGTTCGCAAAGACTTCCTGCAATCCCTTCCCTCCCAAAAGGTCCTGGATAGCCTGCAGGGGCTGTTAAATAACGACTGGCAAAAGCTCCACGGATTGGACGGATGGATGAAAAATCCCGCCCTTATACAAAAAATGGTGGAAGCCAGGGAAGAGCTCGCACGCAAAACACCTAAAAAATCGGACACTTCTTCCCTGGCAATAGACACGGGCCAGATGGATTCTCTCTACGCCAATAAAAAAAGAGAGGCAGATTCCTTGCGCCGCCAGATCGCCAACCTGCAACAGTTGTTGCAAACTACCCATCAAAGATCTCAGGCAGAGATCGAC
>Ga0307511_10000631_pt1 | contig 37685 bp, 45 predicted proteins | sample 13_EM_MG_FD_200266 | JGI IMG/M metagenome (GOLD analysis project Ga0307511, IMG submission 200266) | Populus trichocarpa ectomycorrhiza microbial communities from riparian zone in the Pacific Northwest, United States - 13_EM | ecosystem: Host-associated > Plants > Roots > Unclassified | place... | reverse complement strand
TACGATTGTCAAATTCCAGTGTCAAGTATACTCGAACGGAACTGGAGCGCCAGGAGGAACTAAGACACAGGTCAAGACACCAGGAGCCGTATGAATAGCAAACTGACAATCGCGAGAACGCTGATGTTATGGAGGTGGACGGTTGCGTAAGCGAAAGGACGGCGGAGGTTAGGGACTTCAATGGCAACAAAAATAAACGACACGACACGATGAGTACAAAGATCGTGTCCGGGCAACACAACGATTGGAAAGATACGATGCATAGAGTGAAGTCAAACCAGCAGGGTCTTCGTTTGAGAAATGTACAACCATGGGATTTCCTTCCTGGCAGGTCAAGGAACGGCAGGCAGCAACAACGAGAACATCCGCGACGGATGGTGTGATAAAAGCGAGTGCTCCAGACCTTGAGACGGTTCCTCGTAACGACAGGGCCCAGAATCTTCAGCAGTGGACTCTTGAATGCGAGGACACTCAACACCCACTTTCACCGGGACTCCCAACCCTCTTTTCCCTATTTCATACCAAATTTTCCCCTGTCGTTCTCCTTCGACTTGGAGGTCCAGTGGAAGGGTGTGACGTGCAGTGCCAGTCGTGGGGTTGTCCATTCCGTTGCTTCGATGCATCTCTCCGGCCGCGGCGAACTTCTGTTACCCACCCTCCATCTCGATATATCACCAGTTCGACGCTTCGCTCGCATTCGCACTCAGGGTATCTCTCGTGACCACTTCCACAGCACCACATCCATCCCGTCTTCTCCTGATCGCCACTTTCAGGGTACCCACTTGCCGCGAATTCAACGCACGACCACGCTTAATTGCTTCTGTCGAGCTGGTTTCGTCGCCAAGGGGGAGAGTGGGAGAACAATCGCACGCGCGGTATTTTGGCTTCCTCTGGACGGCGGGGATGACGGCAGAGCGGGACACCCCTTGAAAAGCGGGCAACGGGTCGAAATAGAAGGTTCCAAGTCGGTCGGAACCTTGGGTGGAGGCTATGATTCCACTCCTGGATCCTTCTCGGAGCTGGACGGGGACTCTCGTTCCAGTGGCTCTTGATTCAGCCTAGCAGAATCGTCGAGGGTGCACCTAGTGACTAACCCGACTCTCTTCGTCACCGCCTTATCCATCGAAGGAGCAGCATTCAGTGGTGCACGTACCGGTCCGGCCGTCCCATTCATCCCACTCGTTGTACTCGAACGGCTTGATGAACCTGATGGTGGGGATCTAGTTTCCCTTTTCTTCTTCTCTGTCCAAGGTGGTAGAGTGGCGTGCGTTGCTAGCGTGAAAACGTTATCCCTCGACGAGTGGGAATTTCGCGAAGCGGAGCTTGGCGGTATAGGCGTGCTGGACAGGGATTCTCCTTGTCAAGAAGGAACGGGAGACGGTCAAGTCGTCCCCGACGTAAGGGGGTTCGATATCTTGGAACGGTTTGGAGATGGGAATCTCTATTTCGTCGGAAGATGCGGTGGAGGCACGAAAGGCGTCAGAGGCGTAGGGGGTGAATGGATTGGCGCAACTGGAAGACAGATTGGTTTGGGTTAACATCACCAACACGAAGACCTGCGATGGGGAGACGGAGATGAAAGAGACGATTCGACCGGGGCGATGTTTGGGGGAAGGAAGCGTACGGCGTTTGTGGATGACAGTGAGGTGGATAAGTCGGGATCGCGGACGGGTTTGAAGACGATGGGATCGACCATGGCTCAGGTTCAGAGAGGGTGGCGAATGGGAGTCGAACTGGCTCGCGGGGGACGAGGGCGTTGGGAGGGGATGTAGAAGTTCGAACACATAGAGCTGAGACTGGCAGCGGATCAATCGATCTCGCACGGGAGCACGGACAGAACGTGTTCATCCTCAGTCTGGGTGAGAACCCTTCCTTGCGTTCCGCTGGATCGAGGTATATCCACAGTCGCGATTATGACCATCCCTTCTTGATACCCCCACCGCTTTTCTTTGGGATCACGTTCAGCCATTCCCCAGCTCCGAACACCAACTCCCCACTCTCAAAGCTCGAAAAGGGAAGACGAAGGAGATCCGTTCTCGAAAATGGAGGACTTATATTCCGATGCGGACCTCAAAGACCTGGGGAAGGTCGTCCCGGAAGAAGAGTTGCCCTTTGAAGCAATCAACATCAACAACCTTGTGCAAGAAGAGGACCTCGAGTCCGTTCGTACGAGTCAGTTGGAACGCAGAGACTCGTAGTCTGCCTTGATGTTGACCGCCGGCCAGTGGACGTTTGGGTTATAGACCTCCCAGACCCAAAACACACCGCCACGCTGTTGAAGTGAGGAACTGAGGTTGCTGGTTCTCTGCCGCTCACTCATCCTTGCATAGGTGGATCAAACAGACAGGACTCGAGCACCCGTCTCTCGTGCACCTGAAGCGTGCGAGGAAACATGAATCCGGTGTCACAGTATTACTTGCTTCACTCGAGTTGTACCCTTCCCCGCCTCCGGTCCCTCCAGAAATGGAGAGCTTCAAAGTGTGCCAGCTCAAAGTGCCCGCTTACCCGGCCACCACCATCACTTCCATGAAGATCAAACAGCCGATCTGGCCAGTTGTGTATGCGCCACCTAGGAAATACGAACCGGAGGAGTGGACGGCTGGAGAAGTGAAGTGGGCAACAGCGATCATGAGACAACTCAGGGCCAATGCATTGTCCGGCGAAAGAATCGGCGAGGTATGCTCGCACCGCTTTCGCGCTATCATCTGTTTACGGGCTATACAGATACCCATTGCCTCAGGTGTGCCGAAACCATACTACCCAACAGAGGAACCAGTACTGGATTTCCTCGCTGGCGACACACGAACGTCCAAGCGTCATCCTCTACGGCACTCGATTTTAAACCTCACCCGTGAAGTCGGAGAAGCCTCCTTCAACCAGCCCAAAGACCAAGTTTCGGAGGGAAGTCAACAAAACGGGTCAAGCTACCTCTTGACATCGAGAATACTCTTCACAACCCACGAACCATGTGTCATGTGCAGTATGGCATTACTGCACTCGCGTGTGGCCAAGGTGGTATATCTGATACCGATGGAAAAAACGGGAGGGTGTGGAGGGGTGGCATGTCTTCCCAGGCTAGAAGGGGTGAACCATAGATTTGGAATCCTGAGGTGGAAAGAGAGATATCGTGCGGTTCTCGGATCAAGTGAGGACGATTGGAAGAGACTGGACATAGGGGACGCCTTAGATGCTTGACCCTTGATGCTCTCAATACTCAAACACTTCTCAGTAGTATGGTGATATTGGGTGACACTGGGTGACTGTCCGTAGGATGTACAACGTGTACACATGAATCCAGATGAATATCGGCGCCATATAAGGGAACTGTCAGGACCCCGACCGTTGCGCCGGGTCACGGATATTGACTCCAAACCGCTCATCTGGAATCGTAACACTGGGATCATTTCGTTCGAAGCCCAGCCAACTGCCCAAATTATGGGGGGCGGGAAGGACCACAACCCTGCCTACCTCAGGCCTACTGAGTGCTCGTGTTACCCGTACGCCCCAGCTTTCGATTTCATTGAGCTACGCTACATGGATGGCCATAGATATTGAGGAATAAACCTCGGCTAGTGGCACCCTTCTGCGACGGATATGTAAAAATCTGGTTTTATCTAGTCTTATGGATAGTCACCCATTCACTGGTGTTACAGAGAAGTTTAATTAAATGCCGCACTAGGCGGGTAAATCACGGTATGCTATTGTAAGTGAATAAACTGGAGGAGAGCCCATCAACGCTACGATACGCGCCGAAGAGACAAATATGAACTCACTTTTACTAAAACTCCCTCTTCTTGGCCCTTGAATGTCATCGCTCCGAGTCAGAAAATGCACCGGGCTCCCAAGTGCCTCCTGCATGCAGCAAAACCGGTCATCGATCATCGACCATCGCCCGATACCCGGTCAATAGGGTCGTCAATCTTGTAGGGAGCGAAACGCCTCGCCTTGGGCAACAGACGAAGACGATTGGGTGATTTCAGAGTAAAGTAATCCCGCGGTCAGCGGGTTATATTATCATACCAAAAGGGATCCAACGTAGCCTACATTGAAGCGTGCCCATCGTTCTCAGGTTCCTGAAGACCTGTCGTCTCCCTAAGCCGCCTACATATTGTCTCGATATACGCGCGGTTGAACCTCCAATCTCCATCCTCTGCGAGTGATCCGCTAGTCTGTCGACATGGGTCCGGGTTAGTGCAGGTTTCGCGGAATGTGTGAACGAGAATTACCACATCCAGCGCATCCAACCTCTGCAAGAGTGCGCTCAGCTTGCGTGGAACTTCTACCCTGAACGACTCAACGTCCATGGACGTCACTAATCTTGTGATGTGTGGGGTTGACGCCCGGATCTGAGACCCAGCAGGTTTGGCTTCGGCGTAGTATTGGAGGTGCCTCCAGAGCAGGAGGAGTAGGATCTCCAAAGTACCTGTAAAACCGAAAGCGATGAGCAAGTGATTATACCCACACAGCCATGATCTCAGCGCACCAAGCAAACTCTGAGCCTCATTTTGGGCCTCGAGCCGAAGGGTTTGGATCCTCTTCGCAGCAAGCTCTCGCTTCTGCGCCATATCGAGGTCCTGCATGATTTTGATCGTCCCCGCATCGAAGACCTATAGGTACTAAATTTTCGATCAACGTTGGGTGGATTCGAAATACTGCACCTGAGTGATACTTTCTACGCGTATATTGTCCCGGGCGGCGAGCTCAGCGGAGAGATCGAGTACATTCTTGAAAGCTGTTGTAAGACAAGTGCACAGGTCGTTGAGGGCCGCAATTGCATCGCCAACGGATGGCACCGTTGCTGTAGATCACTTCAGCAAGTCGCATGAGATAAAACAGGGTTTATTTATGTACCATAGAAGTGAGCACCTCTCTCTTCATGCCGTATAGCAGCCGCCACTGGGGAGAGTACCAACGAGATTTCCGGTTCTATCGGGGGTCCTCAGGAAAGTTATTCGCGGCTATGTAATCACTCACTGACCTGCAAAGGAACTGGCCGATCCCAGATACGTGGACAACGATCTCCGCAGTTTCATTTCCTTGCGGTGTACATTCAACCTGAACCTTGTTTCGTGGCGGTTAACTGGATCGTAGCCAGCAGCGTCCGAAAGTTCTGCATCTTTTGATGGTCTGATGCTCTCGGTCCACGATGCGTCTCCAAGCGTGGTCGCAGCCAACGCAAAGATAGCGTTGTGGATGCCACCATACCCAGAAGATGAGAACTATAACGCAGCATGGTTAGTCACGGTAGAGTTGTTGCGTAGTGGAACCCATACCAGCTCGGACTTAGGGACCAGGGGGAGAATGGCGGTGCATATGGACACAACGAGGTTGATCTCGTCGACAACGGCGAGTGAGATGTCGTCAAGATCGACCTTGAGGAGAATAACAATAGTGTCACGGTGGGCGTTTAAGAATTCCAGGATCTGGTTTAACGGTTGAGCGGAGTGTAAAAAGTGGTTCGCAATAGTTATCTATACACACCTGCGAGGTGGCGGTTTGGTGAGAACTACCCAATGTCATCAATACTCCGCTGATAAGCTGGAGGATTGGCATGAACAGCTGGTGGTATCGTTGGATTGCGGGCGGGAGGAGGCTGCTCTGGTCTACATGCGGAACAGTTGGTCCAATGAGACGATATGAGAGTGTTACTGATCCTACATACCAACGAACATCTGATCAGTCTCTGGTCTGGCATCCAGATAGTCACATTGGCTGAGGGTGGTGATAGCACGAGACTCGAGGAGCCTTTCGGCCCCTTGCCGAGTTTGTGAGATCTGGATTAACAATGACATCTTCGTTTCGTATACGTAGAGAGCGTTAAGGTCGTCTGCGAATGGGTGGGTGAGCATCAATGAATTCATCAACTTAAACACGATTTTACCTGGGTCTGGCTTCAGTACTCCTTGTAATCGGATGTCAGACTCTTTCAACCCATGCACGAAATTTGGAAGAATTCCATGGCGAGTGAGGGCGGTGAGGATTGTGGATTGCTTCTCCGTTCGGCACAGGTACACCAACGAATCTAACAACATAAAGGCGACAGTTTTCCACACCTCGGCCCCATCGATGGCATCCCGAGCGATGGTTGCGACGAGTTTCTCGACCACAGTCCTGATGATGGCGGCGCTTCCGGATACCAGGGAGGTGGAAGACTGACGGGTTGACAACGCGATCTGCTTCCCATCCCCGAAGTTAAAATCATCCCTGCTGAGAGAGAGAGATAGTGAGGAGAGGGAGAGCTGTCTTTGTGGGGCGATCTCCAGTATTCGCTGCTTCCCGTTGGTGACCAGGTGGAGGTAGTTGATGAGTGTAGCATACAGGTTGCCACGCACAAATTGGTTCCGGCTGGAGTCCAACACACATTCAAGTATCGAACGCAACAACGCGTAAAGCCGTTCCGACGGCAAGGAAGCATTGTCCAACTCGCCCCCGTCAGACTGAATGATCGCCTGGTGTTGCCTGTCCTCGCGCAGTTTGGTGATGGTAGATAGGAGAACCTCCGAAAGGAGCATAGCCGTGGGGTGTTGCACGTTCGGGGACTTGAGGATCGTCGGCAGAACGTGGAGCAGATCGAAGAGCATATTCTCCCGACGTTCCTGTGGAAGGTAATCAAAGCACTTCACCAAGGCCATATCAAGCAAATTCCTCCACGACTCGTAGCCTTTGATCATCGCATCGTGAACTTGCCGACGGTGATTCTCCACCGCACAACTCTCCAGGATGTAGTTCGTCTCTACCTTGAGTTGTTCAACATGGGCAGGGGTGACCAGCCGACCATTGGTATGGAGGGTGCGGCGTGCCGTGGCGAGGAGCTCCAGAAGGATGGTCCTATCGATAATCTCAGAACCGTATTGGTCGACTCGCGTGCAAGCCTGAAGGTTCAGTTGGAGGAACTCGATCTGGACGGGCTTGGCGGTCAAACTGTCGAACCAGTCGAAATCGAGGGAATGCAGATACTCGATGATTCGAAGGTTGGACTGTCCAACTTCTTGGAATGTCCGATACGGTTCATCAACAAGGTCATCCTCGTCTGTATAACCGTCGTCGTGGCTGAATAGGATGTCCAGCAGTTCCGAGACGCCTTTGTTGTGACCCTTGTTGGTCAGAACGTGGAGTTCTAATGCGACTAACGAGAACACCGACGATCGTAGTCGTAGGAAAGCGGAGAGCGCATCGACCGTAGAAGCAACCCGGCCTTCATCATTGTAGAGGATTTCGATCCGATCGTCATCTTGAGCGTCGGGGACTTTGAATGGGATTGCCCGGAGGTGCCGAATGAAGAAGTTCTCGCGGGTTCGTAGATACCTCATGCTGAACTCCGCCGTCTTGGGGTGCTCACACAGTTGTTGAACGACTCGGTAACAACGCTCGGCGAGACCAGGTAATATGACGAAGAGTGGTTCGACCTGTGAATCGACCGCGCGTCCCTTCCCTTTGGGTTTTGGGACACCGGAATTGAGCAAATCCAGGATAGAATGTATGCAACTCCTTCGGGAACCAAGGGCGTGAGGATCTTGTATCTGTTGGTCCGAGCCTAGGCCGCCGAAAAGGAGGAAATGGGATGTGTTGGGGTAAGGGCGACCGGGAGACGTATTAGCAATGAGGAAGTCAAGGATCGCGAGCCGGGTAGCTTGGGGGAGGACCTCGGGGGGTTCTTCAAGATCCGGAGCGCCGGCGCCAGTGTATTGCTCGGCAGTCGTCTCCGCCTGAATGACGTCGTCGTACGCTTCCACATCCACAGTCTTCTGGTATCCTGCCAGAATCCGCTCCGAGTCCGCGCTTCGGTCGATGATCGCATTAAGATTGTGGATGTTCGCAGAGGATGCAAGGGAGGAAAGGATCTTCACGGATAACAGCGGTATTTCCGGATATTGAGGGTAGAGAATGTACGCGACTATCGCGGGAACGGTCTGGGCGGAGAACATCAAAACCTGATCGAGGCGAGTGAAATACGAGCGAGTGTGGACGGTTCCGACGAAGGGTGAGCTGTCGAACTCTGATAGACCTGGGACCAGGATGTCGAGGAAAATATCCTGGATCTCCAGAGCGCGAAGGATTATCCTCAGGACACGGATCATGGTGGTCTGGAAGTAGTACTCTTCCTCCGCGAGGCCTTTGTCTAGGCCTTCTATACCATCAACGATGTACGTGAGGAGCGCCGTTTGGAGTGGAGTGGAAGAGAGTATCCGTTTCATGATCTCATAACCAGGGTGGACCAGCAACGGGATGAGAGTATCTCCCTTGAGGTGTAGCTCTTCCACGGGTGAAACGAGAGATTCGAGAGAGTAACTCGCCAAGCACCGCTCGATGAAGCAAAGACAAAGGTCGTTCGTATGCCACCGGTCTGATGGCTTGGCGTATTCCTTGCTCGAGATCTTGGAGAATACGTTGTTGATCACAAACGAAACGAAGGGGCCGATCCCGGGTAAACGGTACTGCTGACCCAGTGTGTCTGGGATTGTGTTGATCGACTCCGCCTCTGATAGTTGGTCTTTGAGCGGTATCCTCTTCTGGGTATGGATGAGAGTTCCGAGGAGCTTCAGGAAGGGGATGGTGGCGGGGTACAACTTGTGTACAGCTTCCACTTCCTCCAGCTCAATTTCCACCCCTTTGGACATCGGAACTCCGGTACCTCCGCTTGATCTTACGTTGATAATCTCCGAACGCTCCATCAACGACCACACAGATTTGCACAGGTCCACACCAGCCTGACCTCCACCGGGCTCGCAGAACGATGCGAGTGCATTGAATAAAGCACCTTTCAACTCAAGGGGGATCCCGAGAGGAACAAGGGCCAGGAGGTTTTGGACTGCGCGGAATTGACTGTGCCCGGCGATTGCCATCCTGACCGGGACGGAATGGGAGGAAATCGAAGCAATGACACGCAGGAATGCTTGTGCAAGTAGAACATCCTTCTCTGTCAGCGCGAGCTGTTGGCGGGGTGGTTGCTGGGTCGGTTGTGGTTGTGAGGCCCATCCATACTGAGTGATGCTCTGCTGGGGTGGAGCATGGCTCGTACTGAGAACCGCCCAGTTTTCAAGTGTGCTGAAGATGAAGGTAAGAGAGATAGTTGGTGCCGTGGAGTTCGATTGTTGAGAGAGACCGTTCCCTGCTATGACTTCCCCACCACCACGCGCCAGGAAGTTATAACCGAGTTCGCTGCATTGAGCACCCTTCGTCAATCCGGCAAGCATGTCGTACAAAGCCGTGGTCATGTCAATATCTCGGGACTGCGTCGACCACACCACCCACTGGAGGAATGCAGGTAATTTTCCGGAGGTGGCTTCAATATACTCCGCGTAGGCAATGGGTTCCTTCGGCGCCGCGCCCCAGAATTGCAGGGCTCGTTCTGGCGGAAGGGATGCATAAAGGAGTCCGATAAAGGATAAAAGCGTCGCGATATCATTTCGGGGTTTCTCGGCATCTGTTGAGGGCGCGTTGGCAGAAGGACCGGCGGGAGCGCCACGAAGATATCTTGATCGATCGTTCCGTACCGAAGCCAGGAGAAAATCTTCTTGTCTCTGTTTAATCTTGCGCAGTTCCGAAGAGCCGTGCGTCAGGAGCAACCGGATCAGGGATTCGAGAGTCTCCAGAACCAACGGTTTGAAATCCTCCGTTGGGGGTTCCGCGTTGTCCTGCTCCAGATTTGGGATAGTTGAGGTGAGGAAGGATGAGGAAATGTGGCCACCGCGTTTTCTGTTCAGTGATGTCACGGTGCGGGCAAGGTAAACGAAGGAATCACCCTGGACGGCGTTCCATATCTGTGTAACGAGCTGCTCCGTCTTGAACCCATCGATATGTTCCAGGGGAGGATCGCGATGCCGCGTGTCTGTAAGAAACAACGTCCACTTGAGGAGGACGGTGGCTTTCAACCCAGGGTCTTTCCACTCGGAATTCGCAGCGTCCAATTTCCCCTTCATATACGAGACAAGTTCCTTGTCGACAGACAACTTCTTGCGTAGTTCATTCGTGCTACTGTCTGGGGCAGCAGGTTCGAAGGCTGCAAGGACCGATGAGAGGATGTACACGGTCATTGGATGTTTGTGGTTCGACGCCAACCAGTCCACGGTTTTCTGTGCGTCTATGGGTGTAAGGAAACCTATCCTTGCCATCTGGAAGTATACAATGGCGAAATTACGACGTTCGTATTTCACAGAATCGTAACGCGCTTTCAGGATGTTGTGGCCCAGGGCAACATTTCCTGTGTGGACGTGATTAGGTTGTGAGGTTCACAGGCCAACTTCGCGTACTCATACCGTTGTTAATCTGTGTGTTGCTGCCAGCATTTTGTACAGCGGTCTGAATTTTTGACAGTTCCTGGTCAAGGGATTGGATATGGGCCAAGATTTTGACGGTAAGGTGTGCTTTGGTCAGGGGGGAGGGTGGTATGAGCTGATATCGCACGTAGTTCGCGAGTTGATGGTAGAGGGGATTGGGATCGGCCAGGGAGAGGAAGACAGCTTGGAACAAATATCGTAAACAGTCGACAAACCTCCGTCGGTAGGTATGGTACTCGAGAAGGGTGTGTTCGATTGAATCGACGGGAGACACGTTGGGATTCTGGACAAGGACTGTGTGGAGAAGGCCAGCGGCGTAACGTTCAGAACATTCCAACTGTTGGGCAACGAACACGGCCTGTTTGGCGAAATCTGCGTTGACCGCCATAGACTTTCCACTGACTGTGGCTCTCCCTATAGGGGGGTTGGGACTGGGTTCGCGAACGTGAAGGGGTTACAGACGCACCAGACTCGAGTTCTTGCCGTTCCTGGGGGTTTTGTGGCCCGACATGATAGAGATCGAGGATATGTTGTTTGTTGGAGACGAGCTGGTCGAAGAGTTCCTGCTCAACAGTTTGGGAACCCTGGGGGCTCAGGGCCGAGACGAGGGCCGACCTGAGACGCGAAAAGGGAGACATCGCGTCAGGCAGACTGAGGGTGAGGGTGAGACGCGTCGGCACGTGTGGCTGGAAATCGGGGCGGTTTGCCGCCCGCGGGGATGGGACCACTCGGCACAGGTTGTGTCGGACACGAGATCACACTATAGTGATGCAGAGGGAGAAGTATATAAAACACCCTTCCTGCTATCTACCTCTCTTTCTCCCTCCCACTATGGCCGCTATCACCTATCGTCAGTACACCGGCGAACCCGACCTCCCCCACATTATCTCTCTCGTCGAACACGAACTCTCCGAGCCGTATGTCATCTACACCTACCGATACTTCCTGAACCAATGGTACGCTTCTCCGCTCTCCCCGTTTCCCACCAAATGGCTCACCCCGCCCCAGGCCGCATCTCTCCTTCCTAGTGAGCCGTGTTCCGGATATCATGTCATTATCATGTCTCACCCTCCGCACGAATGTTCTCTGAACACTCCATAGGCTTACCCGGATGACGGCTCGAACGTCCCCGTCGGCTGCATAGTATGCAAGCAGAGTCCCCACAAGGAATCTAGAAACCGCGGCTACATAGCCATGCTCAGTGTTCACAGGAATTGGCGGAAACGCGGCATCGGTAGGTGGTCGTCTGACCATCCCCCCCGCCTCGTGTTCTTACCTGATCACGCCAGCCACATCACTTATCCGACAGTCGGTGGAGAAGATGAAGCAGGATGGTGTACAGGAGGTAAGTGGGGATATTTCTGACCGAACGCACGTTTAATTCGGAAGTAACTATGTTCCGCAGGTTATACTCGAGACCGAGTATGATAACGCGGCAGCTTTGGCCCTATACGAATCCCTCGGTTTTATCCGAGAGAAGCGGTTGTTCCGGTTCTACCTCAACGGTAAAGACGCATTCCGGCTCACCCTCTCCGTGGCCCCCTACTATCCTCTCCCACCCCACCATGCGGACCTAAAGTACAGAGCCATCTACATTGCGCCGACCTACTCCGACTCTGACGATGACGAATCTTCCAAGTAATATCGATTAATGGTGAACACTTGCTCTCACAATGTACATAGCGGTGCCGCCTCTCCCTTTCCTCTTCCCCGGGCTTCAGTCCCCTTCTTGTACAATTCTGTCTCTTTTTCGACACCTCTGTTTTCTTGGGCATTTTGGAGCAGTATCGTGTACTTGTACGTACAAGTTCCTCTAGTCGCATATCCCCCGATAATTATAACCTATACACTCCACTCGTACCGGATTCGTTCATCCGTCTTCCGAACGGGGATGACCGTGACTGAATCGCTTACGTTACGTACAGGTTTAGATAGACTCTAAGGGTTGGTTAGGCTCTGATTCGCATCAAGGGACCGTCTTCCTTCAAGCCAAAGCATGCTCTCTGTGGGGCATTTAGTCAGCCCCGTGCCCAGACGCGTTTCATTCAGGGATTGTATCCGCACCTTCATATGTCTTGGGGACCACGTTCCTAGATAAAGGGGGTCCGTCGTCCAATGTCCACGTGAACCGGAAGTCGTTGGTCGTCTCTTCCAATCCTGTAGAAACGTCCACGACGTTTGCTTCGACGCGAACATGCTACGGGGGGAAGAATTTAAGCTAAAACTCGCGAGGAAGGAAGGAGGACTGACGACAATGGCAGGGTATCTCTCGGATGCTGTAGTGTGGATGATCGTAGATCGTAGCCTGAGGATGCTTCCAATTGAGACAGGTTTGGTGAACGCAATCTTATCCAGGGACAAAAATCTGACGGGGCGACGGCAGAAGAGCGTGGCGTTGGCGAATCCAAGTTCGTACGCCAAACGCATCAGGTAACCTACATGGGAAGGGAACGAAAAATGTCAGGGTGAGGGTAGTCCGCTCGTGATAGTCCCAAAGCGTACCTCCGAAGATCTTGGAGTGGGCATTTCTACTTTGGGGAAACATGAGCTGGGATTTCTCGATTCGGGTGTCTGACATCCACACCCTTTCGGGATGATGAGAAGGAGACGGGATGTATGCGTCCTCGTATTGACCCGCTTTCAGATAGAACGAGTGGAGCGCCTCCGCTTCGGCGGACGTCGGGGGGACCCGTGCCAACGACGTTTTGCTCTCGATCTGACGTTTCTCTCGGAACCCTACGTCCAAACGGGGTTATGAAACTGGGGCGAAAGACAAACGGGACTGTGGTCCCAACCTTCCCCGATCTCGTAGAGCTTCTTCTCCTCAGGGGTCGAAAGGATTAGTTGGGGTACCTCGTACGACCCTCCGCGCACATCCCTGCAAACCATACAGAACCGGCCTACATGGGCGTTCTCAGGGGTGCAAATGAAACACCGTGACCAACACCCTTACCGAGCATGAGCGTTTCTTCGGCTCCGTCGTCGCCGAGCGCAACTAGTTGTACAGCGACTTCCATAGAAGACCGACCTGTATGAATTACGTGGCCAGATAGCCTCAAATCTCGCAATGGTGGATATATCGTAGCCAGCATATCCAATCTGCAAATTGCATGTCAGGTGCTTTCTCTCTGTAACGCGCCCCCTCTCACCTATCGACGGAGGCGGTCACGACATAGAATCCTTGTTCTTGGATCGTTCCAATCGTCTCAACCTCCGGACCCAGAAGGTGCTTGTATGCGACCGAACCAGCGGTAGAATCTAAGACCTCCATAATCTTACCCGTCCGAATGCCACCAGAGGCGTTTGTGTATTGATCCAGGAATTCCCGCGAGGACTTGAACGGGAGAGTCACCTCACAATAGGAGTCGTGCATGTGGCGGTTGGTCGCCCGAGCTGTTTGCACTCGAGGGGTGACATCCGTCGGGTTCTCCGCCTTGGATTGGGATTTCATGTTCAAGAGGGCGTCAGACCAGAAGACTTGTGAGCTTCCCCGGACCACCCTGTCATGTGTTAACAAACACCCGAGAGAACTACGGTGTGCTCACGGTTGGCGCCTAGTAGACCTGTTACCTGAAAAACGGTTTTCTGTTCAATGCGGGAAACCAGAGGGCGGGTGTACTCGTTGCACTGACGAACGGTGTTGAGTAGCTTGGCCACGTTTTGGACATTCTCATTCTCCTCTGCAGGCGACGCCGCAGAGTGCAGTCCGCAGCGCGGTAAGAAGGTTACCCTTGTGGTACGCCATTTGACACAAGATCGGAGCATCACTCAGGGAGGCGATGAAAGTCGCGTTGTCGGGACGTGGGATCGGTCGATCACCCGCATCTCCTCTACAACCATACGGCCTTTAGGGGTCACGATATCCCGTTCGAACATGTGGAACCTTGTCTACCACGATCTCAGGACGTTGGATGATCCTGTCTCTGCTGTATTGGGTCCCTATCCGCTTTTCTTCCGCCCCGATAATTACGGTGGGTGGTTCATATTCTTGGCTTACGCCCTCCACGCTGCAGCGGGAGAATTGTATGCGACACGGCCCTCTCTATTGAGGTGCTCGGAACTTTGGAAAGCAAATCCTATTATTTACCTCGACAACACCCCACCTTTGCGGTTACAAGACGCTGTCAAAGCGGCTCGGCCCTCCAAGAGCGTTCCGTTTACATGGACAGATTGTGAAGTACCCCCCCTATCCTTTCGCTCGCATAACTGACGATACCAGTGATGAGGTGCTTCAAAACTAAAGCCAACCGACCGAAGATTGAAAACACTCCAGAAGGTAACCATCCTTCACTTTTATGACAGTTAACCATATCTCGTCCTGATCGATCCATTCCTATGCAGCCGAAGGTATGCGTGGCATGACGATTCTCTGTTTGTCCAAGTTGCCAAAATTCTACCAGCCACTCTAAATGCATGGAAGCAACCGTATCACGGCTCTGCTCATCGAACCCTCTTCAATTTCATCGTTTCGATGTCTCCTTTTTCACCAATGTGTCACATCACCCAGAGCTCGGGGACAGGGAAATCGCGAATGGTTGATGAGATGTCGAAACTAGTGTTCACCATACCGTGCAATCTCCTTTCAGCAAAACGTTACACGCCCGGTGTGTCACTCAATCTCCTCGTCCCTAGGTGTACTGACTCGTCAATAGGGCGTTCGTACCCCCCTCCAGACCTCGTTGCTCGGCTGTTTGATACCATCGAGTCTAAACATTTATCAGCGTGGTACTATATCTGGTACTTAACATTGCTCTTTCAAGCCGTCCTCGACGAGCTGGACGTAATGGGGGAATCAAAGTACCGTACGAAAGCCGATTTTGCCCGAGCGTGGCACTCGCATCTCCTCCACGACGATGGGGAAGCACGAGAAGCATTTACTACAGAGTCCTCGACCGCATTGACAGTCCCGATGAAGGCTGGAATTGGGCGCGGCTGGAGGTGGAAAAAATGCCGGAGGCGTACGACAGGTTAGAGGCAACCGTCAGGTCCCGTACTTTGGAGGGGTATAAGAGGGGAAAGCCTTTCATCGTCCTCTACTTCGATGAGAGTCATTCCTTGACTCGGGGAGGGAAGTATACTACCCGACCAAACGCTCCAAGTGGCTCGCTGGACTCTGCTCAGAAAGGGCCTCCCAACTCAGGGGATGACGTGTACCCTACCCCGTATATATGCCGCCATGCGTTCAGCCATATTGCGTCTTCACGAAATCTCCTGCTTTACGCTCTTTATTTGGACCCACACACCTCCCTACACATCGGACTCGCTACGAAAGACCAAGCCGCCAGGAGCAATCCTAGCCCCATTCACGAAAACGCCATTCGACTGTCATCTGACCTTCCCGGTTGTCCCGTCTGACTACACATTGGCTGAAACGGCTGGGGTTGGGTTCCTGGTAAGGTTTGGCCGACCACTGTGGGTGTTACCTCGGCTTCACTCCCCGTTTTCCTGCTAACTACACCATCTTGAGGTTTTGGGCTCTGTACGAAAACTATGACGGTGGGGAGCACAACTACCCCCTGCAAACCGCCGTGGAAAAACTCACAAACGCACCATACTCTGCCATTTCCACCCTTGAACCGAAACCATCCGCTGTCCTCGCTGTCCTCGGCCAAAGACTCCACTTAACATATGATCGGCGCCGCCCGTCCGCTTGTATGATAGAGGAGGCACAGGTCTCAAAACACATGCGGTTGTTCTATATCGCACCCAAATATGACGGGTTCGTCTATTCAGGATACTTTTCGGAGCCATTCCTAGCAGAAGCGGGTGCCCACGCGTTATTTGCCTGGCGCAAGGACTACGGCATGGTTGCAGTTGAAACGCTGGCTTATGGAATAGGGGCGGTTCATTCAATTCAAGACAACGCAGGGGAGTTGGTTGGCAGGTTGATCCTCATGTTGGCGTATGGCCATGCAGTGGAAAGTTCCATGAAGCTAGTGGCTAACCCCCAACCCCATCCCCCGCATTTCAGTGTAGGCGTGGATGTGGAGGCATTCCTTCGTTCGCTCATTCCGGAAGAGCACGTCGAGCCCTTTCTCAGCTTCAAACCCATTAACCTCCCATCAAGTTCCGGCAGCGCTAGTGACCGGGTACTACCGGAGCTCGACGTCCCCCTGTGCAAAGCTTTCTCGAATGCATCAGTTCGGTTTACACATTTTATCCAAACCACAGACGACGTGCACCTCGACCTCGCATGGACAGCCCTTTGCCGTGGTGCAGCGACCATCTGCAACCACGCTCAACAAGCGGTCGATCTCGTAATACCGGTTGTGCTCAATCGCGACAACCGAATGGCCAAAGAAGATATTACTGCGATATTTATCAAGTGTAAACTCCAGGCTGGGCACTCGTCGCCCACCCTCGACACTGATGTTGATTCTATCCGGTTCTTTGGGCCTGGACGGGTTCCGTACATCACAGTCACCATGGATCTCGGTAGGGACCAGGGAGGGGTCGAGTACCCCCCTGCACGGCCGGTTCGGAGCACGAAGGAGCCCCCCAACACACTCGGCGATATCCACCAACGGTACTCCATCGCAATTCGTGGCTGTTCGAATCGTGTATACGCAGTGATCGATCCCGGAGAGGAGGCGCTTTACAAGAGATTACTGGGGAATGATATGCTTTCTGATCAGCCTTCAGCGGGAAACGGACAATCTTGATGTGGTCCGTCGGTTAGAGCCTCTGTGGGCAAAAGGAGAGGCAGGTTTGGACTGGATAGAAGGTGACCTTGGTAAAGACCCATTTGTTGGTAAAGACCCATTTGTTGAAGAGCGGGGCGCGAATAAAAAGGGGGAGCTAGATGACTGATTGGAATGTAACTGTATCTCGTTCAATATTTTCCTGATAAACTGACGCTCCGGTGGGGGGATAACTGAAATGTGGTGTAACAGGGCTTGCCTTCTCCTATAAGTACTCTCTGGGAAACAGTCTACCGAAGTGAAGGTAGGTCAAGGTTTGGGAATGTGAGGGCTATGACCGTGCAGTTTCCACCCCCGCCCACCACGGATTCCTCGGCGGTTTCTTCCCGCCTCGTAACACACGCACACAATACCTGCCGGTACTCCCAGTTCAAGCACTTTAATTTCGCGAACACCTGCACCGTGGGAGGGGAGAAACGGGACAGCGACTGAATGGAATGTAACCATACCGACCATCTGCCGCTTATTGTGCCAAGTAATAAGCATTCACACGGGTTGTTCGCCTGCAATCGACGTACTGTAGGCCGATCTGGGCCGGCGGAGGCGTGGACGTTCTTTGATTATAATGAATTTGACGTGAGGGAATCCAAGATCCGGGATGATTTGCGTGCTGCGACGGCACGCGCTCTATATAACTTTCCATTCATCTACTTACGTTCGGTCGGCTGCGGTGGGCTGGGAAGCGGCTCGTCAGTGCTGGAAGGTTTCATCTTGAAAGTTTCATCCCAGTTCGTAGAACGAGGTGGTAATGGGATTTGTGGAGGAACGCATGACTTCTATTCCGGTATCAGTTACGAGCCCTACGACGTGGCTGCCGCTAGGTACTATTACCTTATGGTGGTGAGGCTGGCAGGCTCCCTGGAGTCCCGCTAGAACTTCACGTTAACAGGTGGTATCGCCATGGCGGAGTGCGAAACACGGTAAGCTGAAGGGGTCGGTTTGGAGGGGGAGAAACATCTACAATAAGCGGTGGTGATATAGATAATAATACACAGCCCGGATCCGGAGACCGTAGAGAGCGCAAGAAAGTGAAAACGACAGTGAGTAGAGACGACGCGAGCGGAACCCTGGTAGGAGATGACCAATGAGGAGATAGAGATTGAGCAGCAGTACGACAACAGACCGCACTCGGCGGACGGGGAAAGAAAAAGTGAAAACGAGAGAGGAGGAAAAGTGGAGTCAAACGTCAGAGTGAATGTTATGCCCGCTTGAACGTGAGGAACCGATCCCAACCTCTTGGGCGGCCGGGTGTTTACTATCACGCTCCATTTCGGTGCTATAACCCTCCGCAACGGCACCAACGGTATAGGTGGTACCAGTTAACTCAGAACCACCAATTGTGGTCGTGTTACCGTGGTGGTTTATTCCGGTAAACCGGAGGCCGGTAGACATCTCCAATTCGGTTTTATCCGGATCAGAAAGACTCCTAAGATTCAGTAAAAGGCGCGACCCCTGCATCGGAGATAAAATCAAGGGAAGCGAGGAATGGGTAATATGGACTTACAGCGATGCATCCGGCGGTATTTGATGGGGTAACGAATAGGGAGGAGAGGAATGGTGGCGCATACTCAAACACGAAGAGGTTGACGATAAGCAGCACGAAGATACTGAGAACCGATCAACAATTATCAACCGTTGCCAACGAACCCGAGGTTGATGGACTCACACAAAAAAGTAGACGGCGGAGTCTCTCGCCTAATAGCAATTGATCAGAATGGAAAGTTCCAAAAAACACATTTTTGAAATATACCATCAGCGTCAATGTGGGAGGGGCGGCAGACCGATCTTTCCACCAGGCGAATGCCCTCCACATTACGAGAAGAAACAACACGCCTGGTGGTTATAGTGAGCGGTGACGGTAGATGTAACGTTTGGTAACTTACTCTCGATGATGACGGGCGCGATCCTGCACATGGGTTGATTGAGTGTCGTTAAATTTGGGAGCATCCGAGGGCTTACCAGTAGCCAGCAATGATGGCGGGGACGCTGGCGGCGTAACATCCTGGGAGCGTGCTGAAGTCCTGGACGACTGTTGGGGGTTAGAGGTTTAGAATGAACGAGAGTGGGTTGGTAGACGCACTAAGAACTTTTTCTCCGAGGTAGTCGTGCATCGTAAGGCCAGCGAGGGTAATAACGCCGCCTGAAAGGACCAGAATCAGAACTCGGTTGGAACGGAAGAAGGGGGGAGGTAGGTTGCCTAGATACAAAAAGGAGGCGATGGCCAAGACGGGCTGAGATGAAAATTAACGGTGAGCACTTAATGCGGGAGCTGTTTGTCGCACCGTATTGCCTCTGTCTGTTGAGAGGTGTCAGGTACGTAAAATAGTGGGCAACAAGGCGGTAACGTACAGAGAGCCCATACACGTGTGAGGAGGATTCCTGACACAAGGGTTGAGATGTGTAGAATAATGGGATGAGGTGAACGACGGGCACCTTCGATGGTTGCATGAGTGACGGTTATGCAACTGGGGGGGGGATAAGCCGCGGGTTGGAATACCTATGCAGAGTGCACTCACACGACCAGCCAGCGTAAATAAAAGACACAACTGAGAGAGGGGGGTTAAGTTTCTGAGAAGGATAGACTTGAAAACACTGACAACTACTCGCAGCTTTCAGTATGAAGAACCAAAAGGGGCAGTTTATGCAGGGAACGTACGTTTTCCGGGAGATGAGTTCGCGATGAAGCTGGGGGACAAGGATGAGAGAGGTTGGAGGAGTGTCAAAGATAGACTCGCCGATCCCATTAAAACTACGAACTTGGCGTCAGAGGTGGAGATAAACAAGGGGGAGAGTTGCACACGCACACGAGCATAGGTATCACGACATATCTGTTGATTAGGAATAGACATTTTGGTATCGAGAAGCGAAGACTGTGGGGAGTGAGAGTTGGTCGGGTGAGGGTAAGTGAGGTAACTGACGGCCACATTCTCGCGATCTGCGGAAGCAATGGGTGGTCAGGTGGCTGAGGGAGGGATTGTGGGGGTTGACTCTCACCTCTTCTCCAACGGTGAGCGCATAATCATACAGAAGGGTCGTCGCACAAACGGCTGTGGGGGAGATTAGAAATGTGGAAGGGTGGGGAAGGGGTTGTGTGAGCGAGACCTGTTACGTAGGCGACAATGTAGGCCTGGTTGGCCATTGTAAGGTATTCCTGAGGGGATATCTCGGGCATTGGTGGGAAGCGGGGGCGGGGGAGAAGGAAGGGGGGGATGGAAAGCGGGGGTCATTCAAGAAGAAGCAGAGGAAGTAAATCACAGCTGGCGAGAGTCTCTGATCAAAATAAATTCATGGCGGTTCAAACGTTTATCATGGACCACTATCCGACATCCAACTCAGCCTTGATCGGGACCCTCAAGCTTCAGAAACACCCCGAGGGTGGTTATTTCGTCGAGACGGACAGGCAGCCCGCAAACATCCCGTCTCCATTCGTTGGTGAGCTCGTCGATGTCGCGTAAAGTCCACACCTAAAACGGCGGGCAGATAACGAACCGAGGTCGCTGGCTACTGCGATCTATTACCTGCTGACGCACGACTATCCAGATGGGGTGTTCCACACGAACAAGTCATTTGCAAGTCCCTCTCGCTATTGCACCGCCTATCGTCTTGTTGACCCGGGTTTGCACCACAGACGTACCACACGCTACACCAGGGCCGGGCCGAGTACACCCTTATCACACCTGTTCCCGGTGGGCCGCCCAAGGTTGAGGTAAAGGTGATAGGGACTGGGCCGGGCGAATACCGCCAGTTATTGGTCGGAACAGGGATATGGAAAAAGTCACGCATCCTTCCGGAAGACGTTGTGTTGGGCAAGTCAGATGAAGAAAAGGACAGGGTCGGCTGTTTGATCACCGAAGTCGTCGTCCCTGGGTTCCATTGGGAAGACCATAGGTTCATGACGAGACACGACTTGGACGGTTTGTTCAGCGGCGTCGAGGGTGGAGAGGATTTCATTGCCAGGTTCGCAAAACACGTCAAGAACGATTAGGTTAGACCAGTTTCGACCAGGCCGCACGTCCACGGCAATGACACGCTTGAAAACTTGTCCGCCTCCAGGACCAGAATCTCCAGCTTCCCTTCTTCTCCAAGGGTCGGCCAACACCGAGGAAGCCGACTGATCGTGATGAGATAAGAGAACTCTATAATACTCATTGGATCCGCGAAGCCGGCGAGCACCCGCACGCTCACCGAGGAGAGACGGAGCTTCTGATTCCTAACCAGGTCAAATTGGCTCTGAGAGCGTTGATAATGGAAGTTACCCTGAATAACAACAGCCTATTGCCAAATTCATTCTTGATCCCGTCTCCCCGTTTGCTTGGTGCGATTATGACCAACACACTGGCGTAGTGACCTCCGTGAAAAATATTGTGTGCCCTAATCAAACATGTACCCTCGTCCTCAAGCTCAAGGCTTCTCCTCCGGCAACACCGATAGTCAACCGACAGGTTTAGACCAGAAACAGCTACCTCGTCTCGTTAGCTGCAGAATGAAGCATTGTTCACAGCGTGAACTCGTTGGCGACGTTTTGCCCAGTCCATTTACAACTAGCATCCAGGGGGCCAGTGGCCCGTTATGGCTGTCGGACCCGCGAAACACGGTGCCCAACATCTGTCCTTCCGCACCCCGAGCCTTCCGACGAGTCACGTGCTACATCATCCGTTTCCTGTGCGGGTCCACCAAACTGCGGGCCACCAAGGCGAAACGATTGTTCAATCTCACCGCCCAAAGGCCAATACTCCATGGCACCCAACCAACCTTCCACCGAGCAGACATTCAGGGCCAATCTTTCCCAGTTCCGATGGGCCAACAGCGTCCAGGACGACTCGGAGCAGCAGCAATCCCAGTCGTCCAATCCATTCGCCAGATTCTACAACGCCGTTGGCGGAGGCTATATACCCCTGAGGTCTAGCGAAAGGTCGAATGAAGAGGAGGCTTACTTTGCTCTCTCCAGATGGGACAGGTACGTATCGAACGCCATGCATGTTCTCGCTGCCTTGCATCTGATTCACATCTCCTTCATCTGCGCCTGTTCTAGATTGATAGGCTTCGGTGCATGCTTGTTGGGGGCTGCAGTCTGTTTCTTTGTCGCCTTTTTGACAGCACCACTCATTCCCATACGACCTGCAAAATTCGCGTTGGCGCTCAGGTCTGTCCATATCCCGCCCGGTTGCCTCAACCGCCTTCTAATTCTTCCTTCATCCCAGCCTCGGTAGTCTCCTGGTCATGTTTGGGTTCGTCAACTATTAGGCCCACGTTCACTTTCTGGTTGCTCATGAGGCCGGTTTCCCCCAGCTTCGCCGTTTTGGTGGGACCCATCACCCACCTCAAACACCTTGTATCCAAAGAGCGGCTACCATTCTCCGCTGCCTACATTGCCAGCCTCGCTCTAACCATTTATTTCTCCATATCCGTGAGCTCTCTTTCTCCACTCGCAATGTCCAGACGCTGAGATGGCATTCCAGGTCAAATCGTATCTGGGGTCCTTGATCGGTGCCGCAGTGCAGGTCATCTGCCTTGTCGCATACGTCCTCGCTTATTTCCCTGGAGGGACCACCACTCTTCGGTTCGGTTCCAGCATGATCCTAAGGGGTGCATCTTCGATCTTACCACGATGACACGTCTCGCTAATCACTGCATGTGTGTGTGTGTATTTATTTGCATCTCGTCATCCGATAAAATACTAAGATCAGGCGCTAAAAAGTCGGTACACCCGCCACGATTTACGCTACATGTATACTGAGGTCCGTGAACAATCCATGGTGGGAAGGGATTACAAAGTGGATATTGTGGGAATGATAAATTCGTGGCAGATCATAAACGTGGCATTCATCGTAGCTTCGTCGTTAATTTGTCTTGCTGAGTTTCGGGAATGCGGAAACTGAGTGCTGTATGTGGTCCCTCTCCTGCCGACGGCGGTTGAGGCCGCAGTTACGAGGGGCCACCTCCCCGCATTTGACGTGAGCGCTTAATACGGCTGTGCGTTAGCAGATCCGAACCACTCATTTCCGCGCGCTAGGCTTACCGTAGACCGCAGTCATCACACTCAAGGACCGGCTTCCAACCGATACGCTTGGTGCATATATCGCACTTGGCCGTCAACAGTCCGCTTGCGAAGATAAGCTCGAACGGGTTCCATCCTGCTTCCCCGGGAGGAGGGCGTTGTGGAGGTAAAGCGCTGCCACTCGATCGTTTCGCACCGGGTTTCAGGAGGGTGAAACGATGAACGAGCATAGAAGGAATAGATCTGATAGTGGACCCTCCCTCGGTAGCGGCTGTGGTGGAAATCGAAGAGTGTGCGGTTTCGAATGACTCTACTGAGAAGGCGGAGGTGGCGTTTCTTCTTCCCGCATCGCCTCCGACTTCGTTGCTCTCGCTACCAGTTGGTCTGATGGTGAGCACAGAAGAAAGGGAGGGCAGGTTATTGGCATGGGGTTGTCGGATCACTGTGGTACTGTAATCCGATAATGCGCTCTGGGTATCTTCAATGAGCGGCTGTACGCTTTCACTTGAGTGATCTGCATGAGAATTAGCTGATATGATCGCGGGGGACGCGTAGCGACGAAGCAAAATAACTCACCGCTCCACGCGCTGGTCAGGCCGACCTTGGACAGTTTTTCAACAGCCTGTGTCAACTCTTCATCTGATTCGTCGCTTGGGTAGTCTGACCTCGGGGAGCCATTCGTGATGTCCTTTCCTATACCCATGCCAAAGCTAGGTATCCTAGGGGCTGGGCTTGGTCGTTTCATACCAGTCATGAACTTGATGGTGCCGACATGAAGGTCGTCAGCTTCCGAGGGCCTTCCAAGGATTTCTACCTCGATCTCCCGAAGACGGTCAAGGATCACTCGTGTTGTTGGACGTTGAAGCGGTTCGTTGGCCAGGCAATCGATGCACAGTTGGATGAGGGCAGGGGGGCAACCAGGGCTAGCGAGCTTTCGAATCTCATCTTGGTCAATGGCGAAGCTTGGTGCTGAGCGTTTGAATGTATCGTCGTCGGCAAGTTTGCGGCAGGCGATTTCACAAAAGATTACGCCGAGAGAATATATGTCAGTGGGGAGATCGAATTCGTTACCGAGGAGGATTTCGGGCGACATATATGAGTCCGTTCCGCAGAAGGTCAACCGCTTGCTTTCGTCCGCGTTCCGAGCGGCTATGCGGGCAAACCCAAAATCGGTGATCTTCAAACGACCATTCGCAGTGACGAGGAGATTTTCTCCTTTAAGATCCCGATGTATGCAGCGACGAGCATGGAGGTAGGCGAGAGCTCGAGCTATGTCTGTGGCAAAGGAAAGTCGCAATCGCCACGGGAAAGGTTTGTTCTTGCCGTGGATGTATGAGCGAAGGTTCCCTATAAAATTAACGGACCGTCAGCGCGAGACGGTAGACAGGGGGGACGGGAGAGTTTACCGCTTTCGATGAACTCCGACACGATAAAGATCCGACCGTCCGGGTCGGGAGCGCGAGACAGGCCGAGGTAAAGGACGACATTGGGGTGCCTCGCCTCCCTAGGAGAGTGATGATGAATACTGGATCACCCGAGGAGCATACGGGTGAGCTGACTTCATGAGCCTCCACTCTCGCTCAAAGTATTTGGCGACATCGTAGTCGGCGGACGGCAGGACCTCTTTAATTGCGACGTCAATCCCAAGGTAGGTTGCTGCAGGTAGTTTGAGCAGGGGATCGACGGATGTGCTAGTTTGGGGGTTGACCTTTGTAGACGTTCCCGAAGGATCCAGCACCCAATTTCTTCCAATCACCCTTGATGTCCTTCGAGAATGGTCGAAGATGTTAGGATGAGGAATTCGTGAACGTTTGTGCCGTACCTCGAAAGGAATGACGTCGAAAGCGTCGGAGTGCATGGTGGTGGAAGGTGAGAACAAGTGACCCAGAGTGGAAATTGTAATCTGATCTCCCTCACTCACCGCCTTCCTCCCCTGCCGACATCCATCCCAACAAACGACGACGACGGGCACAGGGGACGACGATGACCGACGACTCCGACCACCGTCCCCGCCCCAGGGCAAACACTGCCTCCTTTTCCGCCTTTGGGTGGCGTAAACCTCCTCCGCCCCAGCTGAGCGCCCCGATGGCCACAACACCCCCCAAACCAACATCCGTCCACGGTCTCATCGAGGACCTCACACCACCCGCCGTACCTTCTTTGGCCTATGCCAGGTCCTTGGCCGCTCTCCTCCAGACGACCTCCCCTTGCCCACCACTCCCCACACTCATCCCAATATTGGGCACCCTGTGCACCCAACATTCTCCTTCATCCTTGCAGACCGCAGGCTATGATATCCTCGCTGCATATTGCGGTAATCCCGAGACCACACTGACCCCAAGCTCAGACGTCCTTGCGTGTTTCGAACTCTTTGATGCACCATGGGCCATTGATCTTTGGGAGCCCCGATTCAAAGCGTTTACCAACTTCCATAATGCAATATCATACAAAGACATATTCCTATCAAACACATGCACAACAGTGACGGGGTGGATAAAATCTGCTTTCGACCCAATGCTCTTCCCCGGGTGCCTCCCGCTATCAGAAACCGTCGAACGACAGCGTAGCCTCAAAACATTCTTTTCCTTTTTGTTCACCGCCCTGGCTTCCCCCGAACTCCTGTGTGGAGCTCACGAGGAAGAGGCAGCACAGGTACTCTCGTTACTGGGTGCATGCGCCCACACCGCGATTCTCTTGCCTCGAGAGGTACCCCCCGTCTCAGCCCCGGAAAGCAGTTCGCCCCGAATCCACCGGAGAAACCAATCCTCTACCTCCATCCCTGTCATTGCCTCGTCAGTCGTCCGCTGCCCCGCAGACATTGCAGTAGGGGCATATGTGGATTTTTTATCGACTCAACACGAAAAACTTTCGCATCTGGACCTTTCCTCCATTCTGCCACTTTTGTTCCGCTCCCTCGCCTTCTACGCGAGCCCCCTTCCCCGCTTATCGTTGCATCAAACCACCGAACCTTCTTCTGACACCGAGAGAAAAATCTGTGCGCTCATCGATTCCCTGATTTCGGGGCCACATGCGAGCTCCTGCACACTCGTCTTACACCGTTCGCTCTCCCCAGACACAGCCAACGATAGGGATCCTCTCCCATCCGTGCAACTCTCCTTTGGAGCCTACAGGGTCCTCAGGAACCTCCTCCGTCGATCGCTCCTCACTCGGTTAGCCCGTGCTTATGTATCGAGGGCGAGCTCCCATACGTACACCCACACGGGCGCAGCTGGTTCTGTTGACCTACCCCAGGAAGTCATATCTCTGGCATGGCCGAAGGAGGATGTGTCAGTATGGGAATTCTCCAGGGTATCCCCAGTCCTCTGCAAGTCGTTGGGTGACTGGATGGTTTGGCAGCCAGAAGGTCATACCCTCGATCCCACCTCATCCCCAATAATCGTATTATTGGAGGCCGCTTGTCTGTTAACCGACGTGTTGTACGCATTAGACGACAGGGCGGAAGAGGAAGACGACTACGACGAGGAGGAAGTATTGGCGATGTCCAAGGCACTTCATCGGTTGGTACCATATGTGAGGGTTTACCGGTAACTTTCTCGTGTACGCGGAAAGAAACTTGTGCTTGACTACTGTCATTCAGAACTCCGGAAGGTACCCCATACATCTTTTCGCGCTCTCCCCACCTGGAAACCCGGCCGACAATGCTGCAGACAATATCGTTCATACTGTCGCGGGACATCTCACTACCCGTGAACTGGTTCATGCCAAACGTCCTCCTTTCGGTGGCGGATCACCTCTCAGATGAGGACTCATCCGAAGCAGTCGCTGCGATCACGAGACGTCATGGGTTTTCCCCAACCTCGCCGGAGTGGGTGGAGACCTGGGACGAAATGCTGAAAAACCCGAATGTTTTCTCGGGTTCTAAGCCTTTGACCTGGGCTGCGATCCTAGAGGCTATGGAAACCGTGCACTCTATCGTCAAGGATGTCCCATCGTACAGGAAGCCTTGGGCGGAATTGGTATTCAACTGTTGGAGGGCGAAGTCTCACTCGGAGCTGGGTGATGGTGCCGAGGTGTTATGGCTGATTCTCGGTGAGGAAATTTCTCTGAGGCAAGCAGAGTCTCGGATGGAGATTCCGACGGATCCGGTCATGGACGACATACTACTATTCTTATCGGAAACGGCCGTTAGCGACCAGACCAACCTGATCATTGGATCGCGGTCCCCATCGAGCGACAGTTCCACTTCCGCATCCTCTGGTGTTCCATCTTCAACCACCAGACAGGATGCCCGCGTACACCGGAAGGGCGTGGACCACAGTTTACCCTCCGTCATGTCCATCCTCACCACGTTCACGACCGGAAGCTCCTCTAGGTCCCAATCACAAAATAGGAGAGCTGGTGGGGAGGAAAATTCCGAACACATCAAGGATCCGGAGACCCTTCCCATGCAAATCACTCCATCGAACACCTTTACGAGGTCCGTTGGAGCAACACTCGCACTCATCCTGGCTTTTAGTCAGCTGGCATTTACACCCCATCCATCGAAGGGGCCCGACTTCCAGTTGTTGGTTCGAACATTCCGTGTGTTGTTGCAAGTAGCCTATTCATCGACATGCCAGAAGGCCCGCCTAACATCCCTGCGATTTCTTATGCGTCTCCGGGCAGACCGAGACCATAAACTATACTTCGCCGCCTCAGGTTATGACCCAGACGGTCATATATTGGCCATGGCTAGGATATTGAACCGAGCCAAGTCGGAAGAGGAGAGGGTGGATCCTCCTGGGGGAGAAAGGAAGGAGCGTGGGCGTCCAGCGGAACCCCTCTCGCAGCGGCCCCGTGGTCGAGCACTCGCAGCGGTCCGCCATAATTCCTTGTCAAAATCCAGTCGAAGCGCCTCCCGGGCTACCGGTGCTGTAGTGGTACAACCTCTCTGGCAGATTCCGGACGTCCTGCCCTTCAAAATTCCCTTCAGTGACACACCTACCAAGGGCATTTCTTCGTACGCTCAGCCGCAGTCTGAGGAGAGTGTACTATTCCCGGTATCCGAGTATCTTAGCGTCATCATCAGCTTGTTGTCCGGGGAACAAGATTGGGAAATCTTATCGTTTGTCCTCTGTCATATGCCAGTACAGCTCGGCAACAAACACCTATTTTGTGGACCCAAGTGTCGCGTCCTCGTGAGCCAACTCCTCAAAACGTTATGTGCTGGCATTTCGACCAAGGAACTTGGAGCGAAGGTACATCCATGGCCAGACGGACTAAGGCCGAGGGACGCATACGGCTTGGCCTATCACTCCCTCTCCGTTCTCATCAGTTACAAACGCTGCTTCGATGGACAATCACTGCACCACCTCGTTGAAGTCTTTCTTGACGGTTTGAGTGGGTCGCCATCGGCCATCAAGTGTTGCCTCCACGCTCTCTCCTTGTCAGCGTTTGAACTGAAACCTTCGATGACCCGATACCTTTCCAGGATTTTGGAGAAGCTTTCTCAAATCATGTCCAACCCCACGATGTCGGTGCACATCATCGACTTCTTATCCATCGTCGGGTCGATCCAGTCTCTGCACGTCAATTTCAGAGAACAGGATTACAAAATGGTATTCGGTGTCGCCCTCCAATATCTGCAACAACACAATAGACAGGATTCAGCGAACCAAATATCGTGGGCGTTGTCCCAGCACGTTCGCATTATGTCTTACTACATCATTTACGTCTGGTTCCTATCCCTTCGCCTATCCGATCGGCCGAGGCACATACCGTTCATCTGCCGCCAATTGCTATTGGCGAATGAAGGGCGTACCACGGTTGACCAATCAACCGAAGTTTGTCTTGACTGGCTGGCCCGCTATTCGTACGCTAGCGCAGACCCACGACCCGCGAATTCCATACTCGATGAGGTGGTAACCAACCCGCCTGGATCACTGGAGACCGCAACCTCAGAGAAGACCTGGATCGTTGGAAATTCTGTTGTTACCATTCGTACCCTCTCCAGGCTCGGGTGGTTGGAGGTTGTGTCGCGCAGAGCGTCGGGCCTGACAAAGTTCATCTGCCGAGCCGAGAACGTTCCACTCGTGGGGCCCGGCGATCTCAATCCGGATATGCTCTCAGTCCCGGCCAGCTTTATGATGGAGCGCCTTCGGAGTTCAGGTGGTCTCATGCCCGAGGCGAGTACCTGACTTAATGACAATGTTCGGCCTTTGTAAACATAAGTCATCCCAGGAGCTGTTAACCTCGGAGCCAGATGAAACCAACATTTCACCCCCCGACCCCATCACCGGTTATGTCTGGAGCGAAACTGCCCCCTCCCAGCGTCGTAAAGACGTGGCGATCGACCCCTCGTACTTCCCACTTCAACTATCCCCCTTTCCGGATAGGGACAGCCTCCCATTCGGGGCCTTGGTGACGGATTCCGCGAGGATCAAATCGTTTATCCGGACGCTGGATCGGATGCCGGTTATCGACACTCACAAAGTTGGTATCATGTATGTCGCTCCAGGGCAAACCACAGAGGAGGAGGTACTCCAAAACACATACGGTTCACCCGCATATACGAGGTTCTTAGAGGGGATCGGTCGACTGATAAATCTTCGTGGCCAAATGGACGTCTACGCGGGTGGGCTGGATCCGGATGAGGACGGAGAGTATGCCTACGCTTGGTGGGACGATAATTCCCAAGTCCTGTATCACACCGCAACGTTGATGCCGAGCGATACCCAAGATAAGTATTCCAGCAACAAGAAACGACACATCGGGAACGACCTCGTACGCATCGTGTGGAACGACTCGGGGCTGCCGTACAGGTTCGACACCCTTGCCACCCAATTCCAATTTGTCAATATCGTCATAGAACCGCACTCCAAAGGGGTCATTGCGGCCTTCTCGGACAACGTCCACGAGAACGAATATTTCAAGGTCACTGTGCAAAGGGCTCCAGGAATGCCGGAGTTCTCGCCCGTTGGAGAATTCAAACTTATCTCCGCCCAGGAACTCCCCCTTCTCGTGAGGCAACTCGGCCTTCTCTCCGACTGGCTCGCATTCGTTTTTCAGACAACAGAACAGGACACGCAGCGTGTAGAAGTCATAACAAATTGGCGTTCTCGGTTGGATACTATCCAACGGTTTAAAGCTGGGGTGGGTTTAACTGGGTCACACCCGGGTGGTGTGGTTGGGGATAAAATCTTGGAACAGCAACATGTTCGGGATTTTTCTAGCACGTATTGAAAAAACCCAGACCGTGGGGTAGCCAATGTTACCATTATATCAAATAGGATCAGGTCAAATCAATAATGTCGCTCGTGATTTGAGACTGGGCTTGGCGGCGGGACCTCGCAACCAACAGAGGTGCGACCTTCAATTTTGCGCGAGGTGGGGCAGGATCGCCGTCCGAATCACTGGAAATTTCTATAATATCGGGTGCCAAGTCCTGGGAGGCCGAGGTAGATTTCTGTGTCTGTGTGAGTATTTGGGTGGGTGGGGCCCCAGGCCCGTGCACGGGGTGTACTCGGGCTCGAGGAGGGGGCCGAGACTGCTTCCCCACGTCGACTAGTTCCGGTTTGGTCGTTCCAGTGGCTGGCAATCTTCCCCCGTCGACGGTGTTAAGAGGGGAGATCTTGGAACCATCGCGTCGTGAGGCATCCGTGGTAGTGATATCATCGATAAGGCGGAGGATCTTGGAGCGCCCACCAGAGGCAGGACGGTCGTCCCCAGAGGGTCCGTCGGCTGATTTCGGCATTCGCTCTTCCAGCTTGGTGACAGGGTAGAACGCCTTGAGGTCCGGTTTCGGTCGAGGCCCTTGTTTCTGATGTTCCTCCACATCATCTGGGGTGGGCGGAGTGCCAATACCCACGACCTTTTGGCGGGTAGGTCCCTTGCGTGTGGTTTTTTTAGTAGCCTTTCGCTTTGCACTCTCTTCGAATGAATCGACGAGAGCTGGCATTGCGATCCCGACAATGGTGGCAGGAATCCACACGCGGAGGTTACTTGATGGATCTGGTGGGGGTTTCTTCGTGCGTTTGTCGCTTTCGTCAGATGTGCCGTCGGAAGAGGAAACGTCAGCAATAAGGGGTGGGCGGATGTCCTTTATACCCGCAGACGCGAGCGCCACAAGAGATTTAGGGGATACCTCGAGGCGGTATTCCAATAACCCGTCTGTGGAATCATGGTTGCGGGTCGAGTGGATCTTGAGGATGAGGTCCTGGCAGATCGGCGAACCACCGATATGGAGATGGAGGAGGGTTGCCGCTGTGGATGTAGCTGGTGAGGAGGATGGTGGCTCGTGTTGTGGTATGTGTACCGTGGCTGGTGAGGAGGATCGACCAGCCTTCTGCGAATCCTTCTCTAAAATGGATTCGCGCAGAAACCGGAAAATTGCAGCTGGCCAGATCACGGTTCGAAAGCGTTTTATAATCGTGTGCCGAACACCCCATTCGAAGTAGAGTTCGCAAATGTGTGCGATTCTGCCTACGTCAAGCGGTCGTTCCCAGTTTGTCTTGATCTTGTGAGTTTTCCCCTCTGTTTCAGACGTAACGGGCTTTGCGTACGACATGAGGATGTCGATATCCGGGAATTCTTCGGGGATGGCCTTGGATAAAGAGTTGTATTTTCGGCCCAGGATACCACGGGAGTTGGTACGGAGCTCTTCTGCTAGATCTGTTTTCCAAGCGGTCAGGTATTCTTGTAGTCCATCTCTAGGTAAGGTGTGTGCGGCGGATAGCAATGTATCACCAAAACCGCATTTTGCGAGTCCATGGGCCACCTTTGGACCACACCCAGACAGCCCGGCCTGGTGGTAATCGCCACCACTCAGAAGTGCAATAAGAATGAGACCACCCTGGGTTAGGTTGATTTCCGGAAGGTTAAACTCGCTCGCTCTGAAGACAACCACGTGGTTTCCGTCGTCTTTGGCCGAAGGACCAGCCACTTGGCGTGTGTGGTTCCCTGATAGTGAACTGCTTGGGCTAGGATGTGTTAATAAAAGATGCGGTGTGTGAAAAGACAAAACGCACTTGCGAATCACCGTCGTTCCCCCAAAGACGAAGGTGTCAACGTCGTCGGAGAGGACTGCATCAACAACACCGGTTCGGTTGAGAAACGCCAGTTCTGCTTCCGCCTCGCCCGGAGCCTAAATGCGAAGCAGGTTCATCGCGAGTGACGCACGAGGGGAAGATCTTTACCATATGCCACTCAAAACCAAAAGCTTCGATGATGTTCTTCATGCCATCCGTCATCCAATGCGCTTTCCCGGAAATCTTCTTGTTCCGCTTCACCGAAGGGCGTTTGGGACCGTCAAATACGAAGAGAGGTAGGAGGGGGATGCCGAGTAATCTAGAACACCGGAAGAACAGAGTTCTCAACTCCGGATTCTCCCCTTCGCGTCCGTATGTGGCATGATAGAACCAAATACTGGCGTCGATGCCAATACGGAGCCCTCGGAAACCCTCAACATTGCGTTCGAAGCCATCCACGACGGCGAGATTGGTGAGAGAGCGTCGCTTGCCGGCAGGCCGCAGTAGCTTAAGAGATTGTAAGCCCAAACGGAGGAAGGACGAGGCGTAAGTAAAAGCTCTCACATCCCATAATCCGGGAACGCCCATCGCAGAGGTGGCTGTAGGAGGTTCAAATGAATATTGATATTGAGCATCGATCACCGTGTATATTACGCGACGCGCCCATGTGATGCGATCCGTGAAACAATAACTTAAATGGGGATGCAAATCCAGAATACAGCGTACATATAGCCCGAAATCCAACTCTGTGCTCTCATAAATGTACTTGGCTAACCATTGCTGTCATCTGTGAATCAATCCGTTGCTGCGTACGCTCCGCAGCGGCGTCATACACATAATGCACCACTGGATGACCAAGTCTTCTGTGGCCATCGAGGGGGCTAAGGTTGAGTGAATCAGAAGAACCCGCCCGGGCTTGATCCTGTCCGAAGAAACTGTCGCCGGCATCAGAGAGGCCTGTTAACAACTCATCAGTGGAGTACAAAAGGCGAATGGGGCACATACGGTCGTCCTCCTCCTCAACGACCCTTCTCTTTCCTAGCGCCTTTTCACTTAAACCCATGGGGGTGACGATGTCGTACTCATCACTCTCGTCACCCATTTCGGGTAAGGACTTTCGTCCGCCACTTGGGTAGCCCGAGCGTGTGGTAATATCCCCAATTGACCTTTGGGGTGATGGTGTTCTGGAGCGAGGTTGGTTCGGCGAGGGTAGTCGAGGACCGTGAGGTGCGGGTGGGGGCGGTGCGAGATTTTGGGTGTTACTCATGTGTGCAGGCATTGGATGCAACTTCATAGAGGGGGTGTTCCCAGGGGAAGTTCCAGATCGATGCCCGTGAGGGACTGGGGACAACGAGCGTGAGCGGTCCGTCCCATCACCGTGTGAATACTGGTCAAAATTGGTGTCATCATGCTGCTCGTGCGTCAGCGGCAAGCGCACCATGTAAGAAAATTCGTACCTGTACTGCTCTTTTGGTGCCATTGCTTTGGATCCACTGGTCGGCATCGGTTTCGGATCCAACCCTTTCCCAATCGTCATACATGCGCAAAGATTCGACCAATTCTTCGTTTGAAACCAGCAGGGCTGCAAGGAGCTGTTCTTCCACCGTCAATTCAGACGGGTCTTTGCTCAAGTCAAGGACATTTGATTCTTCGTGGTCACCAGGGTCACCAGAAGCCACTTTGTTGTTACGTGAACGCTCGGCACTTGAAGTGGCCCAGGGTATTTGAGCGAATATCAGTTCCTGAGAGGCTCTACATCGTGCATAAAACTCCTGTGAGCGGTAAATACATGTACGGTTGCGATCCGAACAAAACTTGCCTTGATTACGATCTCTTTTTCCTTCATTTCCTCCGGTCTCGTATAAGTAACGGCCTCTGCTAACAGTGCGGCATTGCCACGCCCCATCTTGCATTCCTGGAAAAGGCGTCGAATGTCCTCGTCCAAAGGGATAATCAGGTTGTGCGGGCTTGTGCGTGAGAAGTTGGACTGAGGGTTGGGTAGATTCTGAAGATCCGTAGGTTAGACTCAAGGCGAGTGGATAAAGTGCGTCGTACGTCTGAGTCTATTGAATAATTTCCTGTGGATGAGGGTGTCCTGCGTTGGACAGGGGGGTTGAACATTGTGTCGTCGGGGTCAAACGGGATGCCCTGAGAGTGGGTAAATGGCAGTCTGGTGGGAAATGATGTGACAAGCGCACGTTATCGGGTTTCCCTGGAGGTTTAACTCTCTTCCAAAGGACACGAAAACCTTCTCGATCGTTTTCTAGAGATTAGTTTAGCACACTATAGGCTGGTTCGTGTGATAGATGGGCTCACTCGAAACACTGATATGGGCTGCGGCGGCCACAACGGTCAGGAGTCGTTCCCGAACGACTGGAACAGTCTGGGGGTCCCCCAAAACATCCTCGATTGTTTCCAAGAACTTGCGGGAGTTAGATTGGTGGATGAACACTTGCGACGAGTTGCGAAGCATTATAGCCCAAAGCTATCAGGCGAGTGCCTCCTCTTAGATTGAGCAAGTGCGGGGAATGGTGGGGAGTGACTTACGCGAGCGGCAGACAGTTGGGCTGGGGGTTCCGCGTATCTGCGAATAGCAGTGATGAGTCCACTATGGTCAGAGGGTCCTGAGGGGGGCTACAGACTTGAATTCTCGTCTGAGGGCTTTGACAGCTTCTTTGGCATTGGATTCACTCGAGGACGCCCGTTCACAGACTTCCAGAACGAGAGCCCAGTCTTCTGAAGCGGTCGCAGTCAGATAGCCTTCCACACAGTTAGTACAACCAATGATAACGCATATGAAGGTATCATCACACCAATCATCCTCGTTAGTTCCGCCTGTCCATCGTCCTCTCGCCCTCTGTCGCGATTTCTCCCTCTCTCACCATCCCTTTCTCTCTCTTTACGATCCCAAAGCTTCCAGTCTTTCTTATCATCCCTGATCGAAGTCTCGTACTGACTGGTATGATCATCCGTTGTTATCCCAGGATGGGCAACTTCTACGTGAGGATCAAGCGCTCTCAGGATGCCGACAGCAGCGACTACCCCCCCGGGTTGGGGTTTCTTGCGCAACAATCGAGAATCTCCATCGCGCTCCGGTTTAATCGACTTGGGCGGTATTGGGAGAGAGGAGAAAGATGAGGACCTAGAGCTGGATAGAGGGTACGGCTGAGGGAGCGGAAGTGGTGTATCCTCCTCGGTGGCACGCTTCGGTTTGTCGCGGCCAAAGAACTTCTTCATGGAGGCAGCCCGAAGTTGAGGTCGACGGGAGGACGGGAGACGTTGACCAGCGGTGGATAGTGTGGTGGAAGGCCTCGGTCGGAGTTCGAACTCTAACCGGCACTCTGGGACTTCGACTTTTTTTTTTTTTTTGGCGTAGCACGAAGCTTGGTCATTTTCCAGAGGCGGATAGCCCCCTTGAGCCCAAGTGGAAACTCTGCCAAGCTCCAACCAATGGCACAAACATCAGATGCCGGTCGCCTACTTCCCGTGTTGCGCCTTGAAAACACCAAAAGTGGTACTTGGCGCAAAGTGTGACCTAAATCCTCCCCAGAGCTGCAGTATTTCATCGAGATTATAGTTGGATCAGCCACCGGAACAAACATGGACAAACAAAGGAATCAGACTTAGTTATGACGGGTAAAAGTTGAAAAATCGAGTAAAAAATACGCCATTCCCTTCTCTCCTCTGACCACTTCCGTCTCTCTCGAAAGCCTCTGTACTACCTTCAACTTTTATCGTCGCATGAACGTACAGAACTTCAATACTGTCGGTTAGTCATCGTTCCCCCCCGCCATGCGATTCTTATCTCGCGGCGGAGTCGCCTCCCGACGATGGCGATCGCCTGATCTGACCAACCTCCGAATATATAGACCCTTTTGCAGACGAAGGACAGCAACTCAGTAATGAGGAAGTAGGAACTCAACAGAATTACATCCACATTCGTATCCAACAACGAAATGGCCGCAAGACATTGACCACGTTGCAAGGTCTTCCCAAAGGCGAGCACGTTCTGGAACCATCCCGACCATGGTCAGCAATCTGATCTGGTTTGTCCTCCATTGTCCAGAATACGACTCCAGGAAGCTCCTCAAGGCTTTTAAGAAGGTATGTTCTCCCTGGCCACGCGCACCCGTTCCCGTTCCTGGGGTGGCTTGTCGGTTCACTTGTTCCAGCCAATACTGATTCGGTGCGATCCGGTAGGAATTCGCCTGCAACGGTACCCTCGTCGAGGATGAGGAGGCTGGCAAGGTCATCCAGCTCCAGGGTGACCAGAGGGTCAAGATCCAGAACTTCTTAACAGAGGAGGGCATCCCCAAGAACACCATCAAGTTACACGGTTTCTAGCTGCTTGGTGTTTCGCCCGTTCAGCACACCATTTCTGCGTGTTGTAGAAGTTCGGTGGGACAGCCTCCCACTGCCCATTCGATTTTCGTCCGACGCCAGAGTTTTGTGCACCCTTTCCGTTTCCATTTTCTGTATCCCCTAGTAATTCCGAATGATATGTATGGTTCGCTGGATTCTCCGTGGCTGTGAGACACTAGTCTCTGTACATGTATGACCACTGTGGTGGTCATAGGCCATCGCTAGGCCTACCTTGCCGGCTGCCAGTCCGGTCCTTTATTGCCAGGCTGCCGAACCAACCCACAGGTGGCAGGGCTCAGGTGGTCAGTCATCAGAAGGCGGGCGTTGAGGTTGGTTTTAGGCGCGTGCGTGAGTTTGGTGAAAATCTCTCCCACCTATACCCCGCAATGCTGTGGACCACCACCCGCGTTGGGTCACACGACACACATGGCGGGTCCCCACTGATCGCTAGGACGGCCGCCGGTGTTGAGGACTGTCGCACCCAGCGAGGGTTCGGGCGCTCCCACAGCGGGAGTCCCGCTCATAGGACGGGGGCTGATATCCCTTCATTGCAACTCCTATGGGTAAGAGATTGCTTAGACTTTGAGGGACAGCCGGACTACCTCAAAGGTTTTCAAAGAGGGTATGACCATTTACGCTCTTACCGCCTTTCGAGTTTGCCAGTGAGATTTTCTCCCCTCCCCACCTCTGAAGTGGACAGGCGGCGCCAAGTAGTTTGGACACTACCGGTGGTGCTGGCATTTAGGTGCCGAGTTTCCAGTGGCTGAGTTGACACGCTTGATGAGGCAACGAGATCCTGAACCTTTGCGTTGTTGGAGTCCAGGTTGTAGCCATTCATAAACAACGTGGCGGTTCCGTCACCCTCTTTGGCGGCCTGGAAGGCAACACCTACAAAAGACTATAAGAGTATCTTTAGTTGCACGAGGACGTGGTGCCGGATCTAGACTCACCTCTCCAAGGACTCGAAAGAAGACCGACGGCCAGAGCGAACCGTCTTCGTTGAGGATTTCGCTGTTCGCAAAGTTACTCGATGTATCCACTTTGGTCGTAGCTCTATGCACTCGACGACATCCCACTATAAACAAGGATAACGCGGTCAACATAGGCCCCAGCGATGGAGCTTACAGCGTGTATTTTTCCAGCATAGCGGCCAGCAACTCTGGCGATGTGGTTTTTCATGGCATTGGTCTGGGGAATTCACTTCTACTTGTGAAATTGTCAGGAAGGGGACGGTAGCATACCAGGGCAGTCTTATACCTAAGGTTGCTGACCCAGCTTGGGAGCCGAGGGTGCCAGACTGCGAACCGCCCCGGCAGGATATGAAGTGGGGGAAAGCCCTGAACTCGCCCAAAGTGTGGTCGCGGATGGGCTTTCCGTTGGC
>Ga0307511_10000630_pt1 | contig 37758 bp, 27 predicted proteins | sample 13_EM_MG_FD_200266 | JGI IMG/M metagenome (GOLD analysis project Ga0307511, IMG submission 200266) | Populus trichocarpa ectomycorrhiza microbial communities from riparian zone in the Pacific Northwest, United States - 13_EM | ecosystem: Host-associated > Plants > Roots > Unclassified | place... | reverse complement strand
GGGAGGGACGGCATATCTGAAAAGGATAAGTATTATATACCCTGTATAACCAACAGAATCCGCCAGGTACATTAAGAACCCGATATTGGCCCTTTCCTTTGTAATGGCGATCAGCCGCTCAAATAAGGTGGTGTGCACCGCTACATAAGGGATATAAACGCCCAGCCCGACCAGCACCATAAAAGGGAATTTGCCCAGGCCTGCCTGCAGGCCCCAGACAGAGAGCGGCAAAATAGCAAAGCCGCCCAAACAGGTCAGCAGTGAAAAACGGAATGCTTTGTAATGCTGCAAAATAAAAATGGCCAGCCCGTTTATGATCACCGCCCCGAAAGACACCCATAATTCGGATTGCGTAAATACGGCAGGGGTTTGCGGATAGCCCAACCCTTTCCATAATTCGGGGGCGAAATCCGCCCGGACGCTCCGTAACAGGGTCGCCAATAAGTAGACAAGGATGATACCCGCCAATCCCGGCGCGTATTTCATAAAAAAGGCCCATCTTGCCTTCGCCTTCATAGGAGTTCGCTCAGACCGGCTGGCTACGTCCGCCGGCGATGGCAGCGGTACATACTTTAGCATGGCAATAAAAAAGAGGGTAGGTACTAAAAAAAAGAGCCCGGCGAAAAACGGCATCCAGTTCTCCGTCACCCCGTTGTCGAGCAGCATCTTGCCTACCGATTTGGAAACGCCGTCAGAAACGATAAAGCTCGCGCACAGTCCTGCCACCAGCGCTTCTGTATTCTTTCTGCCTTCTAAAAAACCAAGCACCAATCCGAAAACGACTCCAAGCGGTAAGCCATTCAGCAGCAAACAAAGAATATTCCATGGACGGGGAACTACCCCAAAAAGCAATAACATGGATTCTGCAAAAAAGATCAGCCCCAATAATGCCCCGACACGTTGCGTAGGCTTGATCTCTGATACTATTTTTATGCCAACCCATTTGGCGGTGACATAGCCGATCGTTTGAGCGATGATCAGTAAAAATTTATAATCGATGCCGAAAAAAACCACATCGGAATAAGTAGCGGCGGTATAGGGCTTGCGAAAGCCATACATACAGAAATAGGTGCCGAATGCGGCAATCAGCGCCCACGCAGGATTATTGAACATTTTCTGCAGGAGTTTCGGAGCCGCCGGTTCGATTGCTTTATTCATAACTAAAAGCACTTAATATTTCATTTCTACGGGATGCCCTGCTATAAATCCCTGCACCTGCAGCCAGTCGCCAAACCGTTCAATCCATGTATCCGAAGGCTGATGCTGCTGGTTCATTCCAAACCCGTGGCCGCCTTTGGAATAAATATGAATTTCTGCAGAACGGCCTGCCGCCAGCCATTTGCTGTATAGACCTATGCTCATGAGAACAAGATGCAGGTCATCGTCCGTGGCCGCAGTAATAAAGAGAGGGGGAGCATCCTTTTGCACCGTCATTGGCAGGGAAGGAGGAACATAGGGATAAACAGGCGCTACGAAGTCCGGGCGGTTCTCTGCCGTATAATCAAAGGCGCTCGCGCTGGCAAGCGTACCCCCGGCTGAAAAGCCAATGATCCCTATCTTATCAGGAGCAACGCCCAGTTCACGGGCATGTTTTCGTACATAAGCAAGGGCCTGTTTAGCATCCGCAATACCTAAGGGGACTAGCGAGGTAAGCAATCTGACCGCGTTCCCGGTATCCTTCATTCTTTCATTTTTTTCCTGCATGGGATGGCTGGTCTCACTATGCACCACCCTGTATTTTAGCACGAACGCAGCAACTCCTTTTTTATTCAGCCATCTTGCCACATCAGTCCCTTCCGTTTTAATGTGCAAATAGCAAAAAGAGCCGCCGGGGCAGATGATCACCGATGTTCCATTGGCAATGGACGGACTGGCGGGGAAAAAAGTCAGCAGAGGAGTTACGATATTATAGGCGAGCGGGTCGCCCGGAATGGACGAACTGTCCTCTCTTTCCTGCCATTTCCAGCTTTCAGAACCGGGAGCCGGTCCTGGCCAGATAGTCAATACTTCTTGCGCATGGCTGGCACCCGCAAAGGCCAGGAACGTAAAGGCAATAATAATATGTTTCATTGTGGAACCACCTGAAGGGGATCTTCGGCTGTAAAGTATCTTTTAATTCAGCAACCCCTTACAATTCAAAAGCAGAATTAATACTATGTTAATATCGGGTAATGGCCTGCAGAATGTTTCGGAGCCAATAAAATTCATCCCGCATTCTTCCGGAAGAAGTTTCTGGTATAATTCGTTATGATGCTGGTAATGCCCCGGCTCAATACTTCGTCAAGGGCTTCAACAAACCGGTCGATCTCTGCTGAAGTAACGATCAAGGGAGGCTGCAAGCGGATTACATTGCGGTTGTACTCTGTAAATGCCACCAGGATATTATGTTCCCTGAATAAAATACTGCCTACGAACCCGCATAGGCTTCCTTTCAGCTTTTCATCCAGTACGGAGACAATTTTCCGGAACGGGTAGGACAGGGTCTGGCTAAAGTCCTGAAACTCTACTCCTACCATCAGGCCCTGCCCGCGGACTTCCTTGATCAACATAGGATACTTGTCCTTCAGGGCCTGCAGTTTATGAATCAGCCTGGATCCTTGTATAGCCGCATTTTCTATCAGGTTTTCGTCATATAATACGTTCAGCGTTTCTATGGCCGTACAACAGGTTTCGCCGATACCGCCAAAGGTGGAAGATCCGTGGATCAGCGCCGTGCCGGGTGTTCCATACGCTTTCAGGAACAATGGCTTGCTGCTGATCATAGCGCCGATAGCAGTTTTGCCCCCTCCCAGTGATTTGGCCAGGGTGATAATGTCCGGTATGACCCCATAATGTTCAAATGCAAAAAAACAGCCTGTTTTGCCGACGCCACATTGTACTTCATCTGCTATCCAGATCACTTTATATTGATCGCATAAGCGACGTAATTGTACCCAGTATTCCGGAGAGGCCGTTACGATGCCGGCTCCCCCCTGTATTGTTTCAAGGATCAGAACGCCAATCTCATTGTCATTGGCAAGAACATTCTCCAGCGCGCCCGCATCTCCGAATGGTATGCAAATGCGGTCAGGCAGCAATTCAAAAGTAGACCGGTATAAAGTAGAATCCGTTACCGATAAAGCGCCGATCGTTTTGCCGTGAAAGGATTTTTCTGCATAAGCAATTTTACGCCGTTTGGGACCCGCTGCTTTTTGAGCAAGCTTCAGGGCTGCCTCTACAGCTTCTGAACCCGTGGTGCCAAGGAATACCATATCCAGATCGCCGGGAGCTATTGCAGCCAGGTTATGGGCCAGTGCAACAGCATATTGCGACATAAAAGAGATGGCGATCTCATGCCGCTTTTCTTCCCCGAATTTTTTTCGTGTTGCCAGGATGCGCGGATGGTTATGACCAAGGGCAAGAGCCCCGAAGCCGCCAAAAAAATCCATCACTTTTTTCCCCTGTTTCGTATAATAGTACATCCCTTCTGCATGGTCTATTAGAACTTCGTGAAACCCCAGCAGTTTTAAAAAATGATACTGACCCGGATTGATATACAGTCTGAACAAATCGGATACCTGACTTACCGTAAGATTTTTAGCATCTTCTACCGTCATTAAAGGAGGTGGGACAGGTTTATCAGCTTTAGGCGTAGTCGTGGAAATATCTTGCATGAGTTATAGGCGCTTTAGCTACATCGTTATAAATAAATATCTCGGATATCCGAATTAGTGATAGAACAATAGGGAGATTAGATTTTTATTTACTGCAAAATATTCATGACTTACACTATTTTACATAATTTAATCAAATGTATATAAAAAATAGCTAATTTCAAAGAACGGTTGGTATCGGAATTGTATGGCCGTTACCGGATCAGTTCGACCGTCCCATGCTTCTTCACCGCCTTTTTGGTCAGCGGGTTATAATAGTCGATCATCCAGACATAGACGCCTGTCGGCTGGAGCTTACTACCCACTCGCCCTTCCCATCCGACGCTGCTGTCGGTAGTGGTAAAGACCAATTCTCCCCACCGGTTGTACACAGAAAACCGACTGATCCTGACAGGTACGGATGGAGGGATCCTGAACAGGTCATTTTTCCCATCTCCATTCGGAGTAAAGGCATTGGGCATCAGCAGATCATAAAATACATTCACGGTTTCTTTCGCGGATGCGGTACATCCTTCATCGGTAGTCGCCAGCAACTGATAGGTGGTGGAAGTGACAGGCGATGCTACCGGATCTGGTAAGTCCGGATTATCCAATCCGGTGGCCGGGCTCCACTGCCAGGAGACCACCTGCCCGGTAATAGCCGGGGTCAGGCGGATAGACCGGCCTGCCGCTATGACCGTATCCGGAGCCAGCGTGATTACAGGCAGCGGATATACTGTCATCCTAATGGTATTCGAAGTCTCCGGAAGAGAGCAAGACAGGTTGCCATTCATTACGGCGCTGATCACATCTCCGTCTTTCAGATCACCGGATGTATATACAGGGGCGTCACTTCCGGCCGGCTGGTTATTAACAGTCCATTGATATTCGGGATTACTGCCGCCATTGAATGGTGCAGCGGTAAAGGTCACCATGCTGTCGTGGCAGATCGTAACGGCCGAAGCCGTTATCTCCACGGAGGCGACAGGAATAGGGATCACCGTCATATTGACGATATTGGAAGAAGCGAACGGGTTTACTACACAGGCAGCGTTACTGGTCATCTCACAACTGACTTTATCGGCATCGGCAAATGTGGTGCTGGTATACACCGGACCGGTCTCGGGCACGGGCGCTCCATTCACTCTCCACTGATACAAGGGAGTATTTCCTCCGTCCGTCGCTACTGCGGTCAGCACCGCCGGCGCTCCTGCACAGACATTTATGGATCCGGCGCTGATCGTGACGGCCGGTCTGGGTATTTTCAATACTACGACGGTTACAGGAGGCGAAGCCACCTTACAGGAAGAGATGCCGATGTTGCCGGATTGTGCCGCCGTCAACCGGTAGGAGTATACGCCTGCTGTCGTGGGAAAAGCTCCATATCCCAGGCTGAGGGCACCGGGAATATCCGTCCATCCTGCTCCATTGTCATTTTCCTGCCATTGATAAGCAGGGGAATTATAGCAATTCTCCACGGTAGCCTGAAATGCCTGCATAGTAGTATTACCGGTGCAAAATGTTACGGTATCAACGCTACCTCCATTCGCAGTCAATGTCATCGCGGGACCGGCCGGGCGAAAAGTGATATCGTCCAGCGCCAGATCATTCCCCACCCCTCCGGGCGCGTTGTTGGTCATGCGTAGCACAACGGTAGATATTCCTGCCGGCGTGGTAAAATAAGCCGCATATTGATTCCATATCGCAGGAACAGCCCGCGGTATATCCCCGGAACGCACACTGGCTAAAGGGGTGCCATCGGTCTTTTCAATGCTGAAGGTGATATTGGGAAGGATCTGATCTGGTCTCGACGCGACGTTCAACACCCAGGCGGCAAACTGATAGGTCGTAGCGGCGCAGAGCCCCGTGACCGTCTGCACATAGAAATCGCTGGGCTGATACGAGGCATTGATCAGCATGAAATAGCCATTCGGATTACCTGTATGGTCTGAAGTTATGTTGAACCAGGTGCCGCCAAAGCAATTGACGGTGCTATTGACGATACTATACTGGCCGTCTGCGGGGCATTGATCCTTTATATACTGTAGGTTGGTGATGCCGGATGTAAGAGGGGAGCCAAAATTAAGTCCGGAGCCGAAAGTGATATTGGTGATAGGGTCTCCCAGACCGCCGGTGCATGTCGTCGTCTGCGCCTGAACAAAAGATCCGGTCAGAATAAAACAAAAAACATAGAAAAATTTCACACTTAAAAGTACAACATTCCCCCATCATAAATTTCCTTTCTTCATCTCCTGCACGGCATAGTCTGCCGCCCTGGCTGTCAACGCCATATACAGAATGGAAGGGCTTTGATTAGCCGTGCTGGTCATACAGGCGCCATCCGTCACAAATACATTACTGCAATGGTGAAACTGGTTCCATTTATTGAGCAGGGAGGTTTTAGGGTCCTTACCCATTCTGCAGCCGCCCATTTCATGAATATCTCTTCCCGGCGCCCAGTGATTGTCGTACTGTTTGATATTTTTTACGTCAATATTATCCAGCATCTCTGCGCTTTGCGTTAAAAAATCTTTTAGCAGCTTCTCGTCATTTTCATCATAGCCAACATTGGTCATCAGCAACGGAATACCCCATTGATCCTGATTATCCCTGCTTAAAGAGACAAAGTTGGTTTCTTTGGGAATGGTCTCGCCCTGCATATAGATATACATGTTCCAACCGTCCGGCTCAGACAGGACTTCTTTATAGTCCGCACCGATCTGCTCTGGCAATTGCGCTCCCGTTCCTTTTGCCCGGGAAGCTCCCATGAATGCCATATAACCGCCGACAAAATCCGTATCCTGTTCATGGAGGTTCCTGAAATTGGCCATCATGGATTCCGCCGGTTTGCGCCCATAATAATATTTGTCTTCGTATCCATCAATAGTGCCGCTTACAGAACCGCGGTAATTTTGAAAACAAACATATTTACCCAGCAGGCCATTGTCATTACCGAATCCATTGGGGAAGCGGCTGGATACAGAATTCAATAAAATAAGATTGCTGTTCAATGCCGATGCGTTCAGGAAGATGATCCGGGCAAAATAGTCCGTTGCTTCTTTGGTATTCGCATCGATCACCCGTACACCGGTAGCCTTCCCCTTTTTTTCATCATAGATAATGGAATGCACGACAGAGAAGGGCCGGATGGTAAGATTGCCTGTTCGCTGCGCCCAGGGAAGGGTCGACGATACAGAGCTGAAATAACCTCCAAAGGGACAGCCCCGCATACACAGATCCCTCGCCTGGCATTGGGCCCGTCCTTGTTGCCGGTGAATATCCCTGGCCTCCGTCAACTGCGCCCAGCGGCCCTGTATCATGAAGCGGTCCTTATAGGTTGCTTTTATTTTCTGCTGCAGGGCCTTTTCCACGCAATTGAATTCGAATGGAGGCAGGTATTCACCGTCCGGCATAGCTTCCAGCCCGTCCCTGTTGCCGCAGATCCCCGCAAATATTTCCACATGCGAATACCAGGGGGCTATATCGTCGTACCCGATGGGCCATTCTATGCCATACCCATACCGTGCGGGGGCCGTGAACTCAAAAGGACTCCAGCGGGGGCAGGCGCGTCCCCAGATCAGTGACTTGCCGCCTACCTGGTAGCCCCGTATCCAGTCAAAGGGCTTTTTCTGTTCATAAGGATGATCCTTATCTTTTATAAAAAAATGCGCCGTGTCTTCCCCAAAACCGGCGGCCTTGGTGATAAGCGGGTTCTCTTTCACAAACTCCCGGGTCATCTCACCGCGATGAGCGAACTCCCAGGGATTCATAGTAGCTGTGGGGTAATCTTTCAGATGCACCACGTTCCTTCCTCTTTCCAGGACAAGGGTCTTCAGCCCATGCCCGCACAGCTCTTTGGCGGCCCATCCTCCGCTGATCCCTGAACCAATGACAATAGCGTCGAAGGTGTTTTGAGAAGCTGCTTTATTGTTGATGTACAAGGTATCCGGCATCTTTTAGGATTTTATGTTCTTAAAGGTCCGAAGAGCGCCCCTATGCCAGGGCCAATTCGACGAGGGGGGCGGGATCGATGTTTTTCATCAGGGTATCGGGCAAGGCGTAGCGTTGCTGAATATAGGCCGGCTCATTATAACTGATCCAAACCTTCTGGTCGCTGCCCTGCCAGGCAAGGATCTTTAAAGGGAGGTCCAGTCCTGCCAGGGGGAATGCAGCCATGATCGGCGTGCCGGCCCTGGGATTGCCGAAAAGAAGAAGTTCAATAGGGGATAAGTCCAACCCTGCCTTCCGGGCTTCGGCCTGCTGGTCGATGCGGGAAAAAATGATTATCCCTTTAGCCTGTAGTATTTTTTGCAGCCGGTCCATGGATTCCTTTACGGAATACTTACTTTCCTTGCTGATAATTCCGGCGGGATAGTTATTCATAACAAGCATTCTTTGAACCCTCAACAAAAATAACGAAAATAGGTTTGCCGGGAACGGCCTTACCGGTTAACGACATGTATGGGCTGTCCTTTTAGAAAGGCACCGATATTCGCTGCCGTTATGCGCAGGACCCGCGCCCTGGCTTCCTTGCTGATCCACGCATTGTGTGGGGTAATGATGCAATTTTCGGCGGTCAGCAGGGGATTGCTATCCGGCGGCGGCTCTTTTGACAGCACGTCCAGCCCGGCCCCGGCGATAACATGCCGGTTCAGCGCATCCGCCAGGTCTTTTTCATGGATCAGCTGCCCCCTGGCTGTATTGATCAGCAAGGCCGTAGGTTTCATCTTGCTTAACAGCTCCGCATTCACGAATTCCTGGTTGTGGCTGGTGAGCGGGCAATGAAGGGAGATGACATCGCTCTGGACAAACAGCTCTTCCAGACCGCAAGCGCTACCCAGCGAAGGTTCTTTTGCAGAAGGGTTGTAATAGATCACGGTCATTCCAAAGGCCGCCGCGATCCGCGCCGCCTGCTGACCAATATGGCCGAAACCAACTACACCGAATGTTTTGCCGGCCAGTTCCATCACAGGGGCCTCCGTAAAACACCAGTCCACCGATTGCTGCCATTTGCCGGCTGCCGTCGCACGGGCATTCCTGCCTACATGATTGGTGAGCTCCAGCAACAACGCAAAAACATGCTGGGCCACGGAATCCGTTCCATAGGCCGGAGCATTGCTGACGACGATCCCGCGTTCTTTAGCGGCAACCGTATCGATAATATTATACCCCGTAGCCAGTACGGAGATCAATTTCAGAGAGGGGAGGACTGCCAGCGTATCCCGGCTGAATGGGACTTTATTGGTGAGCACGATATCCGCATCTTTGCATCTCCCGGCAATCTCTTCCACCGGCGTCCGGTCATATACTACCAGCTCTCCGTAAGCGCGGATCGCTTCCCAGCTCAGGTCGCCGGGATTTAATGCATAACCATCTGCTACAACAATTTTCATATTTTACCACATCGGCATTACGGACGAAGGTATTTAAAAATTCCGCCACTACAAGCGCGTCTTCTAATATCTTAAATCCTGTGCCATTTAGTCGGTTTTACTCAAAAGTATTACGAACCCCTCTATCTTTTTTTTGAACAAATTTCATGAACTTTTTACAACAAATTATTTATCAATACCTTTCAAAAATTTCAACTAAACCATTTTAAAACATATACCCTTCCGCCCTCATACAATTGACGAAATGACATGGATGCAAAATCCGGATTCTCCGTAATGCACGTATCGCATTGGACGCTGAATAATAAAGAGCTTCCCCGGACGTTTATAAATAATGCATGCTCCAAACACGTAAAACCTCCGGTTCTTTTCTGTTACCTGTCCTGATAGCAGGCACTGTTATCTTATCCGTTGCCTGTAAAAAAAATGCGCCGTCAGACGGATCAGCATCATCACGTAGCTTTCGAATGGGCTTTATGAGCTCCGCTCCACGCCCGGACATCAACCTGTACCTGCAATCCCTCAGCTTGTGGACCCTTCACGCCGATGCTACGATCATCAGCACGGAAGTACCCTGGGATTCCCTGCTCAACGGCGAAAGCCCGGTCACCTATGTCACCGATGAGTACATGGGGCTGGTCAACTACTGCCGGGGAATGCACCTGCAGCTTTGGGTGTATATTGACCCGGCCAATGGCCTGAACCGTGCATCTGACGCCAACCCACTGGTAGCGCGGGGAAAGAGCATCGCTCAACCGGCTATGCAACAGGTCTACCGGAGATTTGTCTTTGTAGTGGACAGCCTGCTTCATCCCGACCACCTCGGGCTGGCCCTGGAGACCAACCTGATCCGTGCGATATCGCCGGACTCCATTTACCAGGGTGTAAAGAACGGCGCCAATGACGCAGCCGCCGATATCAGGGCCTTCGATCCGCAGGTTCCCCTTAGTGTCAGCGTACAGGCCGAAGTCGCCTGGGGCATGCTGAACGGATCGGCTTATATGGGAGTAGCAGGGGATTTTACAGACTTCCCCTTTCTGCAGGAATTAGGTATCTCTTCCTATCCTTATATGAGCTTCAGCAACCCGGGAGATATGCCCCTCAATTACTATTCCAGACTGGTAGCAGACCATCCGCTGCCGGTTTTTATATCGGAAGGCGGTTGGACCTCTATGAAGATCCCGACAGGGGTAAATGGACAGTTCATTCAAAGCAGTCCGGCTGTACAGGCAGCTTTCATCCAACGGCAGGGTCAACTGCTGTCACAGGCCCATGCCAACGGCCTCTTTCAACTCACCTTCACCGATCTGGACCTTGCAGGATGGCCTCCGGCCGATGCTGCCGGCCTCTCCGTTTTTGCTTACCTGGGAGTAGTTGACTCCAATTTCATCCCAAAGCCCGCGCTGGCAGCCTGGGATTCGCTGTTGAAAAAACCTTATAATAAATAACTATGCTTTCTTAGCCTTGCCCAATCCCACTTTATAATTACCAGGCGTACCCGAGATCTTAAGGTTCATAAAACGTACCCGCTTATCCTTGTCCCGGTACTCTATCGCATCCACCTGGTCGGGATCCACTTCCTCCTGCTTCTTACCAAACAGCATCCGAAAACCCACCTGTGTAACCATTTTCAGCGGAATGCGGACATAATATTCCATATTCATATCCATTGACTGGCGGCCGGAGATTTCCATAAAGCCCAGAGAGGAATTGATATTCATATCCGGAATAGACAAAGCCCCGTTCTTAAATGTCAAGGTATTTCGTAAGGTGTCGAACCGGACCATATTCAGGTTCTTATCCTTGAAATACGAGGACATGGCCTGCATAGGGCCAAAATTCACCAGTACGCCATTAAGGATCTCCAGGTCCAGCCGCGCTTCCGATTGATCGATCAGCGGCGTCAGGTCGGGATGTACCTGTACATAACTTTCGATCTGCCCGCTCAGCGATCCCTTTATATTCTTATTGATCACATAATCCTGCCCGAAATAGTCCAGCTTCAATAGCATCTTTTCGATATTCACATCTTCCACGTAAATGCTGCTTTGTAAATAGATCTTTTTGGGATCATTTCCATTGAAGTGCGCCCGGGCCCCCAATTTGCCTCCCGCCACCTCCATGCCCAGGGTGTCCAGGTACAACTGCTGATTGGCCTGCATATGTATATTAGTGGAAAAGTTCTTTAACCACAAATGGCGATATTTTATCTTACCTATATTCACCGTTGCCCTGAAGTCTATGAATGGGATCTGGAAAATGTTGAACGCATCGGCATGAGAAGAAGTCTTCGCTACCGTCGTAACGATTGGCGTAGCCATGGTCGTATCTGCTGTCGGCCTATCTGCCGAAGCGGGCCTATCTGCCTGAGCAGGCGCCTCTGCCAGGGCAGGGGGCTCATCCGCTGCCGCTAACCGGTAATTCGTCAACTGATCCACGTCCAGCAGCCGGGAGGAGAACTGCAGGAAATTCTCTTTTTTTCGTTTGACCGTATCTTTCCCGGCATACAGACGCATGCTGAGATCGAAATCACTGTTTCCGATCTTCCCTTTCAGGGTATCGATCCGGACAAACTGGTCCGCGCCGATCTTTACATTGCCGCTGACACTATCCAGCCGGAAAGCGTGCTTCTTCAACTCACCGGAAATATTGGCGATCTTGATATTGGCAAACCGGAACACAGAGTCATACTTCAAATCTATTTTCGAACGGAGCCAGAGATTGGAGGCGATTTCCTCATGATAATCCTTGGGCACATACGTACGGCTATATCGCCCCAGCAGGTCATGCATGGCCAGCCGCTGCGACTTCAGGTCGAATGCTACCTGTGTCCTGCCTTTCTTCACTTTTTCAAACCATAGCTGGTAATTATTGATACGTCCGCTGAAACGCAGGTCGCTGCTGTCTATTTTGCCGGTGAGCCCCCTGAGGAGCAGCGAGGTGTCATTGATCGTCAGCTCTGCGCCAAAATCATGAAAGCCGTGCGGATAACGTTTAAAAGCCGCCTGCAGGTTCTCTATCTTTATCTTGCCTTTGGGAAGGGGCCGGGGATGCCGCAATTCGTTCACGGAGGTTTCCAGTGCCAGGCCTATATTAAAGCCATAGATCTCTTCTTTCGCCCGCGCACTTCGGGCCGTATCGAATGCCAGCAGCTCTTTCAGGATCATCTTATTGCTGTGAGCATTCACATTCACCAGCACCGGCTTCTCCTGGTGATGGAAAAGGGCCGGCAGGTCACTGATCGATCCGTCCATATGAAAATCGGAATTGCCTACGTTGCAGGAGAGGGAATCCAGTTTTACAAAGCCGTTCTTCATGGCAGCATGAAGGTCAAGATGCTCTACCAGGTAGGGATAGTCGGGCACCCGGAAAGTAAGATTGCGCACCGTCAGTTCGCTCTGGATGCCCTGGGTCAGCTTTCCCATCGCCTGTTCAGGCAGGCTGAGATCTACCATTTCTTTAAAATCCATTTTCAGGATAATATGGCCCGTTACCCGTTGCAGGTCTTTTATGCCTAAAAAAGCGCCAACGAACCCCAACTCCAGATCTGAATTTACCTGCATCAATATTTTCGGATCGGTGAAGTCACGCAGGACAAAGTTCCCCTTGAAAACGCCCCCACCCGGTCTGGCCGTCATGTTCAGGAGGCGCAGCTCTGATGTCTTTAAGGAGCTGGAAGCTCCATTGGTATAATATCCCTTAAAGGACAGGGAATCAAGTTTCTTATTGGCTTCCGTATTGTGCAGCCAGGCATTGGTGCAGGAGAAGGAAAGTTCTATATGAGGAAGCTGGCCGCTTTTCAGGGACCCTTTCAACGTTCCGTCAAAGGTCAGGCGCCCGTCATACTTGAAATGCTTCAGCTCTTTCGCCACTTCTGCGGGAGCAAAGGAGAACAGTTGTTTGAAATCCGGTTTGTCTCCCGTGATCCTGAAATCAACTGTATTGCCGTGCAGGAAGTCGGCTGTTCCGGTGATATTGAAAAGAGCATCTTCCAGCTTCAATTGCCCTACCGGCAGTTTTAACAGTTGGGTTGTCTTGTCATAGGACAGCTTTATTTCCGTTTCCAGGTGTTTATGGCGGAACAGCGTAGTGTCGCCGGGGTGGGTATAATCGACGAGCATTTTTCCTTGCAGGTCGGCAAAGATCTGCTGGTTGTCGGCCCGGAGGGAAGACTGTATCCTCTCGATATGAGAAATGACCCGTTGCCCGCTCTGATTATCGAGGAAGGAGATATTCATATTCTTAAACACCACCTTCTTCACGGCCAGGTCCAGCGGGGTAGTGGTAGTATCTGCCGCTACCGTCGTATCCTTGCTGATCCGGCTCGCCTCCACGATATTCAGCTTGCCGTAGTTGTCCTGCACCAGGTCCAGATGGCCGTTTTTCAAAACGATCGCTTTTACATGGTATTTCCGCTGCAGGATGTCCGGCAGGCTGAAACCCACATACATGCGTTCCGCTTCATAAATGGGCTTGTCGGTGTTCAGTTTGCCGGTGTAAAACTGCACATTTTTTAATCCGATGGAGATATAAGGAAAGTTCTGGAAAACGGAGATGTCGCTACCTGTCACTACCAGCTTTCCCGGCAATTGTTTGTTCAGTTCCTTTACGGCCAGTTCTACCAGGCGTTGTTGCTGGGAAAACAGGATCCCGATAGCTACACCGGTCAGGGTCACCAGGATAATAATGGGCAGTAATATAAAACGAAACAGGATTTTTCGTGTTTGGCGTTTCATAGGTAGAAGATATTTTGCTAAATGGTTGTTTTTCAGTCGAAAGATACAAAAATAATTGAATTTTGCCTACCCTCAGAGGGCCGCCGGTATTTTTATTTCTTTCACAAATTCAGTAAGATTGAGCATGGATAGCCGAAACGTATTTTCCATTTCCTTTTGCCTGGTCCACTTAAACAGGATTTGCCGGATACTGTTTTTTTTCAGATAAAAATCAAGGGTCAGTTTCGTCCGGTTATTACCCGTTTTTTCAAGAAGATAGTAAGTCGAGCTTTGCTTCTTTTCTTCCGTTTCGCTGAATTCAATTCTTTCAGGTTGATAGGAGTAGCCGCTGGCATAATAGATGATGGATTGTCCGTTCTCCAGCACGCAGCGGCATTTCATACCCACGCGTGGCAGAAAATGGCCCACTTCTTCTACTGATTTTACTCCTTCCTGCCAGCGATGGCGAAAGTTGAAGTCTCCTGTTGCGTGAAATAAGGTGATAATATCCGTCTCATATTCTTTAGAAAGAGAGAATAGCTTTATTTTTTGGGAGAGTCCCAGTTGCGGGGATGAGTCCGGCGGCAGCTCATTTTTCAAGGGGCTTAACTGGGTATAGTGAAAAGGGACGTCGCCGTTATCCGTTTGTTTGACGCTGTCGTTCCACTCCATCCATTGTGCAAAGCCGGCCGGGAGCTTGTTCTGCGCCAGGCTTTTTGTTACGAGCCAGTATTCATGCTGCTCGATATCGTTTTTCAGCAGTTGGTGGGCAACGATAATATCTTTACCGATCAGCTTGTTAAAATTCTTTACGTTGTAGCCGGCGAATTCGCCGTAATGGGTGATCACCTTCAGGGTGAGACCGATTGCTGACATACAGGCCTTGCATTGGCAGAAGCGACGGTGTTCATAGGCGATAAGATGCTGGTGAAATTCACAGAACATTTTCTCTACCTGTTTGTACACGGTCTCCAGGTCGGGGACTTCTCCGAATTTGTAAAAAAGGATGGCATCTCCTTCGATCTCGGAAATTTCCAGCCCTGTCTGGTTGGCATTGATCAGGACCTCCAGCAGCTCCCGAATGATAAGTGAGCTATGTTCAATTTCTGTTTCATTGACGAACCGCGTAAAGCCACTTATATCGGGAATAAAAAGCAGCCCTCTGTTTTCCATTTTTTCCTTTAAAGTTACTATCAATCGAAGAGTTTTTCAGCACATTATTAATAAATGATAATTAATGTGTAATAAATAATCATTTTTTTCATATTTGACTTTAAATAGTCCTGATTTGACCTATATATGTGGTATCCAAAGGCATACTTTTACACCCGGGAATTGCTGGCCGCTTTTAAATCACCTAAAAATGCGTCTCTCAAAAAATGATCTTAAGAGCATTTATTCAGTTAAAGAGCTGATTGACAAAAACTATAAATCGCATATCATCATCCCTGACCTTGCCACAGAAGCTGCACTGAGCACCACTCGCTTAAAGGAGGGATTCAAACAGGTCTTTGCAGTTACCATCTATGAATACCTTATACAGGTGCGAATGGGAAAAGCAAAAATATTGTTGGAAGAGACAGCCCTGTTCATCAAAAGAATAGCCTTTATGGTCGGGTATAAGAACAGTACCAGTTTTATTAATGCCTTCAAAAAAATGTTCGATATAACTCCCGGGGAATTCAGACGGAGAGAAAGAAGGGCATAGTGGTAAATGCTTATATCAAAAGGATGCTTTCATGTATAGGTCCTTACAACAAAACGTGGATGAAAAAGTGACCGATTGACTTATCCGGTCGTTCTACCTTGCATATAGATATTCCCCTCTGCATTAGTATTTCATCTCTTTTCAAGGCACTAAATTATTCTCACGTTTAGTTTAAACCACCTATTTATTATGAGCCTACTCATTACTGCCCGGAATACTGACCTTCTCACCACTTCGGAAATGCTCCCTCCTTCTCTGAAGGGTTATGAAATTCCCGGATCGGCGCCATTTATCGCTTCAGGGACATTCGGTGATTTTATTTTCCAGAAGTTGCAGGGAACATATGAAGATATTTGTATCTGGCATGCTAATTATCTGTCGGTGCAAAAGGAAAGCTTTCTTTTTAACAGCACCATATCCACCCTGGTTCTGCAGTTCAACATGGGGCATGCTTTTTCTTATGAGCAGGAAGGGATGGAGAAGAGAGAAATACATAAAGGGAGCTTTAACCTGTTCTATGTACCATTCCTGAATAGCCAGATGACCATGCTGCAGGGTTGCCGCTACCGTACTTTCAGCATCTCTTTCGGTCTTCCTTATCTTGAACAATTGATCTTCGGAAATCTGTTGCTCAGGAATTTCCTGGATAAAGTGGCCGAAGGGCAGCCGGTCCTTTTATGTACCGTCAACCAGATGACTACTGTCGTAATGGAAACGATTATCCAGCAAATATTAGGAAGTGATACCAAGTTACTGCTGCGGCCTGTCTTTTTAGATCTTAAAGTAAAGGAATTGTTGCTGACGGTGATCGATAAAGTGACACATTATCCAACGATCGGAGCTGATAAAATAAAGAGTTGCGACCTGGAGCGTATTCATGAGGCACGGGAGGCACTATTAGGCAGTATACACCAGCCTTTGTCCTTATCGGAGCTATCTAAAAAGATTGGCCTCAATATTAAAAAAATAAAAATAGGGTTTAAACAACTATACGAAAAGACACCCTTCGACTTGCTGCTAAATGCCCGTATGGAGGCGGCCAAACACCTATTAGATGGGAGCGATAAAAGTATTGGCGACATCGCTGAATCAGTGGGTTATACCAGCACACAGAGTTTTTCAAAAGCTTTTAAAAAGCATTTCGGCTATCGCCCGCTGGCGTACAGAAAGAAAAAGAATGATTGAAAAAATGAGGAAAGTATAAGATAATCGTAATTCTACGATAAAAATCGAGGGTTCTCCCTCTTGCCGGATAAGCATACAAGCACTACTTTTGATCTATCCAATTCCAATGAATGCCTCCAATCCTGAAAAACTAATTTCAATCCAATTTCCTGTAGAAGATCACAATTCCTTGAAAAACCGCTGACACACCGTAGCGGTTTTTTCATTTGATTTTCTATCTTCATACAATTATCATGTTTTTTGATACTAAAATTGTATGAAAACAAGCCGGCTTATCAGATTCATCCTTTTATTTTATAGCTGCGCTTATATCAGCATGCCTCCCGCCGCCGCTTCGTCCGGGGCCGGAAAGATAGAGCCTGGAAAGATCATCGACACGGTAATCTGCCAATCAGACCCGACCCAATCCTATGCCTTATATATCCCCGCAAAAGGCAACTCAGTGGCCTTACCCGTAATTTATTTCTTCGATCCGCATGCCGATGGAGCGCTTCCTCTAAGGAAATATAAGTCGCTGGCAGATGTCTATGGATTTATTCTAATCGGCAGTAACAACTCGAAGAACGGCAACGATTGGTCAACCACCGAAAATACCTGGCTCCATCTGTTCAATGACACGAAGAGCCGGTTAAAGATCAACAGCAACCGGATTTATACGGGCGGATTCTCAGGCGGTGCTAAAGTAGCGGGTTATGTGGCTTTACAGCATCCCGGAATAAAAGGCGTCATTGCCAACGGAGCAGGACTACCCGATGGAACGCCGGCAGGTGATTTTAACTTCAGCTTCACCGCCATTGCAGGCGAAGGGGACATGAACCTGACCGACCTGGTAGCTTTCAGTAACGATCTGGATAAAACCCGGACCCGCCATCGTATTATCTTTTTTGAGGGCATTCATGAATGGGCGCCTGAAAGTGCCATGAGCATAGCCTTCGCAGGGTTGCAATTCGACGCCATGCAGGCCGGGCTCATTCCTAAGGACGCGCCCTTTATCAACCGTTATGTGGCAAAAAGTAAGAACAGGCTTGAGGCGTATTACAAGGCACACCAGTTGATAAAGGCCGGGCAGGAATGCTGGCTTTCGATCAGCATCCTCGACGGATTAACCAACGAAACCGCCTGGTTCAAAGAAAAGGCGGCTTCCCTTGCAGGCAATACGCTGTATCAGAAGCAGCGACAGGCACAGGAGAATTTACTGGTGAGGGAACAGAACACGAAGGCCGCGTATATGCAGCACTTTCAGCAGGGCGATAGGAACTATTGGCTTACAACCATCAACGACCTGCAAGCAAAGGCCGGAGCGAAAACTGCCGAAAGCGGCATGTACGAGCGACTGCTTGCTTACCTGTCCCTGGCATTTTATTCAATCAGCAACCATCTGATCAACAGCAACGGAAATAAGGAAGCACGGCATTTCGTAGAGCTTTATAAACTGGCAGATCCCACCAACAGCGAAGCCTGGTATTTCTCCGCCATACTGAATGCGCGGGAAGGGCATGCGGATGCAATAGAAAGTGATTTACACAAAGCGGTCCAATATGGTTTCAGGGACAGGGGCCGTCTGATGAAGCAACCCGAATTTAAAAACTCTGTCTACGCAAATAAGCTTTTCAGGAATTGAGTTGCAGTTTCTTTACTCTCGAAACGATCGATCCGGTTGTCCTTTCGAAAATTTTTGCCAACTCCTTTGCCGATTTTCCTTTTTGAAATAGCGCTGCTAACTTTTTATCTTCCTCGTTTGTCCACGGAGCGTAAGCGCTTTTATTCTTCTCTCTGACCGATTGATAATTATAGTTTTTCCCGGCAGGCTTTTCGGGCTCCGGTAAGATGTCTTCTGAAATATACAGCTCACTTTTTGTTCTGGTTACTGCCACGTATAACAAATTTACTTCTTCCACTAATTTTGCCGTATTACTGGTCTCTTGCGCAGCTGCCAGATCGATCATCTTCTCTTCGGTGATAAAGTCGTCAGCCAGGGTTACTTCATCGTATTCCATGCCTTTGCAACGATGTACGGTTGAAAAGATCATATCGGCCTTGTCCTTGTCATCGTGATCCAGATGACATTCTTTTAGCTTTTTTATGTAGCCGGGGATCTTTTTCCCATATTCCTTTACCACTTCAACCAGCATTCGTAACTGTGAATCACCGGTATTTTCTATATACTCTTCCAACTCGTCTATATCCTTCATAGAGGCTATCATTTTATCCCGGATCCATTCTTTTTCACCGGAGTAAAGGTTCAGGATATCATAGATGGAAGCTCCTTCGCTTGCATAGGTATAATTTTCGATCCTCCCTTCAAAATAAACGGAACCGATTTCCTTTTTCTCGATTAAAAGTTCGATTGCTTTCACCAGGAGCCCTGCATTAGTCCTTGCAATAACCGCCCTGGTTTTTATTTTTCCCGGCTTACTGCTTCCCGTGATCTTGATTTCGGATGGGATCTTTAAATGTTTTTTCCAGCTTATTATATCTTTGGCCAATTGAGCTATCTCCTGATTGAACCGAAAGCTGATACTTAGATCGTAGGAAGGGTAGTTCACTTTTTCCAGAGAATTTACGGCATATCGCCATCCATATATCTGTTGATGGCTGTCGCCAACTATTACCTTTGTCGCTTTCTGAGATAAGAAAATATCCAGCATTGCCCCCGACGCATCCTGTCCCTCATCGAAAAGTATCGTATCGAAATATAATACCGGTTTGCCAATCTGAAACTTCTTCAGGTAAAAATCGTGGATGATTGGAATCTCCCCCTTGTTCATTTTATCAAGGAAGATCCTGGTTTGATGCGCTATTTCTTCTTTGAAATTGATGGAGAACTGCTTTGCCGCAGGATCATGGACCACATCCTCATAATTTAATTCCTGCACTTTCGATTTATCGCTATTGCAGAAGTAAGAAATGAATGCGTTGATATGAGTAGCCAGAATATACTCCGTGTGCCTGCCGGTATAATTATTGAGGTCGAGTATTTCAACAATTTCAGGAGTTTTGTATCCATCCTTTTTAAGCGTATAATTCGCCCTTCTGACTATTTGGGAATAGGCCAGCGAATGAGCTGTTTCAATTCTTACGTTTGCAACTCCTTTTTCAGAAAATTTCCGTTCCGCTTCCAGCTTTACCGCTTTGTTAAAGGCAAGATATAATATTTTTTCACCCGGCCTGGCCCGGGCATATTCAATTAGCGTAGTCGTCTTTCCTGAACCCGCTACGGCATTTATTTTAATATTTCCGCTGCTGCCGACAATAGCGATCTGTTCCTTGGTTAACATGATCCGCTAATTTACGAATAATCTTTTTCGGACCATGATGAACCTGGCCCTCGCGATGCGGGTTAATGTATAAAATGAAAAAGGGCCACTCAAGTGGCCCTTTTAAGAAGGTCTCAACCTGCAAACTTAATTAACGTATAGTTAAACAGCGGCATCGCAGGAATACATCGCAAAACTATAATTTTTTCGAGATAAAAAAATATAATTTTGTACAACTATTTTTGATGTTTAAATCTGCCCCTAGGTGATTAATAGTCAATTTTATACGGCAATCTCTCAGCCACGGTTTTTGAAATATTATACTGCATGTGGAAATAGCAGACGTACAGCCTTGAAATTATATAGAGCAAACATTGTATTATCTCAAAAAATGTATGCAATAATAGGTGTGTTTGAGATAATTCTAAGAAATTCAATCGACAGGCATTTGGTGCTTCTTAAAGGAAACAACTGGTTAGAAGAGGCTGTTCAGCCAGGCGGTTATTTGGATGTTTCTATCGGTTGTGAAGACTCTTATCATTCTATTCAGGAAAGTATTCATAAACTAGGTTTGGAATATACGCATGACAAATTGATAACCAAATTGTCTTTTGGTTTCTGGGCGTATCAATTTTCAAAAAAGCAATATGCTGCTGCGGGGAGCACGTTATTGGAAATTTTGACAAAATTACGGGTGCTATCTCAACAACATATGTGTCAGATAGGTATAATTTAATTGTGGAATTACTACATTGGCTTGGTTGCAATCCTGGAAGAATTCTATTCGGGATTGACAATGTTAAAAAAGGGATAATTGCCGTAAATACAATTTCGCAGGAACCGGGATCAGCTTTTTATCGCTAGTGGCTTAAATACCTGAAAAAGATGGAGCACAAAAAACCCGCTGGGTCAGAGCGGGCTAATTAGGTCACTGTAAAGATCAGAGCGTGGTACAGCGGCTTTGCACAGGCACAATTAAGGTACGGTGGCTTTCAAAGGTACGATCAGGCTTTCAAAGGTACGATCAACCTCTCAGGGTACGACCAGTCTTCACAGGTTCGGATCTTAGTTGTTGATTCTTCGGACATCGGATCAAAAAGGGGCTCGATTACGTTTCCAATACAAAGATGCAGCGAATGCATCCGCTGACCTAACATTTACCCAGCTAATTAACATCTTTGATCGATAAATTTATCAGCCATTAGGCACAAACACCTACCGTCGGGTATTCTCCGAAGCAATGATCGTATTTTTACGAAGGAAGGCGCCAGCAGGCAAAAGCACCCGATCTGTCAAGGCATTATCTTCAGACAGGAGGGCGAAGGCACATCCAACGTCTCCCCGGTGGCATGCAACAACCCGGTTTTCCGGTCGACACGAAAAATGACGATGTTATTGCTGACCTGGTTGGCCACCAGCAGGAATTGCCCCGAAGGATCCAGGGTAAAATTCCGCGGCTCTTTTCCAAAGACAGATTGGTAGCCCACCGTATGGAGGGTGCCCGTTGCCGGATCAACGGAGAAAATAGTGAGCGTATTTTCCGATCCGCGGTTGGACACATACAGGAACCGACCATCAGGCGAGACATGGAGATCAGCACTCGAGAAAGGCCCCTTTGCATCCGCGACATGGGTAGCAATCCGTTGCAACGAGTCGAGATTCCCATTCTCCGGGTGATACCGGTATACGTCCACGCTACCGCCCATCTCCTCTACGAGGTAAGCATATTTTCCATTGGGATGAAAAGTGAGATGCCGGGGCCCGCTGCCCGGTACGGTGACGACGCTCCCTGCCGCTTGCAGCAGCGATGGCATCTTCGGCAACTGCGCTGCATCCTCATCTTTCCAGCGATAGATCACGATCTTATCCGTTCCCAGGTCCTGGGCATAGATATATCGCTGGTCCGGCGAGAAGAGGACCGAATGTACATGCGGCTTTGCCTGACGGAGGGTATCTACGCTGTGGCCGGTATGCTGTATATTCTGGCGGTAAGGTAGCAGGCTCCCGTCCGGCAGGATCGGGTAGGCCGACAGGCTGCCCCCGGTGTAATTGGCAATCACAGCCCAATGCCCGGAAGAATGCAGCGACACATAGACGGGATTATCGCCGCCACTGGGTTGCTTATTGGTCAGGTGCAGTTGGCCGGTAGGGCGGTCGAATGCAAAGGCGCTGATACTGCCGGCATTCATCGTGCGGGTATCCGTACAGGCATAGAGATGATGGCCGTCCGCCGCCACAGCGAGATAAGAAGGATTGACGACGCCTTCCGTATGGCTCAGCAGGGTGGCATGCCCCGTCGCCGCATCCCATCGGTACACATAGATCCCCTTACTGCCTGTGCTGTCTTTCGGCGGTGCGGGCGTATTGCTGCCCATATTGGTGTAGGTGCCGGCAAAAAGATAAAAGGACTGCGAAGATCCCGCAAGGGCGGAAAAAAGAAAGATCAGACAGATCAGTGTACGCATAAATACAGGATTTTATAGGGCTCCTACAGCAACCGGATCTTAATATTCCTCCATTCGCTGGAGCCGGGATGCTGCTGCAAGGCAATCTTACCCCTGGCAACTTTCGCAAAGCTGCTGAAGGCAGGGTTCTTGAATTTACTGCCCGCGACCATCTTATTCCATTCCTCACTGCCTATCTGCCCATCATAGGTTTGTATTCCATTGAGCCAGAAAGTAAGATGCCCTTTATTTTGTATCAGCTTCACCTGGTTCCATTCTCCGACAGGTTTAGGCTTGGAGACAGTCGCATCTCCGGACATATCATACAGGCAGCCTGCGAGATGATTTTGTTTTTTATTGTCTGAAGCATCTATATTGTCCAGTACCTGCATCTCCGGACCGGTTAAATAGGTAGCGTCGAATTTCGGATCTTCCTGGACATCAAAAATGATCCCGCTGTTTCCACCCTTTGAGATCTTCCATTCCAGGTTGAGTTCATAATTTTCATATTCCGCATTTGTTACGATATCCCCACCACCGCTTTGAGGCTGGGAGGGATCAAAGACAATGGCCCCGTCTTTAACCTGCCATTTTGATCCTACAGTATCCCTCAGATAGGTATGCCAGCCCTGGGTCGTTTTACCGTCAAACAACAGCTTCCAACCCTCCTTTTTTTCTTTCTTAGTAAGCGTATTGGGTGTTTGCGCCATACCCGCACTGCCTATCAGGACCAGCACTGTAAAAATCATCGTCTTTTTCATTAATTTGAAATTTTGGAGGGCCTAAGGTAATGAAATATTATACAGGGCCTTTACCAACAAATTGCAAAGGTGCTATTGGCGGAAATGGGCGAATAACGTTAACGAACCGTTAAAAGTCGTATAAAAACCGTTCGGATTTTTCGGATAGCTTTTTTTAGTACCTTCATAAATGCACAAGGTTAAAAATATAAAAATGAAGACTTGTTTTATAGGCTTATTCCTGCTCCTTTCAGCACCCCTCTTCGCACAGGTAACGGTCACCGAAAAATTTCAAAAGATTGGCACCGTCCCGGAGGCACAACAATACATCGATGCCAATCCGGCACTCAAACCAGCCTTGCTGCATTTGTCCTACGGCAAAGACACCTCCCTTATTGAAAAGAGGTTATTGCGGCAAAAAAAAGGCGATATCTTTTCTGTCGGCTATGTTACCTATAAGGTCCTGGAAGCAACGGAAACAGTTAAATACCGGGCAAACTATATCTTTCTGGATGGTTCGTCATTATCCCCGACCGAGATCGACAGCCTGAAAAAATTGATCCTGCAAAAATCTTCCGGCACCTCATTCGATCAACTCTCCGATCAATACACGATGGATGGCAACACTACTCATGGCGATACCGGCTGGTTTTTCGGGGAAGAAATGATGCCTAAAGAATTCCAGGAGGCTGTCGCGAATCATAAAACCGGCGATATCTTCTTTGTGGACGTATCGGACCGGCAATGGCATTATATCGTTAAAAAAACCTACGACGATCAGCTTAAGAAAGACATGACGGTTCTGCGGGCAAACGGAAGGTAAGGAGCGGCTGTTGGCTCTTCCCATCCATCAGAGGGATGGAGGTCATCCATTATTGAGATGGAGGTGCTTTTGCCAGCGTAACAATGTCCTTCACGTCCAGAATTTGTTTCGGATAGCCCTTGCTGACAGCGTTGATCATAGCCAGGCCCACTTCCTGCAAAGTACAAAAGCCCGCAGGGTAAAGAGCCCTGCCAATGGGATAGAGCCACGCAAAATATTGGTACCAACTTTTAAGATTTTTCTGGCCCGACGTAGCTTTCATAAAAGCGGGGCGGAACATATACGCCTGTTTGAACAGCCGTATCAAGGCATTTTCAGTAGCGCCTTTTACGCGCGCCCACGCAATTCGTCCCTGTTCACTACTGTCGGTACCCGCACCCGTTACATAACAAAAGGTCATCTCCGGATTCAATTTCGCTAATAGCTGCGCTACGTTCAGGGTGAGGTCATAGGTAATATGCCTGTATTTCTCATTGTTCATGCCAACGGACGATACGCCCAGACAAAAAAAGCAGGCGTTGAATCCTGTCAACTGTTGCTCTATGGGTGCCAGATTGAAAAAATCAGTATGAATAATTTCGCGCAACTTTGGGTGCGACACTCCTCCCGGCCTTCGATTGATGACCAGTACCTGTTCTACATCGGGATGGCTCAGGCATTCGAGCAGGACACCTTCCCCGACCATGCCCGTTGCCCCGGTTATGATTGTTTTAATTTTCAACTATTTCATTTGAATTACTAATGTACTACTATAATCGGGCGAACAATACTATTATCCATTAAAATAAGCGGATTACCTATTACTTATAATGTCAGCTACCCGTATTTTCACCGGAAAAGCACAGCTATGTTCAAAATCGTCTTTTTTATCCTCCCGGTAATGTTGGGCAGCTTTATGGCAAAGGCCGGTATTCCCGGGGCGGGTGACAGCATTCGTATCCAGTATGGGCAACAAGGCGAGTTATACTATAATCTAAAAAAGGCCACTTTCAACGTATATAATGACCATCGGCTTATCTTCTCCGACGTGGTTGCCGTGGTAAAGACGAAAGGGATGACGCTTTCCTCCCCGGAATATACCGTCCGGCAATACAGGACGGAAGCGGTCAACGATCATTTTGGCAAGGGAATAAAACATATTTTGACGCTGCAAGGCGAAGGCAAGCCGGCGATGAGGCAGGTATTCTATACGTATCCCGGCCGGGACTATTTCCTGACGGCGGTGACTTTATCGGGTGTACAGCTGGAAAGTAATTATATGTCCCCGTTCAACGGCGTATTTGCACCGGTGACGGGCGATCCCCGCACTTTATTTATTCCTTTCGATAACGACACATTTATCAGTTATGATGCCCGACCTCTCAAAGAGGGCGTGCTCAATGTTAGTGCAGAAGCCGGTGTGGTATACGACAATGCGACCCGGAATGGGTGGGTGGTTGGGTCTGTCGAACACAAGGTGTGGAAAACAGGAGTACGCACCAGTACCGGAAAAGACAGCGGTAACCAGGTCATGGCCTGGGGTGGCTATACCGATGCAGCCGTTAACCGGGATAGTATTCCGCACGGTTCGATCCGGGGCAATGAGCTGCGGTCTCCACTGATATTGGTCGGTTATTTTGAGGACTGGAGGACCGGTCTGGAGGCGTATGGACAGGCCAACCGTATCAGTGAGCCACCTTATATTTTCAACTGGACCAGGGCCACCCCCGTAGGCTGGAATAGCTGGGGAGTGTTACAAGACCATATCACCTACGATAAAGTGATAAAGGTAGCCGACTTCTTTGCTGACAGTCTGCAGGAGTTCAGGGTAGGAGGGACAGCCTTCATTGACCTGGATTCTTTTTGGGACATGATGCTGGATAAGGGAACAAGAGGCGACTTCGGCAAACTGAAGGCATTTGCGGATCATTGCCTGGCCCGGGGGCTGCAACCCGGCGTTTACTGGGCGCCGTTCGCCGATTTCGGGTATAATAGCGGCGGCCGCTATACAGCCGAAGGCTCCAATTATGAATTTAAGGATATGTGGACGAAGACAGGAAGTGGCTACCATGATATCGACGGCGGCAGGGCACTGGACCCTACTCATCCCGGTACAAGGGCGCGTATCGCATATATTTGCAGGAAGCTAAGAGCCTGCGGGTTTAAAATGATCAAAATCGATTTTCTGGGGCATGCAGCGGCAGAATCGACGGGGTTTTATGATTCTTCTGTTCATACGGGCATGGAAGCCTATCGAAAAGGAATGGAATACCTGGTCGATCAGTTAGGCGGGCAGATGCTGGTATATGCGGCTATCTCGCCGAGCCTGGCTACCGGCAGGTACGCGCATAGCCGGCGGATCGCCTGTGATGCCTTTAAAACAATTAGTGATACCCGTTATACCCTGAATGGTCTCACCTACGGCTGGTGGTTAACAAATGTATACAATTTTGTAGACGCCGATCATGTCGTCTTAGCCAGTCAGACAGAAGGCGAAAACCGGGCGCGGATGCTGTCCTCGATCATCACCGGCACATTTATTACCGGCGATGATTTTTCCACCCATGGCCCCTGGTCGCCCCGCGCTAAAGACTGGTATAAGAATCCCGGGCTGTTGGGTATTGTTGCCAATGGAAAAGCCTTTGAGCCGGTGGAGGGGAATACGGGTAATGGGCCTTCGTCCTTCTTCACGCGGAGGATAGGGGATTATTTGTATCTGGCCATTTTTAATTATGGCCAGGACCCTGTCTCTTTTACCATCGATGCTGCCCGCGTCGGATTAGTGGCTGATCGACCCTACACAGCGACTGAATTGCTGCAGGGCGGGCAATTGGCGTTTACCGGCAGCACGACGGTAGGACTCCCGGCTGCAGACGCGGTTTTGTACAAGATAAGGCTTTGAATAGGGCATACTTCCTTTAACACTGGGGAGTTTATCGCCAACAAAAGTTCATACCTTCATACCGGATCTTCCAACCCATAAAAATGAGTAACTGCTATATATGCTATAGCGTTTTAAACAAACGTACTTCCTCCAAAGAACATATCATCAGCAACGCCTGTGGCGGCCGGCTTAAATCATTCAGACTGCTTTGCAGAGCCTGCAACGAAAAAATGGGAGCCGGCTTCGACGCGGAACTGGCTAAACAAACCAGCCATGTCGTGGCGCTCCTCGATATAAAAAGAGATAGAAAAAGGACCCATCCGGAAATGGATGCAGAAAAGGGACCCATCGACGGAGATGCGATCAATAAATCCATTGCCAAATCAGCCATCAATTTTTTTATCATGAAAGGCGGGGATAAAAAATTTATTCAGCACCTTATCCCTTTTTTCCTCAATCAGGAAAAATTGGATGGGGTGGAATTTCACTTTCCGGATGAATCATTCTACCGCTATGAGCCGGAGGAAGTAAGCCATATTATTAAATTGGTTGGCCATCCTACTGAAAGAATACTTTATTGCTATATAGAGCTATTTAATACAAACAACTTTATCGTAAGGCTCAATGACCATTACGACGGCCCGGCAATAAACAAGACATACATCTATGATGTCCTTCAATCCAAAGAATTAAAAAAGGAATTTCCTGTTAATTATACCAGGAGCGAACTTTTCTCCTTTTTCCCAAATACCAATCCTCATCTTATCTCGCAACATATTACTAAAAGGCACAACAGAATTATTGATATTGCCCGGCAGAGAGATAGACGAAAATTATAAAACCACAAATCCGTTCAGGAAGTTTTCTAAAATCTTGTAGTTGTCATTAAATAAGTTTTCGGAAGTGCCCGCAACCAACTGAATGGTTCCGGCAGCACTTGAATAATAGTACCCCAACCACATGAACTTCATTCCGGTTATAGATCCTTTATATTTCAGGCAAAGAACTTTTACTCCATTTACCATCCGGTACTCAGTTTTTATTATCTCGGCATCGGGCGCTTTTTTCTGTACATTATCCAGGACTATACCAGGCATATTTTCAAGAGGTATCTCCATCTTTTCAGTAACAGCAAAGGCATAGCTATCTTTTTCCTTCATTCTAAAATGATATTCCATTATCTCATTAAGTTCGCCTTTCTTAAATTCCCATTCACCCGGGACAATATAAATGCCGGCATTTATAATTTTACTTTTCACTAAAAAAGTCGCAAGCTTATCCTTCACAAAAGGGGTCTTGTTGATATTCACAGAGTCATGGTTGGACGGATGGGCCTTTTCATTGACATATTTCCAGGTACCATTGCTATACAAAAGAACTTCATCTCCTACATCTGTAATAGCCTTGGTCTGCGCGTTGGCTGTATAAACGCCGGTTATCAGCAATAAGAGAAACAGGTTTTTTTTCATGGTGTTGGATTTATATAGAAACGCAGAAATGCCGAAAAGATTTTATAAATACCTAATAGGCAGAAGGCTATTGGCAAATAGTACTGGTTTTGCTGGAAATCAATATCCCGTACATAAGTATAAATAATTATGATTTTAGCGTGGATCCCACTAGACCCACTAAATGGCTACAAAAGTGCAACGCATTCAACAGACACTAAGATGCCGCTTAAACAGCTTATTCCGTTCGCAGGCTCTTAATAGGATTCGTCAGCGCAGCTTTTATAGCCTGGGCACTGATAGTTGCAATAGCAATTATAAAAGCGGTTGATCCTGCGGCTATAAATACCAGCCAGCTTATATGGATACGATAAGCGAAATCCGTTAACCAATTATTCATGAGCAACCACCCTAATGGCCACGCGATGATATTGGCCAGAAATACCAGCCAGACAAAATCCCTGGTTAGCAGGAGTATGATATCCTGCACTTCGGCGCCCAATATTTTTCTCACTCCTATCTCTTTGGTGCGTTGTTCGATCATAAAGGCGACTAAAGCGATCAACCCTATGCAGGCAATGGTAATGGCGATAATGGAAAATGCGCCGAAGATGATACCAAATTGTATTTCACTCTTATATTGGCGGTCAAAATAGTCATCCAGGAAATAATAACCGAAGGGATTCCCTTTAAAACTGTCATTCCAGGCATTTTCTACCGCCCGGGTGGCCTGGGGAATATTTCCGGCTTTTATTTTTACCAGGTAGTACTCATATTCCCGAAAGTCCTTGCCGTTGAATTGAAAGATAGCTGGTTGCATTTTCTTTTGGAGCGACACCTGGTGAAAATCATTGGTGATGCCCAGGATGGTATAAGTGTCATTGTCGCTTATCAGTTCTTTTCCTGTGGCCTCCTGTGGTGTCTTGAACCCGAGCATGCGGGCAGCGGACTCGGTTAGGATCAATCCACGCTGGTCTGTTTTATAGCTCAACGAAAAATTACGACCGGCCAGCAATTTCATTCCAAGGGTAGACAGATAATGCTCATCTATGGTGGTTGTATTGAAAGGGATCGGATTTTCCCCTACGCTGTTTTTAACCGTATAAGTCGCCGGCCATCTTATTTCCTTCCCGGGTATTTCATCGGACATCCCGATGCCTTCGATCGCCGGGTTCCTTTCGAGGGCTTCCTTAAAACGTTCTACCAGAAGGCTATGTGTGGTTCTGGCAGTATCCCATTTTCCCGGCCTGTCAAGGACCAGGACCTGATTCGTATTCAATCCCAGGTTCTGATGGAGCATATAATGCACCTGCTGGTAGACGATCAGCGTCCCAATGATAAGAAAGATGGAGAGGGAGAATTGAAAAATCACCAATGACTTTCGCAAAGCCAGCCCGTTCAGGGAAGTTTTCACCTTCCCTTTTAATACCGCAACCGGTTTGAAGGAGGATAACACCAGCGCGGGATATAATGCCGAAAAGAAAATGCCTGCGATCAGGAAGCCAATGAACAGCCATCCCAACCTGCTTGTCAAAAGGCCGGATAGGGGAAAATGGACGGCAAAGAAGCGGTCCAGCAAGGGCTGCAAGGCATAGATGAGGATCAACGCGATGACTACGCCCATTATATTAAGGCTTAAGGCTTCCGTTAAGAACTGCTTTATGAGCTGGATACGCCTGGAGCCCAGTACCTTCCGTACCCCGATTTCTTTTGCTCTGTTGAGAGCGCCGGCAGTGGATAAATTGATATAATTGACCCACGCGATCGTTATGATGAAAATGGCTATTATGATTAAAAAGGTCATGGCTTTTTCACTCCCGGTCTCCTCCGGTTCATCCATCCGGTTCGAAGTGAGATGAATTTTTTCCAAAGGCTGCAACGCCAACTGACTTTCCTGATGATGATCCTTTTCACCGGAAATATGTCTGCGGACAAATCCGGGCAATTTTGCTTCCAGTTCCCTGGGATCGGTCCCGGGACGAAGAAGGATATAAGTGTAAAAATCTTTCCGGTCCCAGTTGTTTTCAAACCGGTCTTTTCCACTCCTGCGGTTATCAAGTGTTGAATAGGAAATGAGGATGTTGAATTTTATATGAGAGTTTTCCGGAATGTCCTTAAGAACACCGGTGATCACGCACAATTCCAAATTACGGTCATCATCATTCATCTGTAGGAGTTGACCGATGGGGCTTTGGTTGCCGAAAAGCTTCCTGCTGGTGGATTCGGAAATGACAGCAGTATAAGGCTGGGTCAACGCCGTGGCCGGATTCCCTTCTATGAAAGGAAATGAAAACAGGGTAAGAAATGATGCGTCCGCATATAAGAACTTCGTTTCTTTGAAATGCTTGTCCTTATAGGTAAAGACGCAATTATTTTTATAACCCATATTATATAGCCTGGCTTCATCAATGACTTCCGGAAAGTCTTTTTTTAGGGCCGGCCCCAGTGCCGCATAATTTTCGGCACTTTGAACAGTAAGCTTGTTATTCTGGTAAAAGTCAAGACCAACCCGATACAGGTCTTTCTTATTTTTGTGAAAATTGTCGTAGGAAAATTGAAAGGATACATAACTGAGCAATAAAAGGCAACTGGCTATGCCGATGGCAAGGCCGGCGATATTAATCCCGGAGAATAATTTATTTTTCCATAAACTTCTCCAGGCGATTTTGACATAGTTTTTGAACATGGCTCCAGTTTTATCAGCGGAATCTAAGGGGAAACGGTTTTGCAGGGTTGACTGGCTCTAAGAATATGCCAATTTTATAAAATATTTGTAGTCAATGCATTAACGCTGATATAGGATCCCTGAGGTGCCCGGTTTTGAGGGATGACTGTTCTCTTTTATTACAATCGCATGGTCTTCTGTAAAGCCTGGTTCACTAATTTTATTTTGAATATTCAGAATATTCTCTAATTTAGTATGTACGAACATTCAAACAAATGAAGGATCATACCTTAGAGATCGACCACAAAAGCCCCCTTCCCCTTCATAGCCAGGTGGAAGAGCTGCTGAGACGGCTGATCGAGCGACCGGAATATCAGAATGGTAAACTGCTGCCCAACGAGATCAATATGGCCCGCGAGCTGGGGATCTCGCGTAGCACAGTGCGACAGGCGACCAACAAGCTGGTCTACGAGCGCCTGCTCACCCGCAAAAAGGGCGTAGGAACCAAGGTGGCGAAGAATAATATCTCCACCAAGCTGGATAAATGGTCGAGCTTCACCCACGAGATGGACGAAAAAGGTGTCCCCTTCAAGAACTATAGCATCAAGGTGTCCCACGTGGTGCCCGACAAGGAGATCCTCGAACTGTTCAATATCACCGCCGGCACGAAAGTCCTGAAGATGGAACGGCTGAAAGGGCTGGAAAGCAACCCGATCGTCTATTTCATCTCCTATTTCCACCCCCGTACCGGACTGACCGCCGACGACAATTTCTCGAACCCCCTGTACGAGACCCTCGAAAAGGAACACCATATCGTAGCCTCTGTATCCAAGGAAGGGATCAGCGCGATCCTCGCCGACAAAAAACTGAGCGGCTTGCTATCAGTAAAGCCAGGGGATCCGATCCTGTTTCGCAAACGCGTCGTGTTCGACGCCGGCGACCGGCCGATCGAATACAACCTGGGCTATTACCGGGCCGACCGGTTCACCTATACCATCGACATCGCCAGGCATTGATGTTCAATGCCCCCGTCAACGTACCGTCACTGATCGCTTCATAAACCTCATCCTGCACCTTATCCCGGCATCCGGAAATTTCCCCGTCACGGGTATTTTTTGTCAATAAAACCGTTCTTTAATATGTACGAACATCCGAACATGTAAACTGTCTTCCAAAACTTTCTAAATCTTTTTTCAATTCCATGCAATGAAAAAGTATCTATCTAACGAAATGCTTGCTGCCCCATTAATGCTCATCGCCCTCACGCTGGCATCCCTGCAGATGTCCGCACAGGGAGACCCCCCGCCGAGACACATCTCGGGTAAGATCCTCTCCGCTTCCCATATCCCCCTCTCCGGCGCCACGGTGACGGTCAAGGGAACTTCCGAAGGGACCTCCACCAATAACATCGGCGATTTCAGCCTCTCCCTGCCCCCGGGAAAAGACACCCTCGTCGTATCGCACATCGGGTATGCTTCCCGAACGATCTCCCTGGGCGCCCGGACTTCTCTGTCCGTCATCTTAGAGGAGGACAAGGGCGAACTCTCCCAGGTGATGGTGATCGGGTACGGTACGACCCGAAAAAGTGATCTTACAGGCTCCGTTGCCTCCGTCAAAGCCGATGAACTGAAGGCCACACCCGCCACCTCTTTCGATCAGGCCCTCCAGGGCCGCGCCGCAGGCGTACAGGTCACGAGTCTCTCGGGCAAGCCCGGGGCCGAGACTTCCATCCGCATCCGCGGCACCAGCTCCATCAACGCCGGCAATGAGCCCCTGTACGTTATCGACGGCATGCTCGTGAGCAGCGACGGGGCCGACCTCACAACAGGCGTCACACGCGGACCCCGCCTCGGCGCACTCTCCTCCATCAACCCCTCGGATATCGAATCCATCGAGATCCTGAAAGACGCTTCCGCAACCGCCATCTATGGATCGAGAGGCGCCAACGGCGTCGTGCTGATCACGACCAAACGGGGCCGCTCCGGGCAAGGCACGATTAATTTCGAGACCTATCACGGTATCCAGCAGGTGGCTCACCCCCTCAAGCTCCTCAACGCCGCACAGTTCGGCAACTTCGTGAACGATGCCAAGCTCAATGCCAACCAGACTCCCGTGTATGTGAACCCGAAGAACCTCGGGGCAGGCACCGACTGGCAAGGGGAATTATACCGCACCGCACCCATGGCGAACTATCAGCTCTCTTTTTCAGGAGGTGACGAGAAGACGAAATATGCGATCTCGGGGTCTTACTTCGACCAGGACGGGATCATCATCAATTCCAATTTCCGACGCTATTCCTTCCGCGTGAACCTGGACCGGAGCATCAACAAGGTGCTGACCGTCGGCACGAATGTCGCTTATTCGAGGGTCTCCAGCCAGGGAGTGCTTACCAACGCGGGAACGATCATCCCGGGCGTCGTCACCGGCGCCCTCCTCTTCGATCCCGTGCTCCCCGTCTATGATTCGACGGTCGCCGGCGGCTACACCTACGAAAATGACCGGGGCAAGATCCTGGGCAACCCCATTGCCGAAGCCAAAGAATATATATCGAATACGACCATCTCCCGCATCCTCGGAAATGTATACGCCCGTCTCAACCTCTCCCGGACCCTGGAGCTCAGGACCAGTTTCGGTATCGACGGGTTCAATACCGGGGAATACAGCTTCGGACCGAACTTCCTCAAGAGGACCCAGGCCAGCAACGGGGAAGCCTCCCTGGGCAAGGCCGAAGGCACCACCTGGCTCAACGAAAACACCCTCACGTACAACAATACCTTTAATAAAGTCCATAAGGTGAACGCGCTCCTGGGCTATACCCTACAACAGTTCAATAGCAACCAGCTGCTGGCCCTGGCCTTCGACTTCCCCGATAACCGCACCGGCTATCACAATATCTCCGCCGCCCTCAACCCCCAGAAACCGACCAACAGCGAATCAGCCTGGAGCATGATCTCCTATCTTGGACGGCTTAACTATACGTTCAATAACAAATATCTTTTCACGGCCACCGGCCGGATCGACGGCTCTTCGAAATTCGCGGACGGCCGTAAATACGGTTTCTTCCCCTCGGGGGCTTTCGCCTGGCGGGTCTCCGAAGAGCCGTTCATGCATGATCTTTCTTCCATCAGCGACCTGAAATTCCGCGTAAGCTATGGACTGATAGGCAACCAGGCCATACCGCCTTACCAATCCCTCTCCCTGGTCGGCCCCTACGGAGAAGGCGTGTTCAACAGCTCCTCCGGCAGCGAAGTCTATACCGGTCAGGAACCGCTGTCCTATGCGAACAAGCAATTGAAATGGGAGAGTACCCGGCAGTTGGACATCGGCGTCGACCTTTCCCTGCTGGCGGAGAGGATCAGCCTGACGGCAGACTACTATAACAAGAAGACCTCCGACCTGCTCCTGTCCACGCCCATCCCCACAACCTCCGGCTTCACCTCGACCTTGCTCAACGTCGGCAATATCGTCAACAAAGGTTTCGATATCGGTCTGCATACAGTCAACACCAGAGGGATGATCGACTGGTCGAGCTCCCTCAATTTCTCCGTCAATCGCAATACCGTCACCAACCTGAATACGGATCACGACATCCTGCTGGCCGGCGGCTCGATGCTGCGGAAAGGCCAGCCGATCGGTACATTTTACGGATATATTTTCGACGGCATCTTCCAGTCGGATGCGGAAGCCGCCGCCAGCCCCGTGCTGGTAGGGCAGGAGCCCACCTCTTCCAATCCTGCATCCATCGCCAGGGCCGGCGATCGTAAATACAGGGATATGAACAAAGATCATAAGATCGACGCGAACGATCGCACCATCATCGGCAACGCTCAACCGAAGTTTACCTGGGGATTCAATAACACGCTCTCGTATAAGAATATCGACCTCAGCTTCTTCTTCCAGGGATCCCAGGGCAATAAGATCGCCAATTTCAATAATATGGACCTCCTGAATTTCACCGGGCAGAACAACGTGCTCGCAGAAGGCGGGCTCAATCGCTGGACACCCCAACACCCGGGAAATAAATATCCGCGGGCTGTTTCGGCCGGCAGCCTCGATGCAGGCGTATTCTCTTCCGCGATCGTGGAAGACGCGTCGTACCTGCGTCTCAGGAATATCACCCTGGGCTATAGCTTCACGTCCGCCCTGCTCGCCAGGGCAAAGATCAGGAGCCTGCGGCTATACGCCAGCGCCACCAACCTCTGGACAGTGACCGGCTATTCCGGCTACGATCCGGAAGCCAATACCTACGGACAAAGTACGACCCTGATCGGCATCGACCAGGGAGGCTACCCGCAGTCCAGGACCTGGCTGATCGGCGCCAACATCGGATTTTGAAACAATGTAAAAGATTTTGAAGATCGCTACCGGATTCAAAAAAAATCAAACGCTGTCAATTATGCCTGCCAATAAAATTTATAAATCTCTTTCCCGGCGACACGCTGCCGGAACCCGCGGTTTCTCCGGCGCATGGCTCTTGTCCTGCCTCCTCCTGCTTTCTATTTCTTCCTGTAAGAAATTCCTGAAGGAGGACCCGAAGAACGTCGTAGCCATCACCAATTATTACACGACAGAACAGGACGCTATATCCGCCGTCAATTCCATCTATGCCTACCTGAACTCCACCAGCACGGGCTCTACCGCCGGCGTCTACCATAGCTCCTTCTGGATCACCGCCGGCCTGAGCTCCGACGAAATGCAAAACCAGCAACTGGCAGCCCCGGACCTGGATCAGTTGGCGACGTTCACCTATGGCTCGCAGAACGGCACCCTCCAGGAGATATGGACCATGCATTATAAGGCTATCACCCTGGCCAATATCGCCATCGGGCGAATACCCGGTATCACAATGAATACAGCGCTGAGAAGCCGCCTGGTGGGCGAGGCCGAATTTCTCCGGGGCCTCCTGTATTTTAACCTCATCCGGATGTTCGGCCATATCCCCCTCGTGCTTACGGAAGACGCGCCACTCACACCCGGCGTGGCTGCTACCGATGCGGTGTATGACCAGATCCTCAAGGACCTGGCGGCCGCGGAAAGCGTCCTGCCGGATAGCTATGACCCGGGCAATGGCAGGGGCCGGGCGACAAAGGGCGCCGCGATGGCCATCGAAGCCAAGGTCTACCTGACCCTTCAGCAATGGCAGCACGCCGCCGACAAGGCCAAGGCTGTGATCGACTCCCACCAGTACGATCTCTGGGACAATTTCGCAGACGTGTTCAAACTGTCCAGCCGGGGCGGCAAGGAAGCCATCTTCTCCGTCGGCTTCGGGGACGGCGGCGGGGCCATCAGCTTCTGGGAAGTAGGCCAGTTCAATGTCCGCCTGCTGCCTCCCGATCTCAGCGAAGAAGGCGTGCAGAATGCCCAGGGCTGGCAGGTGCCTACCCAGCAGTTATATGATAGCTATGATCCGGACGATAACCGGCGCGCCGTCACCTTCATCACGGAGATCCACATGAAAGATGGATCCCTCAAGACCATCCGCCCTTATATACAGAAATATTGGGATAGCGTGGCAGAGCCGACAGGAAATGGATCGGCGAACGATTTTCCCGTGATCCGTTACGCGGACGTATTGCTGATCTATGCCGAAGCCAGCAACGAATTGGGAAACACCGCTGACGCACATACGTATATCAATAGGATCCGGAAGAGGGCGCGTTTCGACGGGACGACCTACCGCAACGCGGTCCCGGATTATTCCGGGCTCAGCCAGGGGGATATGAGAACCGCCCTCCTCAAAGAGAGAAGAATGGAATTCGTCGCCGAAGGGCACCGGTGGTTCGACCTGGTACGAACGAAGACCCTGGAGACACTCGTGCCCATCGCCAAACCGGGCGTAGTCCCCGCCGCGAAGAATTACCTGTTCCCCATTCCGCAGAACGAATTGGACCTGAATAAGAACCTGAAACAGAACGATTATTGAGATGCCCGACGCCCAGACCGTACCCGATTATGTCACATAAAACCAGCAAGCATTGCAAAACCCGAATTTTGACAAGTTTCCGGAAATAAGGATCAAAGAAGAGCAAGGATGGCAGGACTGGAAGAATATCTCGGGCCACCTGCGCCTCCAGGCAGCAGAACGGCAGAAGACCTCTTCCCGTCCGCTCGTGATTGCCATCGAATGCTATCATGGAGTAGCCACACAGGAGATCAGAGATCATTTGTGCCACCCGGGCCACTATTGGATCAACGCCTCCGATGCCCTGCGGACCCCGGCCGATATCCACGAGCGGGTCCATCCCTATGTCACCGACGACCCGGTCTTCGGTTATATCACTCCGCTCATGCTGGCCGATTTCTTCGACAACAATAAGATAGAGGCCCTGCGGCAGGAGCTTAAAACCACATCCTCCTCCATCATATGGGTCTGCGGGACAGGAGCCAGCCTGATCGCCCCCCGCGCAGATTGGCTCATCTATGCGGACATGCCCCGTTGGGAAATCCAGTTGCGCTTCAGAAGGAACGAGATCGCCAATCTCGGGGCGGACAACGCGCAGGCCCCCTTCTCCGAACAGTACAAACGGGGCTTCTTCGTCGACTGGCGGGTATGCGACCGGTATAAGGTGGAGCAGATGGAGCGATGGGATTATGTGCTGGATACCACCCTCCCCGAACAGCCTAAGATGATCCGTGGCAGCTCCTTGCAGACGGCCCTGCGGGAGGCCGTGAAAAGACCCTTCCGTGTAGTCCCATTCTTCGACCCGGGCCCCTGGGGCGGACAATGGCTCAAGGAAGTCTTCGATCTCGAAAAGACAGAAAAAAATATCGCCTGGGGCTTCGATTGCGTACCGGAAGAGAATAGCCTTTTATTCCGCTTTGACAATCTCCTCTTCGAGACGCCCTCCATCAACCTCGTCTTCGGTCAGCCTGGAAGGCTCCTGG
>Ga0307511_10000629_pt1 | contig 37797 bp, 31 predicted proteins | sample 13_EM_MG_FD_200266 | JGI IMG/M metagenome (GOLD analysis project Ga0307511, IMG submission 200266) | Populus trichocarpa ectomycorrhiza microbial communities from riparian zone in the Pacific Northwest, United States - 13_EM | ecosystem: Host-associated > Plants > Roots > Unclassified | place... | reverse complement strand
CACCCCCTATCTGCCCTTGAACCTGGAGCCGGAAATCGAGTCCCAGATCGAGCGCGTGCTGATCCTGGGAGGCAAGCCTGTCATGACACGGCCCATTGCCGCTGCGACAGTGCTCGATGCACTGCCCAAGGCGTGCAAGGTGGACCAGGCGCTGTGCGAGCGAGTGCAGCGCTACCTCGCCCGCTATAAGTATGACAGCGGCATCACGCACGCAAGCGTCGAAGGCGCGGTCAGCAGCGGCAACGGCGCGGCCACGGTCGATCCCAACCGGTACGGCATGCGGGAAAACAGCCACTGGGCCGCCTCCGGACAGGCCTACCTACAGCCCAGCGATTATCTGCTGATCAATGCGGGCGCGGTGGCCTACCAGGGCAAGACGAATTTCTCCGGCTCGATGCTCAGTCTGGGGTTCGACTTCGCGCAGCTGGACATCGGCTTCCGCCCGCATTGGTTCTCGCCCATGAGCGACAGCAGCATGCTGATGAGCACCGAGGCGCCGACCATGCCATCGGTCACGCTGTCGAATTACGAACGGTTCACGCGGCTCGGCCTGCATTACGAGCTGTTCGCGGCCCGCATGTCCAATTCCGATCACATTGTTTTCGGCGACGGCCTCACCAGCGGCCATCCGCGCCTGGCAGGATTTCACCTGGATGCACAGCCGGTCACCGGATGGTCGATCGGTGTCAGCCGGCTCATGCAGTACGGCGGTGGCGCGCTGGGCGGCAGCTCGCTCAGAGACCTCGCCAATGCATTCTTCAGTCCTTCGGCGGGCCAGACATCCAATGCCAGCAAGCAGCAAGGCAATCAGGAAGCCTCCTTTACCAGCAGCCTGGTGTTTCCGGGCCGGGTTCCGTTCGCCGTGTACTTCGAGTACGCCGGCGAAGATACCTCGCGCGGCAGCAACTACCGGCTGGGCAACTCGGCATTATCGGCCGGGATCCATTTCCCACGCCTGTGGCAACACTTCGATCTCACTCTGGAAACCAGCGAGTGGCAGAACGCCTGGTATGTGCATACAGTTTATCTTGACGGCCTCACCAACTACGGCCGGGTGATCGGCCACTGGTTCGGCGATCAGCGCGTGTTCGGAGACGGCGTCGGCGGCCGAAGTAACATGGCAAGCCTCGGCTGGGAGCCGCCGTTCGGCGGCCTGGTGCAACTGCGCTACCGCACGCTGCAGAACCAGACGTACAGTGGAGTCAGCTACCAGCTCTTCCATGACTTGTCGCTGGGGTACTCACGGCAGTGGCATGGGGCGGTCGTAGGGGGTGAGTTGGACACGGGGCGCGATGTGTTCGGCGCCAATTTCATGCGGCTGGCGGGATTCGTCCGTTACGACGGAGGAGGCGGCGGCGCCTTCGCCGCTTCATTGGCCGAAGCGATGGGTGAGAGCAATCAGCCACTCGTAAAAAACGGTGAAATATTCATCGACGCCGGCTCAAACGCCAGCAGGCAGAGCGTCGATCTCACGTCCCCGACAACACGGACTACGGGTACCATCCACTACGGGTATCACTACGCTATCGGTGCGCGGCGCTTCGTTTCCGATCACAGCGATCTCGGCGCGCGCGTGGAAGTCGATGACGTCCAGGGACACAGCCTGATCGGCGTGCGTGCTCTCGACTATCGCTACCGTTTCAACGGGCCAGTGGCGCTCAGCTTCTTCATGGGGGCCGCGCGTTACGCGCTGGCGACGCCTGCCTATGGCATCTATCTTGGCGCGGGTGCGCAGTGGCGGAATGTCCTTCCCGGATGGGACCTCGGTGTCGACTTACGTTACGCAGACAGTGTCGCGCGCGATCATCTGCTGCCCAGCGATCCACCCAACATCGGCGGCCGCAACGACAGCTTCTACAACATCGTGACCACCACGGTATCGGTAAGCCGTCACTTCTGAGCGCCGCGCAACTCGTGCACCACCGCCAGTAGCTTCGCAATCCCCGGGGGTGCCTGATGCCCGGCCGGATCCCGTACCGCCGGGGCGAGCTGCTCGGCGAGCTTCTTGCCGAGCTCCACACCCCACTGGTCGAAGGAGTTGATTCCCCAAACGACGCCCTGGGTGAACACCTTGTGCTCATAGAGCGCTATCAGCTTGCCGAGCGTCGCCGGATCGAGCTTGGCGAACAAGCAGATCGTGCTGGGCCGGCTGCCTTGATGGACCTTGTGTGCCACGAGGGCGTCGATCCGCTCCGGCGCAAGCCCCTGCCGCTGCAGATCGGCCCGTACGGCGTCGGCGGATTGGCCGTTCATGAAGGCCTGCGCCTGCGCGAGGCAATTGGCGATTGCGAGGTCCTGGTGATGCTGATCGCCACACGAGGAGATCGCGGGCAGGAGAAAATCGAGCGCTGCCCGGGACGTGCCCTGATGCAGGAGCTGAAAGAACGAATGCTGCGCGTTGTCCCCGGGCTCACCCCACACAATGGGCGCGGTCTGCCATTCGACCGGCTTGCCCTCGAGGGTCACCGACTTGCCGTTGCTTTCCATTTCCAGCTGCTGCAGATAGGCCGGGAAGCGCTTCAGGCGGTCGTCGTACGGCAGCACCGCGTGCGTAGGCAACTGCAGGAAGTTGATGTTCCAGAGGCCCGCGAGCGCCGTCAGCACGGGCAGGTTGTCGGCCCACGGCGTGGTGCGGAAGTGCTCGTCCATCTCGTGCCCGCCGCGCAGGAACTTCAGGAAGTTCTCGCGGCCGACGGCGACGGCCACCGAGACACCGATGGAGGACCAGAGGGAATATCGGCCACCGACCCAGTCCCACATCTGAAAACGGTAGTCCGGATGGACCTTGAACTCGTCCATCGCGCGATGGTTGACCGAGACCGCCGCGAAGTGCGACGGCACGGCCTCCTCACCCAACTTTGCTTTGAGCCAGGCGCGCGCGGTCCGCGCGTTGGTCAGAGTCTCGAGCGTGACGAATGTTTTGGAGGCGACGATGAACAGCGTCGTGGCCGCGTCGGCAGTCGCGAGGATGTCGTATAGATGATTGCCATCTATGTTGGAAACGAACTCACAGCGTGGGCCGCCCGAGGTGAACTGCGCGAGCGCCTGAACGGCCATTGCAGGACCGAGGTCCGACCCGCCGATGCCGATGTTGACTACCAGCGAGAAGGGCTTGCCGGCGCTGCCTTTGATCTGACCCGCGCGCACGTTTTGAGCGAATGACAACATCCGCTCGCGCTCCGCCATCACCTGCTTTTCGATTTCCGCGCCACCAATTGCGGCGCCGGCGGGCTGACGCAGGGCCACGTGCAGCACCGCGCGGTCCTCGGTGCGGTTGATTTTCTCGCCCCGCCACATCGCATCGATGCGCTCGCGCAGACCCACCGCGTCGACCAGCTCTGTCAGCTTCGCGAGCACGACCTCGTCGATGCGCTGTCGTGAGAAATCCATCTGCAGGCCCACGGCCTGGCGGCTGAAGCGCTCGAACCGCCTGGGGTCACGCGCAAATAACTCTGGCGTTGGAACGCCGCCGAGCGTCGACGCATGGGAAGCAAGATCCGCCCACACACTGGTGCGTGGGCCCGGCGTTGTCTGCATTGTCAGCCTCGGCGATAAAAAGCAGCGATGGTATCCACAACGTATTGTAGTTGCGTTTCAGTCAGCTCCGGAAAGATCGGGAGCGCGAGCGTCTCCTCGGCTGCACGTTCCGATTCCGGGAAGTCCCCCGCCCGATGCCCGAGGTAGGCGAAGCACTTCTGCTGATGCAGCGGCACGGGATAGTAGATCTCACTTCCGACTCCGCCGGCCGTGAGATGTTGCCGCAGCAGATCGCGATCCCGCGCGCGAATGATGTATTGGTTGTAGATGTGCCTGTCTCCTTTGGCGGGTACCGGGGTCTGAATGGCCCGTCCGAGGTCCGCGCGCGCAAAGGCTCGGTCATAGAAAGCTGCGTTTCGCTGTCGCCCGGCGGTCCATTCGTCCAGATGCTTGAGCTTGACGTTGAGTACCGCCGCCTGCAGCTCATCGAGCCGGAAATTCCCGCCGATGAAGGAGTGAAAATATTTCGGCCTGCCGCCGTGAACCCGCAGGATGTCCAGCCGCTCGGCCAGCGCGGGATCGTTGGCGACACACATGCCCGCATCGCCGAAGGCGCCAAGGTTCTTGGTCGGAAAAAATGACAGGCAGCCGACATCTGCGTAACTGCACGCCCGCCGCCCGTGGGCATCCTCCGAGCCGATCGCCTGTGCCGCATCTTCGATCACCCGCAATCCGTTGGCCTGTGCAATCTTCATGAGCGCCGTCATGTCGGCCATCTGGCCATACAAATGAACCGGCATGAGCGCCTTGACCCGCGTACCCCCGTTGCGCACCACGAGCTGACCGTCTCGGCGCTCGCACTGGCTATCGATGAATCCCTGCAGTGCCCGCGGCGACAGATTGAAGGTATCGGGGTCGATGTCGCAGAACAGCGGGACCGCGCCGGTCCGCGCGATGGTCCCCGCGGTCGCAAAAAAGGTGAACGGGCTGGTAATGACCGCATCGCCGGCGCCAATCTCGAGCGCCATCAGCGCAAGCAGCAAGGCATCCGTTCCCGATGACACGCCGATGCCGAAGCGGCATTGGCTATACGCGGCAATGCTGACCTCGAGCTCCTTGACGGCCGGCCCGAGAATGAATCCCTGGGAAGCGCAGACTTTTTCGATGGCGGCCTGAATCTCGGCCGCGAGCGGCTGGTATTGGGGTTTCAGGTCGAGTAGCGGGACCTGCATGCGGGCAGTCATGTTCGGGGGTATCCGTAGTATTCGCAGAACCAGTGGACGAAGCGCTGCACTCCAGTCTCGATCGGCGTCGCCGGCCGATAGCCGACGTCCCGAACGAGATCGTCTATATCCGCATACGTCTCCGGCACATCGCCCGGCTGCATGGGCAGAAAGTTCTTTGTGGCCTTGCGCCCGAGGCATTCCTCGATTACTTCGATATAACGCATCAGTTGCACGGGCTCGTGATTGCCAATGTTGTACAAACGAAAAGGAGCACTGCTCGATGCGGGATCCGGAGCGGCACTGTTCCATTTCGGGTCGGGCTGTGCAATGCGCTCTGTGGCGCGCACGACGCCCTCGGCGATGTCACCCACGAAGGTGAAGTCGCGTTTGTGGTGACCGTTGTTGAACACGTCGATGGGCTTTCCCTCGAGAATATTCCGCGTGAACAGGAACAGCGCCATGTCCGGCCGCCCCCACGGTCCATACACCGTGAAGAACCTGAGGCCGGTGGTGGGGATCTTGAACAACCACGAATAGTTGTGCGCCATCAACTCGTTCGCACGTTTGGTCGCCGCATACAGGGATATCGGGTGATCGGCGATCTCGTGCACCGAGAACGGCATCCGGGTGTTGGCGCCATAAACCGAGCTGGTCGAGGCGTACACCAAATGCTCGACCGAGTTGTGACGGCACCCTTCCAGGACGTTCAACGTTCCCGTCACGTTGCTGTCGATATAGGTGTGCGGTGCTTCGAGCGAGTAGCGGACCCCCGCTTGCGCGGCAAGATGAACTACGCGCGCAAATCGTTCGCGGGAAAACAGCTTCGCCATTGCGTCTCGATCCGCGAGGTCGATCTGCTCGAAGCGAAACGACGGTTCCTTCTGCAACAGTGCGAGTCGGGCCTTCTTGAGGCTGACGTCGTAATAGTTGCTCAGGTTGTCGAGTCCGACGACCGGGTAGCCCCGGGCCAGCAGAAGTAACGAGGTATGGTAGCCGATGAATCCCGCGGCGCCGGTGACAAGGATTTTGATATCAGGCACTTGAGCGATTCATCTCGGGTGCAACCTGAGCGGGCGCCAGAGGCCACAGACATTTGCCGCCGCTCGCTTTATTGATGACCGCGAGCATTACCGCGTGCGCTGCGAGCTCCTCATCCGTCACCGTTATGACCACCAGCGGCACTGACGGACGAACCAGCGCGCGAACTGCACGACCACCTTCCGCTGCGTTGCCGGATGCGGCGGTCTCGGCCAACGCCAACGCGCCCTGGCCTCCAGTCATCGCAAGATAGACGTCTGCCAGAATTCGCGCATCGAGCAGCGCGCCGTGCAGCTCGCGCCGCGAGTTGTCGATGCTGTAGCGCTTGCAGAGCGCGTCCAGGTTGTTGCGCTGCCCCGGATGCATGGAGCGGGCAAGTGCGAGCGTATCGAGCACACGGCAGAGCGCTGCGATTGCCCGCGACTGGCCTTGGATTCTGGCGAGCTCGGAATCGAGGAACGCGACGTCAAATGCCGCGTTGTGGATAACTAGCTCGGCGCCGCTGATGAACAGCAGCAGCTCCTCGACGATCTCAGCGAATTTCGGCTTGCCTTCGAGATCGGCGCGTGAGATGCCATGAACCGCGAGTGCCCCCTCGTCGATGGCACGTTCCGGATTGAGGTACTTGTGGAACGTGCGTCCCGTTGGGCGTCGATTGACGAGCTCGACGCAGCCGATTTCAATGATCCGGTGACCCAATTCGGGCTCGAGGCCCGTGGTCTCCGTATCGAGAACGATCTGTCGCATGGTCGGCGAGTCTACCGGAGCAGGGCATCGATCGCTTGATTCGCGAGCAGATCGACGCGCTCGTTTCCCTTCACGCCGGAGTGGCCTTTCACCCAATGCCACTCGATCGTATGTGCGGCCGCGAGCTCATCGAGCCGCTGCCACAGATCCTGGTTCTTGACAGGCTTAGCATCGGCAGTCACCCACCCACGAGCCTTCCAGCCGGCAATCCACTCTTTGATGCCGCGACGAACATATTCGGAGTCGGTGTAAACCTTGGCCTGAACGGGACGCTTCAGTGCCTCGAGCGCCCGGATGACAGCGGTCAACTCCATCCGATTGTTGGTCGTGTGCGCCTCGGCGCCAGTCAGCTCCTTTTCGCTGTCGCCGAAGCTGAGCGTGGCCGCCCAGCCGCCCGGTCCGGGATTGCCGCGGCAGGCGCCGTCTGTATAAATCTCCACGACGCGCGCGGGTGCGGCAGGTGTCATGTCTGTGAGCGTGTTGTTGGTTTGACCAGCCCGCCCAATACCGCGGGCTTCTCGCGGAAGCGCGGCCGTACCGGAGTGAGTGTGTAGACCCGCTTGCGAGCCTTGAGAAGATAAGCACTGCCCGGCAAAGGATGCGTGATGCCGCGGTTGAGGATGCGTCCAGTACCCGCGCCTGGGGACAACCCCGAGCTCCACGGGCTGCAGTATAGATAGCGCCTGGATGCCACGACCTCGTAGCCGAGCAATACCAACCAGTCGCGCACGCGCCTTTCCGGCAGCACTCTGCGCAGCCCCGGCGGAAACCCGGAACGGCTGGCGCGAGCCCGTATTCCCCATAAGCTCCAAGGACGAAAACCGAGAACCAGTAGCTGCCCCTCGCCCACCAAAACGCGATCTACTTCACGAACTATCGCGTATGGATCGGAGGCAAACTCCAACGTGTGAGGCAGAAGCACGGCGTCCAAGGAGTCGCTACTGACTGGTAATTGCGACGGTCTGCCAATGATGTCAGCCCCACTGGGGAACCCAGGCGCGGCTACGATCGTCTGACGTCGTGTGCGGCTGCCTGCGAGCAGCTCCCTGGCTCCACCCCATGCACCGATTTGCAGTAATTCCCAGCCAAAAACGTCTTCCAGCGCTTCACCGAGCAGCTCGGACTCTGCGGCCAGCAACGCGCGTCCCAGGGAGCCCGACCACCAGGCTGTCAGGGCGGCATCGCGGTCCGTCATGCGTGAAGTGCGAACTGGCACGATTTGAGCTGGAAATAGTGAGAAGTTACCGGTTAAATTAACCGCCCCAGGTACAGTAGCGTCTGGTCCTCGAACCTCGGCAGTGAAGCCGGGGAAGTTAGCACGCCGCGACAGCCGGCAAAAGTCGCGCCTTTTGCCGGCGAGCTGCAAAGCGCCGAAGGCGACTTTCTGCAGAAAATGAGGGTAAGGAACTTGCCGACCGAAGTGATGCGAACAGACGCTAGTCGAGGGACGAAGCAGGTATTCCTTGCCGTATGCGTGCTGGCGCTGTCCGCATGCGCGCACACGCCCAGCGGACCTGCCCTCCAGCGCCCTGCCGTCGAACCCGTCGGGTTCGTTCCGCCTGCGCAGGCGAGCAGCACCTATCCCGAGCCTCCAACACCTCCCTCCGCGCAGGCAGTCGAGCCGAACGATTCCACTCTCAGTGATTCACCCACCCAGGTCGCAGGGCTGACTCCCGCGCAATATGCGGATCTCTTCGACCGCATGCGCGCCGGCTTCAAACTGGATGACGTGGAGCGTGTCGCAGTCAACCAGCAGCTCAACTGGTTTGCCTCGCATCCAGATTACCTGGAGCGGGCCTTCGGGCGCGCCGAGTTGTACCTGTACCACATCGTCACCGAGCTCGAGGCGCGCGGCATGCCGCTCGAGATCGCGCTGCTGCCTGTTGTCGAGAGTGCGTTCGAGCCGTATGCCTACTCGCGGGCACGCGCCTCCGGACTGTGGCAGTTCATTCCCGGTACAGGCTCGCGTTATGGCCTGAAGCAGGACTGGTGGTACGACGGCCGTCGCGACGTAGTGGAATCAACACGCGCGGCGCTCGATTACCTGCAATCACTTCACGATGAGTTCAATGGCGACTGGCTGTTGGCGATCGCTGCCTACAACTGTGGCGAGATGAATGTGGAGCGCGCGTTGGATGCGAATCGCGCCAAGGGCAAGCCGCTGGACTTCTGGAGTTTGAAGCTTCCCAAGGAAACGCAGGCCTACGTGCCGAAGTTGCTCGCCATGCGGCGCCTGGTTGCGGATCCCGAAACCTATGACATTGCCATCAGCCCGATTCCCAACCAGCCCTACTTCGCGCGTGTCGAGACTCACGGCCAGATCGAGCTGAAGATCGCGGCAGAGATTGCCGGCGTCACCGACGAAGAGCTCTATGAGCTCAATCCAGCCTTCCACCGATGGGCCACGGATCCGTCGGGACCGCACTATCTATTACTGCCGGTTGATGGCGCGCAGGTATTCACTCAGAACATTTCGCAGCTGACCGAAGACCAGCGCCTCCACTCACAGACGTACACGGTCGGACGAGGTGACTCGGTTGCGTCCGTCGCCAAACGATTCAACACGACGGTCAACGTCGTCCGGGAGATGAATGATCTGCCCACGGGACCACTGACCGTTGGCGCGGATCTTCGTGTCCCCTCTTCCTCCAGCACTTTGCCTGCAAAGGTGTTGCTCGCCGCCGCACGGGTTGACGGACATGACCGCTCATCCCGCCGCCCGCACGTACATGTCGTGCACCGCGGCGATACGATGTGGAGCATTGCGCGTCGCACCGGCATGGATGTGAACAAACTTGCGATGATGAACGGCATGCAGCCTGGCGATCCGCTGCGCGCCGGCCAGCGGCTCAGGCTTTCGAACAGCGATTCCGGCAGCCGCGTATCCGCGGCAGCGCGCAAGGTCACTTACACGGTCCGCGCCGGCGACACCCTGACGCAGATTGCGAAGCTCTTCCAGGTCTCGGTGAAGGAAATCATGGCCTGGAATGGAATAGGCTCGCGCTCCGGCATTGCTCCGGGGCAGAAACTCACGATCCGGATGGCCAGCCGCCGCGGCTAGCCCCCTGCGGCTGACCACCTGAGGCGCGACACCGTCCAGGCGCGCGCCGTCCCCACCCGCCGCGGGCGCTTGTTAAACTGCGCCTTCCGCATCCCGCCTCAAGGGGTGCCCCGGAGGCTTATACATGGGATTTCTTGCCGGCAAGCGCGCCTTCATCGTGGGCGTGGCAACTGATCGTTCAATCGCGTGGGGCATCGCCCAGGCAATGCATCGTGAAGGAGCCGAGCTCGCCTTCTCCTACGTGAACGACAAGATGAAGGAGCGTGTGGAGCCGCTGGCTCACTCACTCGGCTCGAAGCTGACCATGCCGCTCGACGTCACCGTGGATGGAGAGGTCGATTCTGCTTTTGACCTGCTCAAGCGTGAATGGGGCCAGCTCGACATAGTGATCCACGCTGTCGCGTTCGCGCCGCGCGAGGCGATCTCCGGAAGCTTTGTCGGTAATACGACCCGCGAGGCCTTCCGTATGGCGCACGACGTCTCCAGTTATAGCTTTACCGCCCTTGCACGGGGCGCGAGGCCACTCATGGCAGGCCGCAAGGGCGCACTGCTGACGCTGTCCTATCTGGGCGCCGTGCGCTCAATCCCCAGCTACAACGTCATGGGTCTCGCCAAAGCGAGCCTCGAAGCCAACGTGCGCTTCATGGCCGCCGACATGGGCCCCGAGGGTATCCGGGTCAACGGCATCTCCGCGGGGCCGATCAAGACCCTGGCCGCCGCGGGTATTGCCGGGTTTCGCAAGATGCTGAGCCATGTGGCCGAAATCGCGCCGCTGCGGCGCAACGTGACGCCTGAGGACGTCGGCAACGCCGCCGCCTTCCTTTGTTCGGATCTCGCTGCGGCAATTACCGGCGAGATCCTTTATGTTGACAATGGCTTCAACACTGTTGGAATGAGCTTTCCGGCCGAGACGGAAGGCTGAGCGACGCCGCGCTGGTCGGGCGCCTACGGCCCGACGAAGGCACCGCTGATGACGATGATGTCAGTTCCAGTGGCGTACGCGAGACCGTTCGTGCCCCAGCCGCCGCCGGGCTGCAAGAGCCAGTCCCAACACCGCCACCAGCCCCCAGTCAATCGCGCCGCCGCCACCGGTGCCGCCCAGGCCCCCTCCGCCGCCTTGCGCGGGGGGCGTCATTTTTACCTTGGTGACGAAACCTGTCGCGTCACTGCCTTGCGTATGAATCTGGCCCTGATATGCGTTGGCGAGGGGAAAATCGGGTGACGCCGTACTGCCTGCGACCAGCAGGTTGCCATCCTTGTCCAGGGCGATCGAGTCAACCACATCACCTGCCGAAGCGCCGGCGGGATTCGTCGGTATGTGTGCAACACTGCCACTGCCACCCAGATAGGTGCCAAACAGCAGTGCGTTGCCTGAAGAGTTGAGCTGCGCGAGAAACCCATTGAAGGCCAGACGCGAGGTCCCGCGACGGGTGGCCTGTATTGGATTGACCGTGGGAAAGTCGGTCGACTCGGTAAATCCGCCAACAAAGGCATTGCCGGATGGATCCACGGCCAGCGATGTGATGCCATCGTGGAGGCTGCCGCCCAGGTAGGTGGAATACACGAGCACGCTGGTGGTCGGGTTCAACTTCGTGACAAATCTACGGAACCGCCGGCCACGGAACCAGTGTGACCTTGGAAGGTACGGCCCGCGGATTTACGGCAGTGTTATTTTGCGGCCGGTTCGGCACCGGTATTCACGAGATCGGCGCCGGAGCTGGACAAGACCTCAGTCTCGCCCTCGAGGCGTGCCACGATGACCGTGCAGACTGCGTCTGCAAAGACGTTGATGGCGGTTCGAGCCATATCTAACAAGCGATCGAGCACCAGCAGCGCGCCGATGCCTTCGGGAGGCAGGCCGACCGCGGACAGGATCACAGCGATGGCAACCAGCGAGGCCGCGGGAATTCCCGCAACCCCCATTGACGTCAGCAGCGCCAATGTGACCACCGTGAATTGCTGACCAAACGACAGATCGAGCCCGTATGCCTGCGCAATGAACATGGCGCCTGCGCACTCATACAGAGCGCTGCCCGCGTGATTGATCGACGTGCCCAGCGGCATGACGAAGCTCGCGATTCGCTCAGACACACCGGCGCGCTTTTCCAGGCACTCGAGACTCAGCGGCAGAGTGGCAGCTGACGATGCCGTCGAGAACGCCGTGAGCAGCGCGGGACTCATGGCGGAAAACAGACGCATAGGATTGCGCACACCCGCAATGCGAAGCAGCACTGGTAGCGCAACGACGGCGTAAATGATGATGCCGGCCACGACACAGGCCCCGAACGTCAGGATGGGCCCCGCTGCGCTAATGCCCGATTTGGCAACTACACGCGCCGTCAACCCGAATATTCCGACAGGCGCAAGACTCATGACCCAGGTGGTCATGCGCATCATGACGCGAAAGAGTCCCTGCCAGAACTCGAGCACGGTCTGCCGGTACGGCAGCTCGATGCGGGCCAGGAAGAAACCGAACAGGACGCTGAAGAACATCACGCCGAGCAGATTGTTGGAACTGGCCGCCTGCAGGATGTTGGTTGGTACGATCCCGAGCAGAGTGTCGAAGACGGTGACCGAGGCTCGGGCCTGGACGCTCGAGTTGACGACATCCGAGGACGCCTCCAGAGCGAGGAGCGCGCGGGCAGGAACACCGTTCACGATGCCCGGCTTGATGAGATCGACGAGGGTCAGCGCGATCAACACTGACAGCAGCGTAGTAAAGACATAGAAGCCGAGAGTCTTCAGCCCGAGACGGCCGAGATCGCGGCCCGAGCCAATGCTGGCAACGCCAGTCACGATGGAGGCCGCGATCAGCGGCACCACCACCATCTTCAGGAGATTGATAAAGAGGGTTCCGAGGAACTCGAACAGACCGAGAACCTCGATGCCGCCTACTTTTCCCGTGGGACCGATGAGCCAGCCGACGACCGCACCGATAGCCATCGCCACCAGGATGGGCGTGGCGGCAATGGGACGGGATTGATGTGCGGCCATCGGTAGTCTAGCCGCCTGTTGCGCTTACTCGAACGCCTTCGGGTTCTTGCGAACGTCTGCGGTCCGGCGCATCTCTTCGACATACGCCTCTGCGTCCGCTTGCCCGTGACGGATGGCGTCCTGCTTGGCCTGCGCGCTCTGCTGCTGGAGCTGATCCGCCATCTTGCTCTTGTCAACCTGCGGCGCCTCGGTGCGCATCGCGGTCACCGCAACGACAGCGGCGCCCCCCGTCTGCAAGGCAATAGCGCGATAGACGGGCTTATCGGTCGGCTTCGGAGAGTTGAAAACGAGCTCGCGCAACTGTGCAGGCAGAGTCGAATCGCTACGAGGGATGAATCGCGCGGGCTCGGATGACACGCCGAGCTGCTTGGCAACGTCGTCGAACGACGTGCCGGCTTGCAACTTCGCCTGGCCGTCCTGTGCTGCCTTCAGCGCCGCCTGGGAGCCACGGTCCTTCTTGATTGCGGCAACGATGCCATCGCGGACCTCCGCGAGCGGCTGCGGCTGGGGCTTGCTGTGTTCTGTCACTTTCACGAGCACGAGTCGGTCCTCTCCAACCAGCACGGGTCCGCCAACACGCCCAGGTTGCAGCGGCGAGTCACCAAACACAATGTCCTGTATTGGTTGCGCCGTTCCCAACGGCGCGCCACCTGCGCCACGCAGGAATTTCGGCACTTCGCCGCTGGCCAGGTTGAATTCCTTGACCAGGGCGCCCAGATCGGCACCGCCCTGCCCGAGGCGTGACTGGATCTGCTCCTGGATCTCGCCGAACTTGTCGGCCGCGGCGTTGCGTTTCAACTCCGCTTCGATCTCCGGGCGTACGCTCTCGAGTGATTTCGTCTTTCCCGCCTGGATCTCATCCAGCCGGATGATGTGATAGCCGAACTGCGTCTTCACAGGTCCGCGCAACTCCCCGACGCTCATGCCGAACAGCGCGTCGGCAAACGGTCCGACGAATTGGTTGCGGTCGGCCCAGCCGAGGTCGCCGCCCTTGTCGGCCGAGCCCGGATCCTGCGAATACTGCTTCGCCAGGGCTGCGAAATCCTTGCCCGCCTTGGCCTGAGCGAGCACTTCCTCGGCCTGCTTGCGCGCGGCCGCGTCGTCCTTGCCCAGGGGAATCAGGATATGCCGCCCATGGCGCTTTTCCGGCTCGTTGTACCGATCCTTGTTCTTGTCATAGGCCGCCTGCAGATCCGCATCGCTCACGGTCACCTGTGCGGCGAGCTGATCGAGGCGCAGCTCCGCGTACTGCAGATGCGCGGATTCGGGTGTCATGTACTGCGCCTGGTGCGCCTTGTAGTACGCCTGCACGGCCGCGTCATCAACCTGGATATCGGCACTATATTTGTCGGGTGACAGCAAGGCATAGCGCACTTCGCGCTGCTCGTTCTGCAAGGCGCGCACGCGCTGGATCTCGGTTGGGGTCTGGAAGTCCGACAGGGCGATGCCGTTTTCGAGCTGGGAACGCTGCAGGGCGCCACGCAACTCGGCTTCAAAGGCGGCCACGCTGAGCCCGTTCTGCGCCAGGCGCTCCTGGGCCGCCGCGGCCGAGTACTTGCCTTCGATCTGGAAGGCCGGCTCCTCGTGGATGGCGTCGAGCACATTCTGCTCGCTCACCCGATAGCCCAGGCTGCGCGAGCGCTCGGTGAGCAGCGCCTCGCGGATCAGGACTTCGAGGATGCGATCCTGCAGGTAAGCCTTCTGCGCGGGCGGAATCTCCCCGCCAAGGCGCTGCTGGTACTGCGTCTGCTGATTGATCCAGGCGCTGCGGGCGGACTCGACCGAGACCTTCTGCCCGTCGGCTTCCGCGGCGTAGGTGCTGCCGCCTGCATTGAAACTGACGATACCGTAGGCGCCCCAGGCGGCGAAAATGAGCGCAAGCGCCCCCAGCACGATGTACATGAGCCACTTATGGCTCTGGAGTCCGTCTCGGATGCTTTGAAGCATGTTCCAGCACTGACCTGAAGGGTGGGTCGGGTAGCCGGTAATGATACCAAACGGGAAGCCGGGCGTGGCCGTCCACCCGCGCCGCCAGGGGCCAGGGGCGATGCGAGACCCCGAATCGGGCGATGTGCGATGCTGCGGCCCGAAATTCGCCACGCGGTTGCGTCACCGGCCATGCAAGATCAAAAAACGTCCTGGGTACCGCTGCGCTCTGCAGAGCTCAGCGCCGAGGTGAACCCCCTCGGCGCGCAACTGTCGGTTCTGCGAGACGCGGGCGGGCGCGAGTTGCTTTGGAACGGCGACCCGGCCGTCTGGGCAGGTCGCGCGCCGCTCCTCTTTCCTATCGTTGGCACGCTGGCGGGCGGCAGTTACCGTCTGGGCTCGAAGGCCTATCCGCTTCCCCGGCACGGCTTTGCCCGCGGCAGGCAGTTCGACGTTGTTGCGGCGACCTCCTCCAAGGCCACCTTTAGATTGAGTGCTGACGAGGCCACCCTGCAGGTGTACCCATTCCAATTCGAATTGGATGTGGACTTCGCCTTGAACGGTGCGACGCTCGCGGTGACCAGCTCGGTACGGAACGTTGGCCGCGAAGAGATGCCGGCAAGCATCGGTTATCACCCCGGATTTCGCTGGCCACTGCCGTATGGCGAGCCCCGGGCGGCCCACTTCATCGAGTTCGCAGACGACGAAAATGCTCCGATCCGGCGTCTGAACGCGGACGGGTTGTTGAGCCCGCAGCCTCATCCAACACCGGTCTCTCACCGGCGGCTCGCACTCGATGACGCGCTTTTTCGGGATGACGTCGTGATTTTCGACGCGATCCGCAGCCGGTCCGTGAGCTATGGGGCGGACAAAGGCCCGCGGCTACGCGTGAGCTATCCGGATGCGCGCTACCTCGGTGTCTGGACAAAACCGGGCGCTCCCTTCATTTGCATAGAGCCGTGGCAGGGCATCGCTGACGAAGCCGGGTTCGCGGGAGACTTCAGGACGAAGTTGGGTGTGTTTACGCTGGCGCCGGGTGCAGCGCAGTCGTTGACGATGCAGATCAGCCTGGATGACGGTCCGAAACTGTCCGGCTGATACGCTCGCCTGGTACTTTCCGCGCTATAACATACGAGCGCCAATCGCCTTGAGCACCGCGTGCGTCCGATCGCGAGCTTCGAGCTTACGCAGAATGTCGGACAGATGGTTCTTGACCGTACCGTCGGAGATACCCAGCATCCTGCCAATCTCCTTGTTGGAGTAGCCCCCCGCGACAAAGCGCAGAATCGCCAGCTCACGCGGGCTGAGCCTGGCGGCCGCGGGCACCACGTCCGCGGGAACCCCGGCCGGCAGCGAACAGGGAGCCAACAGGGCTGACGGACTGCGCCGCAACATTGTTTTGTTGGGAGGATATGCACGCCGTCCTGTTTCGGGACGGTGGTTTGGGTGCACACTGTGAGCCTTCGTTTGAACCGGGATGGCAAGTGAATGCAAACATCCAACCGTGTCACGATGCAGCAATCCGCCGAGCCGCCGAGAGACCAGGATTTGCAAGCGCTGCTGCGGGCGGAACGCGCGGAGTGCATCCGGTTGCAGAGTGAGCTCGAATTGCGCAATTGCGCGCTCGATACGGCCTCGACGCATTTCATGATCATCGACGTGTCGCAACCGCAGTGGCGGATCGTCTACGTCAACCGCGCGATTTGCGAGCGCCACGGGTACACGGCGGCTCAGCTGCTGGGCCAGAGTCCCGCGATATTGGTATGCAGCGAAAAAAGCGCTGCAGCATTGGAGCGGGTCGCCGAAGCGGTGCTGCGGGGAACGAGCGTCAGTGTCGAAGTGGAAGCACGTCGCAAGGACCACACGACCTTTTCCGTCGGCATGAGCATGGCTCCGATCGGAACAGCGCCGCGCGGAGTCAGTCACTACTTGTGCGTTGGGGCGGACATTACGGCTCGGCTTGCTCAAGAACGTGCCCAGCGTCAGCTCCAGGAGCAGCTGTATAACGAGATGCAAGAGCGCGAGCGCATGGCAATCGAGCTGCGCCTGGCACAGAAGCTGGAGTCCGTTGGACGACTGGCCGCCGGCATTGCGCATGAAATCAACACGCCGATCCAGTACGTGGGAGACAGCGTGTCCTTTCTCCAATCCGCCGAGACGGACCTGGCGAGGTTGCGAACCGAGTATCGACGTGCCATTAAACGGCTGGTTGAGCGCGCGCCGGCGCAAACCGTGCTGGCCGAGCTGGAAGCGCTGGAATCCGGCCTCGACATCGAATTCCTGTCCCAGGAGATTCCAAAGGCGTTCGAGCGCACTCTCGAAGGGGTCGAGCGCGTGGCGGCCATCGTGCGCGCAATGAAGGAATTCGCGCACCCAGACAGTGCCCAACACAACTACGCTGACCTGAATCATGCCCTTGCGACGACCCTGACCGTCGCGCGCACCGAATACAAGTACCACGCCGAAGTCGAGACCCGGTTTGGGGAATTGCCGCAGGTAAATTGCAACGTCGGGGAGTTGAACCAGGTATTCCTCAATCTGATCGTCAACGCGGCACACGCGCTCGCCGAGTCCGGTAAAGATTCCTCCACGGGACGCATCACGATCGTCACAGCGGCTGCGGGGGATCAGGTGACGATATCCATTTCGGACAATGGCTGCGGCATTCCGCAGGAGAACCTGGATAAGGTATTCGACCCCTTCTTCACGACCAAGCCGGTCGGGCGCGGTACGGGGCAGGGACTTGCGATTGCCCGATCGATCGTTGCGGAGAAGCATGGTGGCCGAATAGACGTGCACAGCGTCGTCGGCGAGGGCACAACCTTTACCCTTCACCTGCCCATACAGGGTCACTCCGCAGTGGAGGCGCAATGAAACGTATTCTATTCGTGGACGACGAGCCCGAGGGCCTGGCCGGAGTGCGCACCAAGCTCCACCGTCTACATCAAAAGTGGGAGATGAAATTCGTGGAGAGTGGCACGGTAGCCATCGAATGCATGCAGGAGCGCCCTTATGACGTCATTGTGACCGATATACGCATGCCTGGGATGGATGGCGCCAGGCTGCTCGAGATCGTAAACCAGCGCTGGCCGGAAACAGTCCGCATCGTGCTATCGGGTTATGCCGAGCTGCAACAGACCGTGCGCCTGGTCCCGGTTGCTCACCAGTATTTGAGCAAGCCGTGCCAACCCCAGCAGCTCGAGAACGTGATCGATCGCTGCCTGCTGTTACATGAGCTGCTGAGCCAACCCGGCCTGCGGTCGCTGGTAGGACGCATCCGTGCCTTGCCAACCCTGCCTCGGATCTATTCGGCGCTTCAGAGCATCGTGAAGAACGACCGTGTGACGTTGGCCGAGGTCGCGAAAATCGTGGGGTCGGATTCGGCCCTGGCAGCGCGCGTGTTGCAGATCGTCAATTCCGCGTTTTTCCGGCTCGCAAGGCGCATCTCCAGTATCGAGCAGGCGGTGAGCTACCTCGGCTTCCAGTCAATCCGCAACCTGGCGATGTCGGTCGAGATCTTTGCACGTTGGCCGGGTAAGGCCTGCGCGGGACTGGACCTCGAGAAACTGCAACAACACGTACACTTGGTGGCCGCTGCGGCCAATACTTTGGCGGCCAAGACTCCCATCGCCGATGACACTTTGCTGGCTGGATTGCTGCATGACATCGGCTACTGGGTACTCGCACAGGAGTGCCCACAGGAGCTCACCCGCGCGGTGGAGGTGGCCGCGTCACAGAAAATTCCGCTGCATGTGGCGGAGCATCAGGTCATAGGTGCCTCGCACGCCGAGATCGGCGCATATTTACTTGGGCTCTGGGGGCTGCCCTACCCCGTGGTGGAAGCGGTGGCGCACCATCATCAACCTGAGCGAGTGACACAAACGGAGTTTGACGTCCTGAGCGCCTTGGTCACTGGACATTCACTCGCGGCCGCTGACGACGCGTCCGTTTTCAGCGCTGAGTTACCACCTGATTCCCGGATCGATTCACGGTATCTGCTGGCGGTGAAGGCGCCCTTCAACTGGGAAGAGGCGGTGCGTCGCGTTGCAGAAACTAACGGTTCGCAAGAGGTCGCCGCATGACCGCGCAGGAACGCCCCCGAATCTTATGTGTGGATGACGAGCCCCGCGTCGTCGAGGGACTGGTGTTGCATCTGCGCAAGGACTACGAAGTTCACACAGCTTTGAGCGGCGAGGAGGGGCTGAAGGTACTCAAGAAGTCAGGAGGCGCTTGCGTCGTGATCTCGGACATGCGCATGCCAGGAATGGACGGTGCTACTTTCCTGCATCACGTATTGACCTTCTACCCGGACGCGACTCGCATTCTGCTGACCGGCGAGCCGGGTCGGGACGCGGCCATCAGTGCGGTCAACAACGCGCGTATTTTCAGATTTCTCACCAAGCCCTGCCCCCCGGACCAGTTGAAGACGGCCGTGGAAGCCGGAGTGATTCAGTACCGGTTGATCAACGCGGAACGCTCCATACTCAAGGAGACGCTGATCGGGTGCATCAAGGCGCTGGTAGATGTACTGGCAATCGCCAATCCCATCGCGTTTGGCCGCGCGAGCCGGGTGAAGCGGCTGGCGCTGGACTTCGCAGCGGCCCTGCACTGCGGGGAGTTCTGGCAGCTCGAGGCTGCAGCCATGCTGTCGCAAATCGGTTATCTGTCGCTGCCGCCGGCGTTGCTCGAGAAACTGTATTACGGCCAGCCGCTGACACCGACCGAGAAGACTCTTGCCTCGGGAGTGCCCGACGTGGCGATGGCACTGCTGGAGAATATCCCGCGCCTGGATCCGGTGGTGCAGATTCTCGCGGCGCTCAGCTGGAAAGACGAGGCGCTCCTGCGGCTCGGGGACGGCACCGTCGGCATGGGGACACGCATCCTCGGGCTCGTTCTGGAGTATGACCTGTTGAATACTCAGGGCCACTCGGTGGATGTGGCCGTTCAGACGTTGCGCCGGCGCGCACCCCGTTACACGGAAGAGCTCATCGAGAAATTCGGTCAGCATCTCGGGGCCGGGTCCGGCAAGAGCGAGTTACGGCAAATGCCGTTGAAGGCCGTGCAACCAGGAATGGTGATTGCGCAGGATCTGCGAACTCAGATGGGCACGTTGCTGGTTTCCCGCGGCTTCGAAGTCACCAGCCTGTTCCTGGAACGCAGCCGTAACTTCGGGCCGGACCTGCTGGATGAGATCATAAAGGTCGTAGTGCCGGCACCAAACGCGGCCACACCCTAACAGGCGCCGCTGCAACCGGCCGAGCCCGCCGGCGCAGGACACTCCCCCTCTTCGATCTGGACGGTTGCATGCTCGACACCGAATCGCTGGCGCAGGAGGTTTGTAACCTTGCCGAGTGCGACCTCTCCGTCCGCTCCCTCGTTGATCTGCGCGTGCAGTGTCACCATCACCTTCTCTCCCGTCAGCGACCAGGCATGCAGATGGTGTATGTCACATACATCCGGGATATCGCCGAGCTCACGCTCAACCGCTTGCGTATCGAAGCCTGAAGGCGAGCCTTCCAACAGGATGTGTGCGGAGTCCACCGTCAGCCGCCATCCCGAGAGGAATATCAACACCGAAACAGCCAGTGAGAGCAGCGGGTCCGCCGCAACCCACCCAAAGACCAGGATGATCACGGCTGCGGCCGTCGCTGCCACCGAACCCAGCAGATCGCTGAGCACATGCGCGCGCGCACCCCGCTCGTTCAGCGAGCTCGCACCCGAAAGGATGAGGAGCGCGGCTAGATTGGCGATGCCGCCAGCGATGGCGACCGCCAACATCACTCTGCCATTGACCTGCGCTGGGGAAACGAGGCGCTGCGCAGCTTCGAGCACGACGACTACGGTGATCGCGAGAAGCAACAGTCCATTGGTATACGCGGCCAGGGGCTGATACCGGCGGTGGCCATACGTGCGCTGGTAACTGGCAGGGCGCTTGCTGACGCGGATTGCAATCACGGCAAGGATCAGGGAACCGCAGTCCGCAAGCATGTGTGCAGCCTCGGCCAACAAGGCGATCGAGCGCGACCAGAATCCCCCCAGCGCCTCTACGAGCGTGAAGGCTGCAAGAACGCCCAGGGCCAGCCACAGGCGCCGCTCGCTCGCGGCCTCTCCTTTATGGTGATGTCCATGATCATGGTGACGCCCGTGGTCTTGGCCGGAGCCGGCGTGAGAGTGTTCTCCATGCTCCCGGCCAGGCGGCTCGATGGTTCGGTCTGTCTCGGCAGTCATACGGACGCGCACTCTTGATTTGCCCACCCCGGAACAGATAGTAGGCGCAATGTCGTCCGCGGGAAAACACCGGCTTATCACCGATCGCCGGCGCCGCTCGATGGGCTCAGCCCTGGCTCACTCGCCTTCAGAGCATGCGGTGCAGGAGCTCGACCTACGACGTCCGCTGGAACTCCATGATCCAGTTCGTTTCCCACGTCTTGCCGGCGTCGGCTGAGTAGGCCTGTTCCCAGCGAGCAGACCTCGCCGTGATATGGCTCCAGATAAATCGCGTGCGGATCGGCTTTCCATCGAGGGTGCTGTCGGAATAGAACGTTCCAACGCCGTTGTCGAAGTGGCCTATGACGGGCGGATCAAGAGCGCCGTGCGGAACGCGGCTGTCCACCCACCAGATCGCCCATTGACCGGTTTTCGAGTCGTAGGCGCGAAGCGCTACGCCGCGAGTAACGCCACCCGGCTTGTGGAACACGTTATCTTCCACGTTCGCCGCGCCATCCATTAGTTTGCGAGTTATGCACGTCCCGTCGAACTCCGACCAGGGCCCGGTATCGACGGGGCGCTTGATGCGGTGATGGACGCGCCACTCACCGATTTCAAAATCAAAGTCGTGCACGCCTGACAGGTTGGCGGCGCCGGCAGGCGGACTGCTCGACAGCTCTTCCGAACGTACGGCGGCTGGCGGTCCCGCTGCGGCGCCCATCAGCAGCACGGCTGCAAATGCGACATGGAAATTTTTCATCGAGCACACGCCACGTTTGGAGTGCTGTCAGCATGCCCGACGTCGCAATCAGTTAGTAGAGCCATTATGCGCCTCGCTCATGAGCCACTTTGGCGCCAGCGGCTGAAGGCTATTGCATCGGCAGAGGGAGCCTCATCGTAGCGCTCACGAGTGGTGTCACGTGGCCGCCGACCTCGATCCCATCGGCGCCACTTTCGCCGTGTACGTGTACATGCAACACGCTGCGTCGGCCCATTTTTGTGCCCTGCTCGCTGACCAGTCGCGTTCCGTCGGCATTCGCGATCAGTCCGTGGCGCATCATGAAAGCGGCCAGCGGTCCTGTAGAGCTGCCCGTGGCCGGATCTTCGGCGACACCGTATTCGGGCGCGAACATCCGCGAATAAGCGCCTTGCGCGGTTGGCGTGAAAACAAACACGCACGCCAGCTCGGTATCCGAACCCCGCAGTTGCCTCATGCCGGTCAGATCGAGCCAGGCGCGATCCACGGCGGCCTCGTCGCGCAACGCGACGAAGATTGTCGGATTCCCGGCGTTCAGACGCTGCGGCGGGAGGTCCAGCAGATCGTTTGTCGTGAGACCGAGCACGCTTGCGCAGAGCGCCGGGTCATAGCATCGCCCGGATTGTATGGAGGGGGTCCTGAGCCACAGCATGGGCCGTGCGCCGGTCTCGACGCGTACGGGTACCGGGCCGATATTCTCCTCGAGGCTGAATCCGCCCGTCTTACCCGGCACCAGGCCCTCGTCGAGCAGAACGAAGGCCGTACCGATTGTCGGATGCCCGGCAAAGAGCATCTCCTTCGCCGGTGTAAAAATCCGTACACGTGCCGCGCAGTCGCGGCGGGTAGGCGGAAGAACAAAAGCGGTCTCGGCTAAATTCAGCTCCCGCGCGATCCGCTGCATCGTCGTCGCGTCCATCGCCGCCGCTTCGGGAAACACGGCGAGCGCATTTCCCTCGAGCGGATGCTCCGTAAATACGTCCACTACACGGTAGCGGTATTCCTGATCACGTCCCATCGGACAGCTCGGCCAGCAGCTCAATCTCGACGCACGATCCAAGCGGGATCTGCGCTACACCGAAAGCGCTTCGCGCGTGTGCACCGCGCTCGCCAAACACCTCTTTGAACAGATCCGACGCACCATTGGCGACGATATGCTGTTCCGTAAACGTTGGGCTGCTGTTGACGAGAACCATCAGTTTGACTATCCGTGCGACCTTATCCAGATTGCCGACCGCGGCGTGCAACGTGCCCATCAAGTCGATGGCAATGCCGCGCGCGGCCGCTCTGCCCTCCTCGGTCGTGACGTTCGTGCCTAGTTGGCCGCGCCACGGCTGACCGTCCTTTTTGGCTATGTGGCCGGACAAGAACAGCTGATTGCCGCTGCGGACGAAGGGCACAAAGGCAGCGACGGGTGGCGTGACCGGCGGGAGTGAAATCGATAACGCACGCAGTTTTTCATAGACTGACATTTCGAGCTCCTATATCTGTCTTCTCACGAGCGCCTTGAAGGCGGCGATTTCCTTTTCATCCCGACGGTAGAAGATCCATTGCTTGATCTTACGGCCGGTCAGGAACCCTGCGTCGGACAGGATGCGCAGATGTTCCGACGCCGTAGGCTGTGAGACACCCAGTTTCTCGGTGATGAACAGCCCGCACACCCCGTCCTTGACCAGGTCCCCGTCCGTCTGCGGCGGGAAATTCGCGGTCGGCTCCTTCAGCCAGTGCAGGATCTGCAGCCGTTTTTCACTGGCGAGCGCCTTCAGCCCCGCCTCCAAGTCTATAGCCATAATGCTATATTGCCAAGCGCCTATGTACTAGTCAACCGCAGGCACACGGCATCTGCCGGCATCAGCCTTGGACGGTGGGTATTGGCGCGCCGAAGCATGGGCACACGCCCGGAGGGGTGTTTCCCCGGGGGGGCCGGGGGACACCGGTCTTCAGATCAGAACTTTGCGCGCGCTCCGAGCAGCACTTCGCGGCCCGGGTAGTAGACCGAGTAAGGTGCATTCTCGTAGCCGAAGATGGTGCGAAGTGGCGCGTTCGTAAGATTCAACGCATCGAGAGTCAGTCGGACGGCGTCGCCGAAGAATGGCAGCTGGTAGCCCAGTGACAGGTCGAGCTGACCCCGCTTGTCGGCGATCAGGCCAACGGGGAGATTGTTCTGGGGCGGATTCAGGGAGACAGTTTTGTCCGTCCACACGTAGTTGAGGCTGAGCGATACGCCGTAGTTCTCATAATACCCCTGTACATTGTAGCTGTAGGGAGCGACGCCAGGCGCGAACAGTCCGCTGTCCGAGCTCTGCATGATATGGGTTCCATTGGCCGACAATCCCAGGCCGTGTAACACGAAGTCCAGCGGTTGCTGCCAGGTCAGCTCGACCCCCTTCAGGACGAGGTTCTGCACGTTGACTGGCTTGGTAACGGTGACGGTCGCGGCAGCCAGTCCGCCCGGACGGCCGTTGATTGCGTCCCGTTGCGTCTGGGTGAGATCGCTGAAAGCGATTCCGAGGGATGAGAAAGGCACGGTGGACTGTTGGTTGAGAGTGAAACCATCCACGTTCTTGCGGAACAACGCAACGCCGACGTAGCCGAGCCCACCTGTGTAGAACTCGCCTCCGATATCGATGTTGTTGGAAGTGAACGGCTTCAGGTCCGGGTTACCGGCGCTCGCTATCTGTGCTGACGGGTCGCTGAATGTCGTGCCCGGCAACAGCTGGCCGGCATCCGCGCGGGTGATGCTCCGCGAAGCCGACGCCCGCAGCTTGAGATTCTGCATCACGTCCCACGAGGTATTGAAGGATGGCAGAAAGTCTTCATACCCCTTCGCCACCGTCTGATCGATCAGTCCGGAGGCGACCTGGATGGGGCTCGTCACTTTCTGGTCGGTATGAAAGTAACGGACACCGACGTTGACGTGCAGCTCGCGGTCCAGCAGTGGCATATGCGTGTTTGCCTCGATGTAGGCTCCGACGGTTTTCTCCAGGATGTCTCCAGTCGGACCGCCCGTGACCGGACCGCGTGTCTGGGGTGCAGTGTCACGGTAAAACGCATAGTTGGTTGCCGCCTCGAGTGCGGCGAGATTCGGCTGGATGAAGCTCATGAAGCCGAACGGATCGCCGCTCAAGTGTCCGAAGTTGGTAATGTGAAGCGGCTGCAGATACTGCGCGACCTGAGAGTTGGGCACGGATCCGCTCAAGCCATCGCACGTCGCACCGCAGACTGACGTCTGGAAAGCCGCGCTGTTGTCGAAAGCCCGAATGGTGCGAGCCGCTTCATCGTAGGCGACGCCCGTGCGAAGATTGGTCTCTTCGCCGATAGTCACATCCACATGTGCACCCTTGGTGGTCGTGGTGCGGCGAACGTTGCTTACATTGACCCGGTACCAGTTCCACCCGAGCCCCGGATTATTCAGGTCCACATTGGGCGTGATCACAGGCTGCTGGCCGCCCGTATCCTGGTAGTTGACCGCTACACCGGATTGGGCAGGAGTCTGGAAGTCGAACTGCGGCTGCTCGCGGAAGAAGGTGCTGTGGCCGTAGTTCACCTGTGCATCGACCTTCAGACCGTCGCGTGGCTGCCAGGTCAGGTTCGGGTTGATGTTCCAGTAGTTGGTCGTCTGGTTGAACACGTCGTTCTCGAGGAAGAAGCTCGAGTTTGCAAACGTTCCGGACGTGACGACGTTGTTCGAATCCACCGAGAGGTCAATCGGCACCATGCCACCGGTGGAGGTAGGCGAAGTCCCGGGTCCGGAGTTACGGACATACCAGTTCATGTTGAGCCGCGTGTAGTCGCGTATCGAGCGCGCATACATGCTGTCCACGGCGACGTGCAGCTCGTCGCTCGGACGATATTCGAATGAGATCAGGGCGGAAGTTCGCGACCGGGTACCATCGGTGAGACTATCGCGTCCCAGGCGCGGAATCATCGCTTTGCTGAGCGTCGCCAGCGGCAAGCCCGAAGTCGCGGCAAGATCCACTGGCGCCCCAGGCACGAGCCCGAAACCGGTATTCCGCGGAACTGTCGACGCGTAGGAGAATCCGTTACCGGTGTCGCCGTGCGCGGCGTCGCATGTCGGGCACGCCACATTGCCATCGGTCCAGCCTACGGACTCGAAGCCGTCGATACGCGTTTTGGCATGAACGGTCGACACGCCGAGCAACACCCCGAACTGGTCCCAGGTCTTACTTGCGACCACCGCGCCCCGGGGATTGATCGTGTTGTTGGAGTCAGTGAACTGCCCTTGACCAATCACCGTCAGATGCTGACCGGGGTTGTCGAACGGCCGCGCACTATGCAGATTGACCGTCCCGGCAATTCCACCCTCGAGCATTGACGCGGACGGACTCTTCTCCACATCCAGGCGCGTAAACAGCTCGGACGGAAAGAAATCCAGATCGACTTCACGATTGGTGCTGCCGCCGTTCGTACCGCCGTCCGAGGCAACCGCAATCTGCGTGCCGTTGAGAAGGACCTTGCTGAAGCTCGGGCCCAGACCACGGATCGACACCTGCACGCCCTCGCCGTCGATATCGCGGTTCAGATTGACTCCGGGAATCCGGTTCAGGGTCTCCGCCAGATTGGTGGCCGGCAGCTTGCCGATGTCTTCCGCGAAAATCGAATCGCCGAAGGTAACCGAGTCGCGCTTCGCATTGGTTGCGCTCTCCAGGCTCTTGCGGATTCCGGTCACCACCACCTCCTGCAGTTCCGCGGGAGATGAGCCGGAGGCGCCACCAGCCGGCGGACCCGCTGCGCTTTGCGCATGGGCCGTGGCGGATATCGTGAGACTCAGCAGTATTCCCGCGGCTGCGGTTGCAAGCCGGTCGGTACCAGGACGTTCATCAAACAACATCTACATTCCCCCTGAAATTGACGTCAGCCCTTACCGGTAGCGATACAGGCGTACGCGTTGAATCTGAAATGGGCCAGGCGCCAGGCGCAGGTGACGCCCCTGGTGAGTCTGATCCCCGTTGAGCAGGCGACCGGGAATCCAGGCACCCTTGGCATCAAAGCTGCCTTCCCAGGCACTATCGATGCCAGCCAGTGGCGGCCCCTCCCCCACCGGTGTGAAGGTAACAATCATTCCCTGGCCGGCCACGAGGTAGTCCTCCGGGCCCGTCTGAATGATCAGACCACCGTGGGCGGAGGTGTTTTGCTCACTCTTGGGAAGCTGTGTATCGACAAACGCCACCGTGAAGCGATAGCTGCCGACAACCTCGGTTACGGGCATATCCAACACGGTGCCATCCTCGAGCACCCGGGGTCGAAAACCCGACATCTTCTGCAGGCCTTGCGCCGCGAGGATGGCAGGACTCAACTGCTCCAGCACATCGTAGGCCTGCGCCAGCGGATTCGGCTGCCGCTCATCGATCGACTCGATGGAGAACGGTCCGAACCCGATGGCATCCAGCTTGCCGAAGGCATAAGCGGCATTGGCCGGCACTTCCGCTCTTTCGGCGTTGTTTGCTTCCGGAATGAACAGCGGATTGTCGGCGCGCTTGTAGCGGGATGCGAGCTCGACGAAGCTGGGGAAGTAGATGTCCGGGGCCAGGAAATCCAGGGTCGGTGCGCCGGCTTTCCAGACATCCAGCAGATGAGGAAGCGGCCCCCCACTCGGATATTCGCCAGGCGCTTTTCCCATCCGGTTCAGCGCGGCATTCACGTACATCGGCAACGGATAGACGGCTTTGCCGGCCTGAACGACAGACTCGACGTAACGGGAATAGTGCCAGGCCGTGAATACCTCGGACGCGGCATCGCCTGCGCCGAAGAGTGCCGACCAGTCACCCCGGCTCTTCGCCCCGTGCTCCTCCCACAACTGCTTCAGTGCCGATTGCGGATTCGCGGTGCTGGAGGAGATCGCGCGTACCAACTCGTCGGGGACCGAATCGTGAAAAGACCGCTCCGCGGCTTCGCCATATTCGCGAGCGACGGGGAGCATTCCAATTTCGTTCTCCACCTGGACCATGACAACAGTGTTCTTCGCGCCGTCCACTTCCTTCAGATGCGCAAGCAAGGCCGCGAATGCCCGTGAATCGGCGTCGCGCGTGGTCGTCGCAAACGCAGAGAGAATGTCCAGGCCCGACCCGTTGGGCAGCTGTGCGCGAGGGAATCGTGTCTGATCCCGCTTCACCCACGAGGGCACGTAGGTGGACATGCTGTTCTTCCATGCACCGAACCAGAGCAGCACGAGCTTCAGATTCTGGGCCCGCGCGGCGCGGATCAACGCGTCGACTGAATCCCACTGGAACCGGCTCTCAACGGGCTCGATCAGTTCCCACGATACCGGCGTCAGCACGGTATTCAGGTGCATCTGCTTCAAACGCGACCAGTGAGGCGCCATGTAGCCGGCGCTCGAGGCGCTGGAGTTGCCCAGTTCGCCCGCCAGCAGCAGCAGCGGCGTGTTGTTGACAATCAGGCGTTCAGCCGTGCCCTGCCTTTCCAGGTGTGGCGCGCCGGCGACGCAGTTCACAGCCAGCAAGAGGCCGATGGCGCCAGATAACACCCGCGTGATGTGCCAGCAACTTTTCAATGCGCCCCCCTCGAGTCCTGCAGCGCCTCTGGTAGCGCTACCTTTCAACGGCCCAAAAAAAAGCGTGACCGCTGCTGCCCTTCAATGTTTTGTCTGAGTAATGGAAATATTGAAGCAAGGGTTACCGGGTTGTCAAACCGGTTTTCGCAAAACCTTCGGGCTCGGGGGCCTGAAGCGTCCAAAAGCGGTCAGGCCGGCGGCCGGCGGATCCGCCCTGACCGCGGCGCCGGCCGCCGGCCGCAACCGGCTGCGCAGTCAAAGACTTACCGGTAGGTTTGGCGGCAGCGGATACCCACTGCGCAACGGTAATATAGTTGTAGCTGCCCGATGAGCCCTCCTGTTTGAGCACCCGCAGCTGCAGGCACTGGGTCAACATGCTCGGCGAGGGCCTCGATCCGAGGAGCATCGAAAAAGCCGGGAGAGTGCTCGAGGAGTTACGACAGCGACTCGAGCACTACTGCGCCGAGGCCGACGACGGCGAGCCGAAGCCCCGGTGATTGCCTTCGCGAGACCTACGGTGGCAGCCGCGCAAGGAAATCGCGCAGTGCTGCGGCGACCTCGCCGGGGCAATCGACAGGAGTGAAATGGCCGCCTGGGAGCTGGATCAAGGCGGCTCCCAGTAAGTTGGCAAGTGGCCGCCCCACCGCATCGATCGATAGGAACGAGTCACGCTCTCCCCAGAGAACGAGAGCCGGGATACCGCTGGCGCGGAGCGACTCACCGATGTGGGCCGTCTGCTGTGGATCCAGGTCCCGGGCGGCGCGAATCAGCCGCAAACCACCCCGCTCCCCCTGGTAGGTCGCAAGGATGTCCCTCATCGCGCCACCTCTGTCGAGCCTCCGGGCCAGCACCGGAAAAAGGCGATGCGCGTCCAGCGGATTCCACGCCTGGATACTAACAATGGCCTCCATTGCCCACTCGTCTGCATATACACCATCCAACACCGCAAGGCCGCGGACGCGTCGTGACGCGCCAGCCACCATCAGTTGGGCGGCCGCCGAGCCGACGTCGTGAGCCACAACCGCTGTCCGGGTCAGACCGAGCTTATCGAGAAGTTCCAGCATCCACCGCGATTGGCTCGCCATGTCCACTCGCACGCCTGGTGGAGCCTCCGAAGCGCCGTAACCAACCAGGTCGGGAACGAGAACGCGAAAACCAGCCTCGATCAGCAATGGCGCAACGCGTGCCCATAGCTGCCGCGTCGCAGGGAAGCCGTGTAACAGGAGGACCGGGGCGCCCTCACCTTCGTCATCCAGAGCAATCGTGACGTCTGCGAGTCGGACTTCCGTAGCCATGAGTCGCCTCCCTTACGGCGCGCTATTTGCGCGCGCGCACTTGCTCGTCTTGCATCACGAAGTAGTTCTCGAGCCCCGGTGTCGCTTGCAGCATCCGGGCGCCGCAACAATGAGGTGATTTGAGAGTGTACACGAGCGCTGCATCCTCCCGCCGCGATGCCCAAGACATGGAGTCAAGCCTTCGGCAAGCTCAGATGCTGCTCGACGAGACTCAAAACGGCGCGCGATTGATATTGCCGGGCCAGGTCGCGCACCTGATCGGTGAAAGGGCCGTAGCGCTCATCTAGCTGGATGACACGCTCTGCCCAGCGGATGATCTGCCGCATGTCGCCTTCCTCGGCCAGGCGATGCAAGAGCTCCAACTCCTTCGACGGGGGCACGACCAGTTGCGCGGCCCTGCGCTGCTCGAGCGGATGCCCGCCCGGGAGGGCTGCGTAAGTCGGTTCCAATTTCAACAGCGTGACGATTTTACCCAACAGTTCCTCGGCATCGATGGGCTTGCTCAGAAAGGCATCCGCACCGGCGGCCAGAAGCTCCGGCCCGTGGACGCCGGAAGCGTCGGCGGACACTATGATAGCTGGAACTCTCGCCATGCCCGGCAGCTCACGCAGGCGGCGAGTTGTTTCCCACCCGTCCATTTCCGGCATGACGAAGTCGGTCAACACCAGGTCCGCAGGGGCCTGCCGGGCCCGGTCCAGTGCCTCGCGCCCGTCGGCCGCCTCGATCAGCCCAAAGCCAAGCGGCGCCAACAGATCCACGAGCATCGAGCGGTTCTCGGGCACATCATCTATCACCAACACTGTCTTGCGCGGACCTTCGTAACCGGTCATCACACCTGGGGGCACACTCGAAGCCGGCTCGATCGTAAGCAGCTGCACGTCCACCTCAAACCAGAACAGGCTGCCTGCTGCGAGCCGGCTTTCGACCCGGATCTCCCCGCCCATCAGCCGCACGAGCTGCCGGCTGATGGCCAGGCCCAGGCCCGTGCCCCGAAGTCCAAGCCGGGCCCCACCCACCTGCTCAAACGGCTGAAAAATCGCACCGAGCTGATCGGTGCCGATTCCGATCCCGCTGTCACGCACCTCAAAACGCAGGCGCCCCGGCGACGCACAGGTGACCAACAGGCTTATCTGTCCACGATCGGTGAACTTCACGGCATTGCCCAGCAGATTCAACAGCACCTGCCGCAGCCGCCGTTCGTCGGCGCGGACCGCGGTGGGCAGATCCGGCGCTGTCTGCCAGGCCAACGTCACCGCCTTTTCCTGCGCCTGCACGAGGATGATCTCGTGAATCCCGCGCAGGAAGGCGGCCAGCTGCAGCGGGCCGCAATCCGGCGCCATTTTCCCAGCCTCGATCTTCGCAAGATCCAGGACGTCATTGATCAATGTCAGCAGATGCTCGCCGCTGTGCCGAATCACCGTTGCGCTTTGGCGCTGTCGCGCACTCAGTTCCGAATCGCGCAACAGAATCTGCGCGTAGCCCAGAATGCCGTTCAGCGGCGTGCGCAACTCGTGGCTCATCATGGCCAGAAACTCGCCCTTGGCACGATTGGCCGCCTCGGCCAATCGCCGCGCATGTCCCTCCTGCTCCGCGTGCCTGCGCTCGGTCAAGTCCACGACAAAAGCGACACCCTGCTCCTGTTCACCTTGCAGGAGAGCGCCCCCAACGAGAACCGGCACACGCGTGCCGTCTCGCCGCACATACTCCTTTTCGTAAGGCGCAGCTGCCTTGCCAGAACGCAGATCCTCGAGCCATTGCTCATCGCGGGCGTGATATTCCGGAGGGGTCCTCGTCCGCCAATCTGAAGCATTGGACAGCAGCTCCTCGCGCGAGAAGCCGACGAGGCGCGCGAAGGCCTCGTTCGCGTCGAGGATCCGTCCGCCACACGCCCAGAAGCATATTCCGACAACGTTGGAATCAATCAACCCCCTGATGCGGCTCTCCCGCTCGCGCAGATCCGCGTACAGGTAAGCGTTCTCCAGCGAGATCGCAGAAAGCCTCGGTGACGGCTCGTCGCGCAGACTCGGATGGCGCCGTTCGAGCAGGCGGACTTTACCAACGGCGCCCCATCGCTCATAACACGCTCGCGCGTTTCGCAGCAGAGTGTAGGAGACAATCTCGAGTCCGCGGTCCGCATAGAAACGTGCGGCGAGCTCGAACGCAAGCGCCTCGATTTGAACCAGTTCGCTGTCGCGGGCGCCGCGAATGGCATGTTCGTAAAGAGACTGGGCATCCGCCTCCCGCCCCTCGATGCGCGCCATCTCGGCCGCTACCAGCGTTACTTTGGGACCGAAGCTCGCCGCGTTGTTGGCAGCCAGATCCTCCAGCGAGGTGGCATGCCTTGCCAGGGCCTGCTCGCAGGCAGGCCGCTCATCAGTCGAGAGGCTTGCATGACGCGCCGCTTGTGCGAGCGCCGCAAAAAAATGGTATTCGCCATCTTCGAACACCGGTCAGTGGCCTCGTTCGTCAGTCAGGCCTGCATCAGCGTGGCGTACGGGATGTCGCGCCTGTATCGATCGAACCGGCGAGCACCAAGCACAGCGCGGATTGACGCCAGCCTAGCAATAGCCCGATCGAGGGACAACCTTAGGGCCGGTCAGCTGCGCTTCAGGTAGCGGCGCATATATTGCTACACAGTAGCGAAGGCGCGATCACCGCGCCCGATCAGGGAGCCCGCCATCATGTACGTCCGAATACCCGTGCTTGCCGTAGCTTGCGGCCTTCTCGGCCTATCAGGTTGTGGTGGGGGCGGTGACAACAGCGCACCGCAGACGTTTCAGACCCAGATTTACAGTGACGCGAGCTTTGATGGTGATATCGAGCAGATTGGGACGAATTCCTTCACTATCACGCAAGGCATGTCGTCGAGCGTACAAAGTGTGCTTGCGGGCATCGATCCGGTCGGGAATACGGAATTCAGGGCCTTCCTGGACTTTCCTTTGACGGGCTCCGGCGGGGTGCCCGGAAGTGCCGCCATCGACTCCGCCTTCCTGGAGCTCTATGTTGACGATCTGCAGCCGGCTGCGGGCCAGCTTCCCCTCAGGGTCGACCTGGTCGCGTTTCAACCGCCAACGCTGATCGCGACCGACTTCGACCGCACGGCCCAGCCGGCCCTGGCCTCCGTAATCGTCACGCCCGATATTTCCAGCTCCGATATCGGTAAGTTCGTACCGATTGACGTCACCGCGCTGATGGTAGAAGCGCAACGCCGGGGACTCGCCGATTTCCAAGTGCGCATCATGGAAGACTTAGGTCCTCCCATCCCGGTGTTGATGGTCATCGACGATTCAACTGGCGCGAATCGCGCGTCCCGAGCGCCGCTACTGACAGTGACGTACTTCTGAGGAGTCCGAGTTGAGGTCGAATAGCATCCTGGCTTGCGCCGTGCTGTGCATGCAGGCCGCCAGCGCCTTTGCCGCAGACCCCCTGTCCGACCTTCGAGCATTTCGGACGTCGCACGCAAACGAGATTCTCGAACAATACGTCGATCTCCTCAAACTCCCGAACGTGGCGAGCGATCGCACCAACATTCACCGCAACGCCGAGGCAATTGTGGCGATGATGCAGCGGCTGAATCTCTCGCCGCGACTGCTCGAGCCCTCCGCGTCGCCGGACGCACCGCCGTTGGTCTACGGCGAATGGAAAGTGCCCAAGGCCAAGCGCACGTTGGTTCTTTATGCACACTACGACGGCCAACCGGTCAATCCGGCAGAATGGGTCACGCCACCGTTCACTCCAACGTTGCGAACCGCCCCGGTAACTGATGGCGGAACCGTCATTTCGATGGACGCCGCGAATCGGCTTGACTCACAGGTACGCGTGTACGCGCGCGGCGCCTCTGATGACAAGGCGGGCGTGATAGTCATTTTGAGCGCGATTGAGGCGCTCCGCTCACTTCATCGGCACCCCACCGACAATTTAAAGGTTGTCTTCGAAGGCGAGGAAGAAGCCGGCTCGCCGCATTTAGGTGACATCCTTCGCGAGAACCGCTCGCTGCTTGCTGCACAACTGTGGGTCGTTTGTGACGGGCCGGTGCATCAATCCGGAAAGAAGCAAGTGATCTACGGCGCGCGCGGCGATCTGAATGTCAGCCTTACGGTGTACGGTCCCAACCGACCCCTTCACAGTGGCCACTATGGCAACTGGGCACCCAATCCGGCCCTGCGTTTAGCACGGCTGCTCGCATCGATGAAGGATGAGGCCGGCAAGGTTATCGTGCCGGGCTGGTACGACGATGTTGCGCCCCTGGGTGATACCGAGCGGCAGGCGATAGCGGCTGCCACCGGGTACGACGATACCCTGCGCCGGCAGCTGGGTCTCGCCGCGACGGATTCAGATCTTCCGCTCAACGAGGCCATCACTCTTCCATCGCTCAACATCAATGGAATGCGCAGCGGAAACGTCGGCGATCAAGCCACCAACATGATTGCGGAGACGGCGACTACGGTGCTGGATCTGCGGCTCGTCCTGGGTAACGATCCCCAACGCCAATATGAAAAGCTGCTCGCGCACGTCCGCTCCAAAGGGTACTACGTCGTAGATCGCGAGCCGACCGCCGAAGAGCGTCTTGCTCACCCGCTGATTGCGACGATGATGGCGAAACCGGGCAGTTACGCCGCCGCGCGCACGCCGATGGACGACCCATTCGCGCGGGCAATTGCAGCCGCCGTCCGCTCGTCTGCTGATCAAGCCATCGTGGAACTGCCCACCTCGGGCGGCAGCCTGCCGCTCTCAGTGATCAGCGAGGCGCTCGGAACCCGCTCGATCGTGGTCGGTATCGCGAACTACGACAACAATCAGCACGCAGCCAACGAGAATCTGCGGTTGGGCAACCTGTGGGATGGAATTGACATGTATGGTGCGTTGCTGACGCACGCGCCGCTGTCCCGGTAGTCCAGGCGACGCAATCCCTGCTGCACCTCCCAGCGGCGCGCAGGCGCCGCTGCGGCAGTTATTATGCTGCTCCGCGGCACAACTCGTAGTAAGCCGTTCCCGCGGCGCCAACGCGTTCCGCAAATGCCGACGCGCTGCTCTTCGCGTTCCCACATCGATCGCCACCCTTGCCACTACCGCGCCCTGCACCACCGGAGGGTCGGCTTGCCACTATACAAAGACGCCGACTAACAGGCGAACCGCGCTCCTGAACTCCGGAACGTTCCTGTATTAATTTACCGTGTCGGTAGAACGCGCCACCGCGTTCCAGGCCACTCACGTTGAACACGAGCGCAATTTCAGTCAACCAAACAGGCGCGCGTGCAACGATGTTCCCGAACCAACACAACAAATCTCTCGAGGAGTAAACCATGAACGTGAACCGAATGAAGGCGGTCACAAGATCAAGGCAAGGAACTTCCCAGCGCGCCACGCGCATCGGCCTCGCGGCACTCGCCTCTGTTTGCTGCGCGGCACTGCCTTTGCGCAGCGATGCCGCAAACGCGCCGCATCCGAATCCGAGAGCCGAGCAGGACGAGGCGACTGTAGTCAACCGTAGTGATGTGGTACATCTGCCCGCCCCGCTCAAGCGAGCGCTGGGAGAGCTCGCTGAGGAATCACACACCTATCTGCCACTGCAGGTCTTCGCGGAAGCCGACAAGCCGAGCCTGCTGTTTCAGTACTACCTGCTCGACACCACGGGGTTCGAGCCGAATATTTTCACAGCGATTATTCCAGGGATCAACGACAGCGCAATTCCCACTGCCGCCAACGCGGCCAACGGGCAACGCCCGACATTTGGCGCCGTCCGCATTGCACTCGAGCCAAAGCCCGGCTTGCCGACCGATCCGAAGGATGGTGGGGCGTTCATCGATGTCTTCACGGATATCTCCGGGCTTTTTGTCATCAACAACGAATCCGGCTGGTACGAAGGCTGGATGATCCACGACCTGGTCGTGCCGCAGGTCGCGGCTCCTCGTAAGGACGGCCACGCGCAATTTGGCGCCATGACAGCCGCGGATGCGGCGGCCATCGCAAAGCTCGGTGGCCATCAATACGCGCCGGGTCAGAACGTTCCCGGCAACATCTTCACGACGGACGGCGAGAAGGTCCATTTCCCGCACGCAACCGATCACTTCCCCGACAAGCAGAGCAATGTCGTGCCGTTGTTCCTCAGCATGGGTGCATACAACTGCCTGCAGCAGAGCGATTGCCACTCGTACTGGGAATTCAATCAATACACCAACTGGGTGTTCCCGTTGTACGAGCTGCCCTTCACGGGCGGCGTGCGAGGCACATTCGCAGCAGGCAAGCAGTACGATCTGCAGTCCGTGATTCCCGGATCGGGACCTGCCGGCGTATCGAACAACGAGCAGCCTCTCAAGCAGATGTTTGGCGACGACCCCGGCAATCCGCGCGACCCGGACCGTGGGCCCAATGCCAGCCCGACCGATCCCGACCGGCCGGTCGCGAATCCCAGCGACGATCAGAAGGAGAAGCGTTTGCGTTTCATACCGAGCGGGCTGGGCAACGAGATCCTTCTGGATGTCTGGGTGCGAGTGAAGTCGTTCGAGCCAGGTGTCACTGACTTCAACAGGCGGCTTTTCGACGCATACGCGAAAGAGGTTGCCAGGATCGACACGGACCACGACGGCATTCTGAATTTCGTCGAAGCTGATTTCGAGGGGACTTCGGACGGCGGTCAACCCAATAGCCGCCTGTTCCTTCCGCCTACGGCATTCAACCGCTTCGCGGTGACTCGCGAAATTAACGATGGCTTGTTAGCGCCCCGCCTGGCGCCTAGTCAGCGCGCGTGGGTACTGAGTGGCTCAATCAACCTCGTCAGCCCCGCGGTCCCCGCATCGTCCGGCCGAGACGGAGATGACAGGTAGCCGATCCTACCTGTTCGCGCCCCGTGACAGGCAGTCCGCCCGGTTCAATTTCGCATCGGACGGGCTGCTTGGCGAGGCACGTGGATCAGCGCTTGCCGCTACTGCCCTTCTTCGGTATCCCCGTCTTGGCCTTGGGCGCGCCCTGATTGTACGGATCGTAGCCGCCACCTTCATCGAACGCAGGCGCTTGACTCTCGCCTGTTCCGCTGCCCTGCACTTTGAGATCCAGTGGATCGAGGTGCTTTAGGATTCCCGACGTACTTCCGGTCGTTGAGGCATCCCCTGAGGTATCCCCCTCCCCGCGCCACTTCCACACGGCGTTTCCCCGTGCGTCGTGAACAATGCGCCCGACGGGATCCCGGTCAGCGCTGGCAGACCACTCTGGCTCAGGCACAACAGGCTCATCCAGTTCCACTTCGATTCGTTTGAGATCTTTGCGAGTTGTCATATCGAACTGCTCCCTGTTCAGCGAGTTCGCTCTTCCCTTTGCGCGCCATGTTATCCGTATCTGCAGCTCAAGCGAATTCGACCATGGGCTCAGGAGCGAGAGCACACTGCGAGCCATCTCACAGATGCAGCAGATATAGTTGCGTGGCCGGTCTTATGATCAATTCGCCCGGCCAGCGGCGCGGCCCAAAAGTAGTCGAGAACGGTCGAAACCCCTCCCCGGCGCAAGCAGCACGGCTCAGCTCGCCTGCACATCCATAGAGCGCGCAACGTGCGTCGAGCCACGAGGCAGATCGATCAATCGCCCGGCGGGTTTTCGGCGCGCCGCGGACGCTCCACGAAAGCTAACAGCAGGTCAAATTCGGCCGTCCGTACGCACAGCCGTTCAGAACGGGAAAGACTCAAATGCCGCCAAAGGGCAACTCCGCACGCACTGCGCCGCCAGCGCTTCCGTTGCCAGCCATCGCGTTACTACACCGGTGCACCGACGTTGGTTTACACACTAAAGCAACAGCGCCCGCCCGTTCCCTGCAACGATTTTGAAATAGCACGCTTGATGCGATGAGAGTAACCTCCTGCATCAGGGAGACGAAGAAAAGTTCGGGCCCGCGAATTGCCCATATTTTCGCCGATTTAATCTTCCTTAGCTGACATGTTTGTGTGTGGCAGCGGCGCTCGCTGTGCTCGAGATTTTGTCCGGCTCCGCAATCGACGGCCGATATAAACCAACAACATAGCGATGGCTATTGGGCCAGGAGGCGAACATGTTCAGACTCTCGCGACTTGCAACCCTGTGTACCCTTGCGCTGCTCGGGTATTCGAGCATCAGCTTGGCCGATCAGGTACTTTCGCTGCGGTGCAACGACCGGACCGGGTACTTGTGCGCCGAGACGTTCGATTCAATCGGTTACGCAGGCGAATACACCGGGCACGACGAGCCCGCAGTGCTTTTCTACTCAAACCAGCGAGGCTCCGGAAATTCGAGCACCTACCACTTGAGGGTTCCCAAAGATCCCCCCACGCTGCCCACACAGGACGGCAAGGGCGGAACGTTCAACTTCGAGCTCCACCCGGCATTCTGGGTCAGCATGGCCGTGTGCGATGATCAGTCCGCGCCGAACCCCGGAGGCTCGAGCGTCGGCCCGAATATCCGCTGCAGGCCCGACAGTGATCGAAATATCTTTGACGGCACCGACTCGAGCAAGGCGGATTACATCGGCAAGCACCCCGGCACCGGGTTCGTCGAAATGCAATTTTACCCGCCAGGTT
>Ga0307511_10000628_pt1 | contig 37805 bp, 32 predicted proteins | sample 13_EM_MG_FD_200266 | JGI IMG/M metagenome (GOLD analysis project Ga0307511, IMG submission 200266) | Populus trichocarpa ectomycorrhiza microbial communities from riparian zone in the Pacific Northwest, United States - 13_EM | ecosystem: Host-associated > Plants > Roots > Unclassified | place... | reverse complement strand
GCAAAGTACTTACAAGGATCAGGATTGCTAGGGCAAGTAACACCCATTTCAGCTCGCTAAGAAGATCCTTAAGGGACAGTGCTCCCTTAGCGAACTCGCTTACAGCGCCTGCTGTCTTGCGTAACCATGAGAACATAGGCAACTCCTGTAATAGACGTGGATTGTCAGTCGTCTCGTGCGTTCAAGAACTAGAGCTGGCGACGGCAGCGCTAGCTCCCCAGCGCCTGCTTCGCCACCACCCCAATATTCGCGATCGTCTCCCCCTTCGTCATCGAAGGCACTGCGCGAATGAACATCACAATGCCTGCAACCGGTGCGCGCGCTTCGAGAATCGTGTGGCCGGTGTAGTCGGTCACATAGCCGATCTTCATGCCCTGCGACACGTACGTCCCGCGCCGGACGAGCGGATAGAAGATGCCGGTCTGATCGCTGTTCACGCTTTGAATCGATTCAACCCAGACCGGATTCTCGATCGGCTTGACCTCGCCGGGCAGCATTTTCAGGAAGCGCATCACATTGAAACAGCCGTTCGCCAGGAGCTCGATGTCATCCGTTTCCGTCGTCCCGGCGTGGCCTGCTTCGACTGTGATCGAGGCCTTGCCGCGCGTGGTGGCTGTGTTCTCCAGATAGCGTGACGCGGCAGGATCTTTGGGGCGGTCCGCGGAGACGATGATGGGCGTGACGCCGAAGGCCAGCAACATCTGGCGCGAGATCGCATCCTGCGGCGCGTTGCCGCTGACGGTCCAGTAGCTGTAGGGGAGGAGACTCTCATCGAGATCGCCGCCGTGCAGGTCGATCAGGTGATCGCATTTCTCCACGACCTCCTTTGTAATGAGATACGACGCACGCTCCGTCTGCGTGCCGTCCATGCGGCCAGGGTAGAAGCGGTTCATGCTCTTGTTGTCGATCGGATTGACGTGCGCGATCTTCTGTTCGAATGAGCGCGGGTTGACCAGCGGCACGACGATGATGGTGCCCGACAACGCAGCGGGATCGAGCCGTTCGATGACTCGCTCCAACGCGATGATCGAGGAGTACTCGGTTCCATGCGCGCCCGCCACGAGCGCGAGCGCCGGCCCGGGATGCGCGCCATGCGCGACGACGACCGCAATGCTGAGCGCGGCATCCGATCCAGCAGGAACCTCGATCGTGCCGGCGACCTTCTGTCCTCGAGCGGCCTTGGCGTTGCCGACGATGAAGGTGTCAGGTTGGGCGACTGCGGACGCCGCGATCGACATTCCGAGGCATGTGAGGACTGCGAGACTCCTGATCATGGGTCCACCTCCGGAATGTGTACAATACACCACCGCTTACACACGCCATGAGAACCAACATATTGCTCGACGATGACTTGGTGGAAGAAGCCTTGGAGGTTTCAGGAGCACGCACCAAGAGGGAGGTCGTGCATCTTGCTCTTCAGGAGCTCGTGCGATCGCGAAAGAAGAAAAACCTTGCTGATCTGGCAGGCCGTATCCGATTTCGAGATGGCTTCGACCACAAAGCGCTGAGGAAGTTGCGCGGGTGATTTTGGTCGACACCTCGGTATGGGTCGAGGTTCTACGCGATCAGGTGGGGCGACGGCGAGCCGCTTTTGATGAGGCGCTGGATGGCGACGAGCCAGTGCTTTCGAGGTTCCAGCAACTCGAATTGCTGCAAGGCGCTCGCGATGAACGCGAATGGGGTCTTCTTCGCGAGCATCTGGAAGTTCAAGACTACTTGGACGCCGGTCCGAGCTCCTGGGCTGACGCCGCGCGGATCTTTTTTGATCTTCGTCGCCGTGGCAAGACAGTTCGCAGCCCGATCGACTGCTGCATCGCGCAAATCGCGCTGGATCACGATGTGCTTCTGCTCCATCGCGACCGCGACTTCGAAGCGATCGCCGAGGTAAGACCGCTACGCCAGCGGCGGCTTGCGTGGTGACAGAAATGGAACGACTCGGCTGTATCGCTCGGGTTATGCTTGCCCCTCGTTGCAAATCTCCCCACTCATGACAATCCGAGACTCTCCCTCCAACCTTCTGGAGCTGCTCGACCTGATTCCGGGCGAACGCACCGCCATCGTCCTCCCCGAGGATGGGACGCGGGTCAGCTACGCCTCGCTGAGGGAGCAGGTCAGGGACGTCGCGAACGCGTTTGCCGGATTAGGCATCAGGCGCGGCGATCGTGTGGCCATGTCGCTTCCGAATGGATTGCCGGCCATCGTCTGCTTCCTCGGCGCGGCGATGGCTGGGACAGCGGCGCCGCTGAATCCTGGCTATCGCGAGGATGAGGTTCGTTTCTACCTCGAGGACACTGAGGCGCGATTGCTGGTGTTGCCCGAGGATGGCGGAGACGACGCGCGGCGCGCGGCCGGTGACACGATTCCGATCGTCACAGTCAGCGTTGTCGATGGGCGCGTGCGCCTTTCCTCGGACGCGCGAGCCGAGGCAGATGCTGCGTCGCCGGACGATCTTGCGCTCGTGCTTCACACCAGCGGCAGCACAGGCCGCCCCAAACGCGTGCCGCTCAAGCAATCCAACCTGCTCACTTCGATCGGCAACATCATCGAGACCTACCAGCTCACCGCGGACGACGTCTCGCTCTGCGTGATGCCGCTGTTTCACGTGCACGGATTGATGGCCTCGCTCATGTCCACGCTGGCATCCGGCGGGACCGTGGTCGTTCCTTCGCGCTTCAACGCCCTCGGCTTCTGGCGCGTCGTCCGCGAGCACGGCGTCACGTGGTACTCCGCCGTTCCGACGATGCATCAGCTCCTGCTGGCACGCGTCGGAAAAGGGAAGCGCGTCGAGATCGGCAAGATGCGATTCATCCGTTCGTGCAGCGCCTCGCTCGCGCCCGAGACCATGCAGGCGATGGAATCGGCGTTCGGCGTTCCTGTGCTCGAGGCGTACGGCATGACCGAGGCCTCGCACCAGATGGCTTCGAATCCGCTGCCGCCGGGCGATCGCAAACCGGGATCGGTCGGTGCGGGCACCGGCGTTCGCGTCGGAATCATGGACAAGGACGGCAACCTCCTCGGCACCGGCGAGCACGGCGAAGTCGTGATTCAGGGCGCAAACGTGATCAACGGTTACGAGAACAATCCCGAAGCGAACGCGGTCTCGTTCACGAATGGCTGGTTCCGCACGGGCGATCACGGTTTTCTCGATGACAACGGATATCTGACGCTCGTCGGCCGGCTCAAGGAGTTGATCAATCGCGGTGGCGAGAAGATCTCGCCGCGCGAGATCGACGAAGTGCTGCTCGCGCATCCTGCAATCGCCGAGGCTGTGGCGTTCGGTGTGCCGCATCGCATGTGGGGCGAGGAAGTGGCCGCGGCCGTCGTGCTTCGCGAGGAAACGATCGCCAGCGAGTCCGATCTGCTGGCGTACTGCCGCGAGAAGCTGGCCGAGTTCAAGTCGCCGAAAAAAATTCATATCGTCCAGGCCATCCCGCGCACTGCCACCGGCAAGCTGCAGCGGCGCATCGTCGCGGCGGCGTATCAGGGCGAGCAGGCGTGAAGTTCGCGATTGCCGGCGCCGGCGCGATCGGCGGATACGTTGGCGCCTGCCTCGCGCGCGCCGGCCGTGACGTGACGCTGTTCGCGCGCGGTCTGCACTTGAAAGCGATGCATGAGCACGGTCTGCGCGTGTTGAGCAACGAGGGCGATTTCGATGTGCAGCCCAACGTCAGTGGCGACCTTGCATCACTCGCCGATGCCGACGTCATTTTCCTCGGCGTGAAGGCGCATGCATTGACCGATCTCGCGCCGAAGCTCGCGGCAATCATGAAGCCGGACGCCATCGTGATCAGCATGCAGAACGGCCTTCCATGGTGGTACTTCCAGCAGGTGGACGGGCCGCATGCCGGCATCCGGATCGAGAGCGTCGATCCAGGCGGCGTGATCGCCGGCAGTTTCGCGCCGGAGCGCATCATTGGTTCGATCGCCTATTTCGCGACGACAATCGAAGCGCCAGGCGTGATCCGACACGTGGAAGGCGATCGTCTCTCTCTCGGCGAGCCGGACGGCAGCCGGTCGGAGCGTTGCAAGCAGATTGCGGAAGCGCTGGTCGCCGGCGGATTGCGCGCGAAGATCACAACGCGTATCCGGCACGAGTTCTGGGTCAAGTTGCTTGGCAATGCCTCACTGAATCCCATCAGTGCATTGACCGGCGCGACACTCGCTGAAATTGTTCGCGACGCGCAAACCGGCCCGCTGATCCGTGAAATCATGACTGAGGTCGAAACGGTCGCCGCCAAGCTGGGCATTGAGCTGCCTGTTTCAATCGAGCAGCGTATGGCCGGTGCGGAAAAAGTCGGCGAGCATAAGACTTCGATGCTGCAGGATCTCGAGAGCAAACGGCCATTGGAGCTCGATGAAGTCGTTGGTGCAGTTCTCGAGCTCGGCCAGAAACTCGATGTGTCCCTGCCCGCGACACGCGCCGTCTATGCGTGCGCAAAACTCCTCGATCGAAAAAATCGCGCTCAGTAAAGGACGTTGATGAAAAACCGGTGGTTCCAGATGGTTGCCCTTGTGATCGCAATGGTCATGATCGCCAACCTGCAATACGGCTGGACGTTGTTCGTCGATCCGATCGAGCTCGATCACGGCTGGAGTCTTGCCAATATTCAGTGGGCATTTACGCTCTTCATCCTGTTTCAAACCTGGGTTCAGCCGCTCGACGGCTGGCTGATCGATCGCCTCGGGCCGCGCATTTTCTTTACGCTCGGCGCAGTCCTCTCCGGCCTCGGCTGGACCGCGCTTGCATTCGTCACGACACTTACGCAGTTTTATGTGGCGTATGCAGTCGCCGGAATCGGATCCGCGCTCGTTTACAGTGGCAGCATCGGCTCGGCGCTGAAATGGTTTCGAGCCCGGCGGGGCCTCGCCGCCGGAATCATCGCCGGAGGCTATGGCGCCGGCACGGCGCTTTTCATTCCGGTCATCGCGCGGCTGATCAGCGCAAGCGGCTATCGTGCTGCACTCGTCTGGACGGGCGTTGTGCCAGGCCTGATTATTCTCGCTATTGCGCAGGTAGTGCGGCATCCCACAGCCGAGGAGACGGCGCAGGCGGCCGAAGCCGTGCCGACCAAACGGGCATCAGTACGACGCAATGCAGAGCATTTCACGACGAACGAGATGCTGCGAACGCCGCAGTTTTATCTGCTCTACATCATGCTGGTTTTGATGGCCACAGGAGGGCTTCTTGTGACGGCCCAGGCCGGCCCTGTGGCGATGTCTTTTGGATTGCCGCTTGCCGCCCTCACAATGGCCACTGCGCTGAGTCCTCTGGCAAATGGCGGCAGCCGCATTTTCTGGGGCTGGGTCTCCGATCACCTCGGCCGCGAGAACACAATGGCCATTGCATTCATGCTCAACGCGCTGGCGCTGCTCAGCGTAATCACCTTCGGCCGCATGTCCGGCGCGCTCTTCTCAGTCACGCTCGTATTGACCTATTTCACATGGGGCGAAACGTTCTCGCTCTTCCCCTCCACGCTCGGCGATTGGTTCGGATCGCGCAATTCAACCTCGAATTATGCATTCCTCTACACGGCAAAGGGCGTAGCCTCAGTCCTCGGCGGCGGTGTAGCTGCGCTGATGTACCAGAACTTCGGAAGTTGGACTTCTGCTTTTTACGGAAGCGCAGCGTTTGCGCTGGCGTCTGGCCTCCTCGCGCTGATACTGCGCGCCGTGCCGCTGCCGCATAAGACAGAGCCGGTGCTTGAGTCGGCTCCTGCCTCTGGTTGAGTTTACGAAGCGAGGGGATGGCGCCAGCGTAAACCGGGGAATCGGGCGAAGTCACCGTCGCTCGTGATGAGCTGGCAACCATGCTCAATCGCTAGAGCTGCCAGATATGCGTCGCTTACCATCGCGCCGACTACATCCGAGTGCTCGATGAGATCCACCATGATCTCCCAGTGTCGAGGCCCCGGTTGAAGGAACGCCGCTGTCGGCCGTGCAAGAAGCTGATGACAGAAGCCCAACGCAAACTGCATCGGCGTCGCCGGCTTGAAATTCGAGGATGGGTCACGATCCTTAGAAAACCTCCTAGAGTGACCGAGGAGAGCGCAAAAGGGGTTCTATCTTTGACTAGCCTGGTGAGCCATTGTGCATACCTATCGTGTTCCGGCGCGTCTTCGCGGTGAGCGTAAATGAGGACGTTGATGTCGAGCAACTCCATCCGTCAGCCGCGGTGCCCGTGAACGGCAACGTCGTCCTGCTCGATCAGCGAAGAAATCCGGTCGACGTCAAGAGTGGTGAAGCTGCCACCCTTCCCAAACGTAACCAGCTCAAACGGCCTGTCGACTGCGAGGCGCACTGAGTCCTCGATCAGCCGGCTAACGGTAGTCGCTTCCTTCGCAGCGCGCGCCTTTAGTTGCTCCAAAATCTCATCGTCGATGGTGATCGTCGTACGCATGATGCGAGCATACCTGAACTTCAGGTGAATGAATTGGCGCCGCCGATCCTTCTCCGTTTCAAGGTCGACTTAGGGTCGCCCTATCGCAGGCGGAGCAGGTATGAACGCGAGACAAGTTCGGTCCCTACGCCGGCCGAAGACTCAGGTGCGTGCTACGATCTTGCGTCATGCCAAGCACTAATCGCGAACTACTGAAACAGGCGTTGGAGTTGCCTCTCGATGAGCGTGCACGAATGGCTGCTGACTTGCTGGAAAGCCTGAGCGAAACGGAAGCCGACGTGGAAGAGGCGTGGACGAATGAGATTCGGAGCCGGGTAGCGGCTGCTCGCGCGGGTGAGATCGAGAGCACCGACTGGCGGATCGTACTTGACCGGGTTGAGAAGGAAGTGCTCGGGCGTTGACACCTCCGAAGATCCTCGTTCTGGCGGAGTTCGAATTCCGCGAAGCGTTAGAGTGGTCCCGAGAACGCGATCCCCGCGTAGCCGAGCGATTTTCGGCGGAGGTGCGCAAGACGCTGCAGTTGATTGCGCAGTTTCCTCGGATTGGCGGGCCGGTTGCTGGCATTTGACGATCGCGCTGTTCGTCGCATGCCAATTCATTCATTTCCGTACAACGTTGTCTTTATTGACCTTGGCAGTCAGCTCGAAGTCATCGCATTCGCGCACAAACGTCGCCGGCCGGCTTAGGCGATCGTAGAGTATCTGACCTACGTGCTCACCGCTGCGCCTTCTTGCCCGGGCGTTTCGCCGGACGGCCCGACCGCAGCAAGCCAAGCGCCTCCTACGTCAGTGGAATTCGATCCAGTCGCTGAACGCGACGACGTGGCTCGAGTTTTCGGTCAATTGCTCGTGAAGGAAAACGCGCATGCGCAGCGGTTTCTTGACCTCGCGGAGCGTCAGGACGCGCCCAACATCCTGCGTCAGCGTGACGGTACCGGTCGCTGTCTCGACGAAGATCGGCGCAGGCGGTGCGGATCGAAGCGCGCCCATGATGGTGGGGCCGACGCCGATCGTCTTGTTCGGCGTCGTCGACTCGAAAACGATGCTCAGGTAGTAGGTCAGCGGCTTGAAACCGCGGATGTCGTAATCAACGACTGCTTTGATGATCGTTGACTGCGTCACCTCGCTCCCTGCTGCTGGCGTGATGCTGCGAACGGTGACCGTTGCCGTTGTGGCAGTGCCTGGCTGCGCGCTGATGTCGCTCGTCTGCAGCTCCCACGGACCGACGCCTGTCATCTGCATCTCCGTCGCCTCGGGGAAAAAGAGGTAGTGCATGACGCGCGGCGGATTCACGTAGAAACTGCCGGCGCGATACCGGGTCACGTTCCCGGCGTTGGCGACTGAGCCAAAGCCGAGGTCGACGGCACCTGCGAGGATCGTCACGCGCTCCTGGCGTGGATGCCAGTGCGGCGGAATCGCTGACCCAGCCGGGACTCGTACGCGCATCGTGAACATGCCGTCCGCGCCTGGGTTGCCCTCGAGCACGGAGATCTTCGATCCCGGCGGAAGCGTCGCCGGCGCGTCTTTCCAGGCGATCGCTTCCGGTATGAAACCGATCGGTGTCTCCGGTCTCGGCTGGCCGGGTTGCGCGCTGAGGCTGACTGCACAGGCGAGGAGGGCGGCGAGGATCGTCGTTCGCATAGACGAATCATAGGTTTGGCCGGAATACAGGCGCAACGAAGATGTTGACATCCACCGAGGAATGCATAAAAATTCGTACCGATGAATAATCATGCGCATGGCGACGTACTGCGGAGGCACGACGAGATTCTTCGGATCGTCCGCGACCAGTCCGTCCACTCGCAGGATGAACTGCTGGCCCTGCTGAAAAAGCGCGGCTTCCGCGTCACCCAGCCGACCCTCTCGCGCGACCTGCGCGAGCTCGGCGTTGCCAAGTCGCCGAATGGCTACATCACCCGAGACGCCTTCGCCGGCGGCGCCGTCGTGGCCTTCGCGCCGCGCGACGTCGTGGAGACGCGGCTGGAGCAGGCCGTCGCTGAATACGTCACCGGCGCCGACACGGCCGGCAACCTCGTCGTGATCCGCACGCCGGCCGCCAACGCGCAGCCGGTGGCCAGCGCCATCGACGGCGCTTCCATCGACGGCGTCCTCGGCACGATCGGCGGCGACGACACGATCTTCGTCGCCTTCCGCACGCCCACTGCCGCGTCCGCGTTTGCCGAGCGCCTCCGACGAATCGTCGGCATCGGCCGCCGCAACGCTCGCTAACCCTGGGACTGACAGCCATGAACGAATCAAACGTGAATCCACGCAAGCGCGTCGCCATTGTCGGCGCAACCGGCTACTCCGGCGCGGAGCTAACCGCCATCCTCGCTCGCCATCGCGAAGTCGAGCTGGTCGCGCTTTTCTCGTCGAGCAGCACGGCGCGTGGTCCGGTCACGCCCACTCTGCCGCAGTTCATCGCCGAGCCGTTTTCGATGGAAGCGCTCGTCGCCGCCAAGCCGGAGATTGTCTTCCTGGCTACGCCGAACGAGGTCTCCGCCGATCTAGCCCCGCAACTTCTCGACCTCGGCATGAGGGTCATCGATCTCTCCGGCGCGTTCCGACTCGAGGAGCCGTCGATGTATCCGACCTGGTACGGCTTCGATCACGAGCGGCCGAACCTTCTCGGCGAGGCGGTCTATGGGCTGACCGAATACTGCAACGGCGAGTTGAAGAAAGCGCGCCTCGTGGCCAATCCCGGCTGCTATCCGACCTCGATCCTGCTCGCACTGCGTCCGCTGACGTTCGCTATCGATCGCGAGCAGCCGGTGATCTGCGACTCCAAGAGCGGCGTTTCCGGCGCTGGCAAGAAGGCCGACGTCAACTTCTCGTTCGCGGAGCTCTTCGGCAATTTCAAGGCGTACGGCGTGGGCCAGCATCGGCACGAGCCGGAGATTCGCCAGCAGCTTCACCTCGGCGATCGCGCGCCGCTCGTCTTCGTCGCGCATCTGCTCCCGGTGCATCGCGGAATCCTCTCGACGATGCACGTCGGCTTCACGCACGCCATGAGCGAGCAGCAGATCACCGACGCCTATACCCGTGTTTACGAGCACGCTCCGTTCGTGCGCGTGCTGCCGCCCGGCCAATTGCCGGAGCTGAAGAACGTCGTCAACACGCCGCGCGCGGAGATCGGTTTCCAACTGCTGCAAGGCGGCCGGCGCGCGGTCATCGTTTCGGTTATCGACAACCTGCTCAAGGGTGCGGCCTCGCAAGCCGTGCAGAACTTCAACCGGATGTGCGACTTCCCGGAAACGGAGGCACTCGTCTGATGAACGTCATCAAACTCGGCGGAAGCCTTCTCGACGATCCGGCGCGGCGTGCCGAGATCCTCAGCGCCATCGCCCTGCAGTGGAATCGCGGCGAAGAGATCGTGCTCGTCCACGGCGGTGGCAAGCATGTCGACGCCAATCTCAAACTTCGCGGCATTCCGAAACGCACCTATGCAGGGCTGCGCATCACCGACGATGCCACGCTCGACGTCGTCGTTGCCACGCTGGCCGGCTCGGTCAACAAAATGCTCGTTGCGGAGCTGGCAGCGATCGGCGTTCGCGCGGCCGGCATCAGCGGATGCGACGCCTCGACACTTTCGGCCGAGGTCCATCCGCCGATTGATGATGTCGAGCTTGGACATGTTGGATGTGTCACCGGCGGCAGCCCGACACTGATCCATGCGCTGGTCTCGAACGGAATCCTGCCGGTCGTCTCCTCGGTCGCCGAAGGTCCGAACGGAACGCTGCTCAACGTCAATGCCGATACCGCTGCGGCGGCGATCGCCATCGCGGTCGGCGCGGAAGAGCTGGTCTTCATCACCGACGTGGCCGGGCTTTTCGACGAATCCGGCAACGTCGTCGCCGAACTGCACGCCAACGAAGCGGAAGCGCTCCTCGGCACGGAAGTCGTCACCGGCGGCATGCGGCCGAAGCTGCAGGCCGCGCTGCACGCGCTCGGATCGGGCGTGCGGAGAATCACGATTGGAGAAGAGGGAGGGACGAACCTTGTTGCTGCATGACGAATCCCCCGCCGCCGTCGAAGAGCGCGAGAAGGCGTTTCTCCTCGGCACGTACGCTCGGACGCCGTTTCATCCGCGCAGCGGCAAAGGTGCGCGCATCACCGACGCGGAAGGCCGCGAATACTGGGACCTGCTCGGCGGCATCGCCGTGAACGTCCTCGGCCACCATCATCCGCGTCTGATCAAAGCGCTGCGCGACGAGTCGAACGCGCTGCTGCATATTTCGAATCTCTACTATCACCCTGCCCAGGGCCTGCTCGCGGAGCGCCTCGTGCGCGCCTCGGGACTCTGCCGCGCGTTTTTTTGCAACAGCGGAACGGAAGCGAACGAAGCGGCGCTGAAGTTCGCGCGACTCGCCAATCCCGGCCGCGCCGGGATCGTGGCGCTGAACGAAAGCTTTCACGGACGGACGATGGGATCGCTGGCCATGACCGGCCATGAGGCCTATCGCGCGCCGTTCGCCCCGCTGATTCCGGGCGTGAGTTTCATCGAGCCGAACGACATCGCCGCACTCGAAGCAGCAGTCAGCGACAAGACCTGCGCGATCGTTCTCGAACCGGTGATGGGGGAGGGCGGCATCATTCCGCTCTCGCACGACTTCCTCGCTGGCGCGCGTCGCGTGGCCGATCGCACTGGCGCGATCTTGATTTTCGACGAGATCCAGTGCGGCCTCGGTCGCACCGGAAAACTCTTCGCGTTTCAGCAGAGCGGCATCGTTCCCGACATCGTCACGCTGGCCAAACCGCTCGGCGGCGGACTACCGCTCGGCGCCGTACTCACCGGTGCAGCCATCGAAGGACTTGTGAAGCCTGGCCATCACGGTACGACGTTCGGCGGCAATCCGGTCGCCTGCCGCCTCGGCCTGGCGGTTCTCGACGAGATCGAGGAGTCGTCATTGCTCGATCGCGTCAACGAGCTTGGCACCTGGCTGAATACGCAGTTTCACGCGCTGCAATCGCGTAACGCCTCGATCGTCGATGTGCGCGGCTCCGGCTTTATGTGGGGCATCGAGCTCGATGGTCCTGCCAAGCCGGTCGTCGCCGAATTGTTGAACAGAGGATTCGTCGTCGGCACCGCGCGCGACAACGTCATCCGTCTTCTGCCGCCGTACGTCACGCCGAAGAAGGCATTCATCGAATTCATCGGTGCACTCGAGCAGGTGCTCGGGGTAGTCAAGGAGAAAGCAGCGTGAAACACACCTACAAGAAAGTCGCACTGGCCTACTCGGGCGGTCTCGACACTTCGATCATCATTCCCTGGCTCAAGGAAAACTACGGCTGCGATGTCGTCGCCGTGGCCGTCGACGTCGGTCAGGCCGAGGAGACGACTGGGCTTGCGGAGAAGGCGTATCGCACCGGCGCGTGCGACTTCCATCTCATCGATGCCAAAGAAGAATTTGCGCGCGACTACCTCTTCCCGGTGCTGAAGGCCGGCGCGATTTACGAGAAGGATTACCTCCTCGGCACGTCGACGGCGCGGCCGCTCATCGCCCGCAAGCAGGTCGAGATCGCCATCGCCACCGGCTGCGATGCGCTCGCGCACGGCTGCACCGGCAAGGGCAACGATCAGGTGCGCTTTGAGCTGGCCTATCAGGCGCTCGCGCCGGAGCTGGCCGTCATCGCACCGTGGCGCGAGTGGGACATCATCTCGCGCGAAGACGCCATCGATTACGCCTCATCGCGCGGCATTCCCGTGCCGGTGACGAAGAAGGATCCCTACTCGCGCGATCGCAACCTCTGGCATCTCTCGCACGAAGGCGGGCCGCTCGAAGATCCATCGTTCGAGCCGGAAGCGTCGATGTTCAAACTCAGTGTCGATCCGATCGCCGCGCCAGACGAGCCGGAAAAAGTGACGATTACCTTCGCTTCCGGGCTGCCGGTCGCCGTCAACGGCGAAACGATGTCGCCCGCGAAGTTGGTCATGACATTGAATGAAATCGGCGGACGCCACGGCGTCGGCCGGGTCGACATCGTCGAGAACCGCCTCGTCGGCATCAAGTCGCGCGGCGTGTACGAAACGCCCGGCGGAACGCTGCTCGTCTCCGCGCTCAAGGCGCTCGAATCGATCACACTCGATCGCGACAGCGCGCACGAGAAAGAACGCGTCGGCGGCCGTTACGCGGAGCTCGTCTACTTCGGCCAGTGGTTCTCGCCGTTGCGCGAGGCGTTCGATGCCTTCGTCGACTCGATGATGGAACCGGTCAGCGGCACGGTCACGCTGAAGCTGTACAAAGGCAACGCCACGGTCATCGGCCGCACATCGCCCAGTTCGCTGTACTCCGAGGAGCTGGCCAGCTTCAACATGACCGGCTACGACGCGCGGGATGCCGCGGGATTCATTCGCGTTTTCGGATTGCCTACTCGTGGTCGGTATCGTTTGACCACCGGAAAGAATCTCGACGACACGCTACCTGCCGACGAAGTGACTGCGGCGCGGCTGCGGAAGGCTGCCGGTTGACGCAGAAGTTGTGGGGCGGACGCTTCGAGGGGGAGTCGTCGCCGCTGCTGCGCCGGCTCAACGACTCGTTTGCGTTCGACCGCGAGTTGTTCGATGACGACGTCGAAGGCTCGATCGCCTGGGCGCGCGCGCTGGCCGACGTTGGTGTACTGAATGAAGACGAGCTCGATGCCATCCTCGGCGCGCTGGTGCGCATCGAGCCGCCGTCCGACGGCGACTACGAAGATGTGCATTCGTATGTCGAAGCGAAGCTTTACGAATTGATCGGCGTGGGCGCGGGCAAGCTGCACACCGGCCGCTCGCGCAACGACCAGGTGGCGACCGATCTCAAGCTGTGGCTGAAGCGCGCCTGTGAAGAAGCGATCGATGCGGTGACGTTGCTGGCGACGACGTTGGCGAATCGCGCCTCCGAGGAAGCGGCAACGCCGATGCCCGGCTACACGCACTCGAAACAGGCCGAGCCGATCACGTTCGGACATTGGTGCCTCGCCTACGTCGAAATGCTGCTTCGTGATCGCAAGCGATTCGCGAGCGCAGTCGAGCGCGGCGATGAATGTCCGCTCGGCTCCGGCGCGCTGGCCGGCACGCCGCTGCCGATCGATCGTGATGCATTGGCGCGTTCCCTCGGCTTCGCTCGCGCCACCGCCAATTCGATCGACGCCGTCTCCGATCGCGACTTCGCCGCGGAGTATCTCTTCGCCTCATCGCTGCTGCTGACACATCTCTCGCGCCTTGCCGAGGATCTGATTTTCTTCACCAGCGATGAAGCCGCCTACGCCGAGCTTCCCGATGCCATGGCCACCGGCTCGTCGCGCATGCCGCAGAAGAAGAATCCCGACGTCCTCGAGCTTGCCCGTGGTTACGCAGCGCGCTCGATCGGCGAGCTGACCGGTTTTCTGGCGCTCCTCAAAGGCATCCCGCTCGCGTACGACAAAGACCTGCAGCTCGACAAAGAGCCGCTCTTCCGCACGCGGCGTGTCATCGCAACGCTTCTCCCCGCACTAACGGAGCTGATTGCCGGCCTGGCGCTCGATCGCGATCGGATGCGTGCCGCGGCAGGTGGAGACGCACTCATCGCCACGGCCGTCGCCGATGCACTCGCCGCGACCGGGATGCCGTTTCGCGAAGCGCACGATCAGGTGAGCCGCAATCTGGCTGATCTCCCGTCACTTGCCAAGGCACACGGCGTGACTCTCGATGGGATGTTGTCGAAGAAGAGCTCATTCGGCGGCACGTCGCCGAAGCGGGTGAAGGAAGCAGCACAGCGAGCACTCGAAGAGGCGGCAAAATCATGAGTGCTCCAAGACTCCTCGCACAGACAAGAGTGTCTGTGCCACATCGTCCTCGGTGTTTTTCGCAGGCCGCCCTGTTGGTGACGGAGCCGCAATTGTCTGTGGCACAGACACTCTTGTCTGTGCAGTGGGGAGCCGGCAGAAGATCATGAGACTTCCCAAAGGTTTCCTCGCCTCCGGTATCCGCGCCGGCATCCGCAAGAAGCGGCCCGACCTCGGACTGATCGTTGCTCCGGATGGCGCCAACGCCGCTGCCGTCTTCACGAAGAATCGATTCCAGGCTGCTCCGGTCACGTTGTCGAAGAACGCCCTGAAGAAAACCGGCGGCAAGCTGAAAGCAGTCGTTGTCAACGCCGGCTGCGCCAACGCTGTCACCGGCAAGGCTGGACACGACGCTGCAAAACGCGTCCGCTCGCGCGCCGCCGAGCTGCTGCAGTGTCCCGACGAAGAGGTTTTCATCGCCTCGACCGGAGTCATCGGTGTCGTCCTTCCCGACAAGAAGATCTGCGAGGCGCTGCCTGACTCCGTCACGCGCCTCTCCGCCGGCGGCATCGATGCCCTTTCGCACGCCATCCTGACCACCGACGTCGGTCCAAAAGTCACGCAAGCCACCTTCACCCTCGGCGGCAAGCGCGGACGGATCGTCGGCGTGGCCAAAGGCGCGGGCATGATTCATCCCAACATGGCCACGATGCTCGGCTTCGTCATGACCGACGCCGCGCTCGATCCCGGGACGCTGAAACGTGCGCTGACCGCAGCCGTCGATCAAAGCTTCAACGCCATCTCCGTCGACGGCGATACGTCGACGAATGACACTGTCCTTCTGATGGCTTCCGGGAAACTCAGCAATGCTTCACGCTCAGACACGAGCGACTTTCAGCGCGCCCTCGACGCCGTCTGCCGCGATCTGGCCTGGATGATCGTCCGCGACGGCGAAGGAGCGACGCGCGTGATGGAGCTGACCGTTCGCGGCGCAAAGACCGAGCGTGACGCCAAGCTGGCCGCGCATGCCGTCGCTACATCGCCGCTGGTCAAGACCGCCCTCCACGGCGGCGATCCGAATTGGGGCCGCATGCTTGCCGCTCTCGGCCGCAGCGGCGCGCGCTTCAACGTCAAACGCGTCGCCCTCTTCGCCGGCAAACTGCAGCTCGTCATCAACGGCGAGCCGGCCATCTATCGCGAGAAGGATGCGGCCAAGGTTTTTACCCGCGAGCGAGTTCCGATCACCCTCGACCTCGGCGGCGGAACCGCAAGCACGGTCATCCTCGCCTCAGACTTCGGCCACGACTACATCTCGATCAACGCCGACTATCGGTCGTGATTCAACGGGCGCGTCGTTTGAGGCTCTTTGCGGAACTGCTTCGGAGGAAGTCGCGGAACTGCTGGTTGGCCTGACGAACCTCGCGAAGGATGTCGTCGCCCGATTCCTGGCGTTCCGACCCGGACGGACGCTCATCAGTGCGTGTCGTTTGCGACGATCGTTGCGCCAGCGTTGTTGCCATCCCGTTCCATCCTTTCGAGCCAAGCCAAAAAGTAACAAAGCCTTTGAATAAGCGCAACCAGATCGTCCGTGTCGGCCTTCCCGATGACGAAGACGTTGGGCCGGTCCACCTGAATGCTCAGTGCGCCGAGCGCTGGATCGGAGCGATTCGCTTCGTCGAGAACAGGAATGCTGAGGAAACTTCTGAAAGGGACCGATCGAAAGTAGTTGATTGCTTCGTCCGTCTCACGATCGTTCAGCCCCCGTCCGCGCCACTCCGATCGATCAAGCGCGTTGGCGATGCCATCGACTTTGCGCTCCAAAACTGCGAACGGGGCGCCGGGCCGAGGTTTCGATTGATCGACATTCAGCACCAGATGTTCCGGCAGATCAGGGGATGGGAATGCCCAGTCTGTGAGCTCGAGCACCAAGGGCGTGGCAGACGCGATCGCTCCGTTGCCATAAAGAGGTTTGGTGTCCGGCATCGATGATTGGTCGCCGGGAAGAAGCCTCATGAACGACGCATTCGCGTTCAGTGTCACCTCATCGCGGTACCAGTAAGTGACAAGCTCGGCGATCGTTGCGACTGCATCGGCGCGGGTTTCTCGAAGTGCCTCCTTAGTCGGCGGTTGTGTGGCAGACGAGCGGGCCACGGTGTTGAGGTACGTGCCCAGTACGGTGCTGTATCTGGAGAAGAAATCCCATACCTCCGGATCCATGAGTCCCCGCACCGTGACAACCAGATTGGGTAACCGTTCGAGCATGAGTGCCACGAGCGCGGGAATCAGCAATGTGAACGCGATGATGACCGTCCATCCGATGCTGCCTGCGAACTGCGCGCCTCCAGACACTTGCGAAGCCGTCAACCCAAGAGCTGTTCTAACTGCCGCCATTGGTGCCGTGATGCCAAAGGTGATCTCGAGAGTTGCCTCCAACGCCGCAACGAACGTTGCGCCCAGAGAGACGAGCAGTAGCAGGAAACCGCACCACCAGAGAATCCCAAACATGAGCCAGAGCCCGGCGTGGCGGGCGTAGTGCGTACCGAGGCGGCCGGCATCAACTCGTAGGGCTCGGACTTCGTCCCGGAATTCCTGACGAAACGACTGGCGCATCCTTCGGCGCCCCTTCACCATCAGGTAGCGCCCCGTCTTACTTTCTGCCCGGCTGACCATTGGACGTATTTATGTTCCCACAACAGAGGAGAAGAGCGAACGAAGTAAACTTCGCTTCAATGAAACGGCTCGTCGCCATCCTCCTCCTGCTGACCACCACCCCCGCCTACGCCGCCCTGCGCGGTCCCGTCGTGGCCCGCCACGGCATGGTGGCCTCGACGAGCGAGATCGCCTCGCGCGTCGGCGCGGACATCATGAGAAAAGGTGGCAACGCCATTGATGCCGCGGTGGCTGTGGCGCTGACGATGGCGGTGACGTGGCCGGCGGCGGGGAACATCGGCGGCGGTGGCTTCATGCTCATCCGCATGGCCGATGGATCGAGCGAAGCGATCGACTATCGCGAGCGGGCGCCGCTTGCTGCGTCGCGCGAGATGTACCTCGACGCCAGCGGTGACGTCATCAAAGGCGCATCGACCGACGGCTACAAAGCGATCGGCGTTCCGGGCACTGTGGCCGGGTTGATGCTCGCCCACAAGCGGCATGGAAAACTGAAATGGAGCGAGCTGGTCGAACCGGCGCGCAAGCTGGCTGCGGATGGTTTCATCGTCAGCGCGTTTTTCGACGGCGTGCTCCACGACAAGGAGGCGCTGAAGAAACTCGAGCCGTGGCCGGAAAGCCGTCGCATCTTTCTGCGCAACGGCCGCGGCTACACGATGGGCGATCGGTTCAGACAGCCGGACCTGGCGGCTACGCTGGCTCGTATCCAGAAAAACCCGCGCGAATTCTACGAAGGCGTTACCGCCCGGCGCATCGTGGCCGACATGCGCGCACATGGCGGATTGATCACGATGAAGGACTTGCGCGAGTACGAACCGACGATTCGCAAGCCGCTGCACGGCAGTTATCGCGGCCACGAATTCATCGTCATGCCGCCGCCGTCATCGGGCGGCATCGCTATGATCGAGATGCTGCGCATGCTGGAAAAGTACGACGTGGAATCGACCGGCTGGCAGTCAGCGCGCTACCTCCATTTGGTCACCGAGGTCATGCGCCGTGCCTTTGCCGATCGCGCCGAATTCCTCGGCGATCCCGACTTCGTCAAGCTTCCCGTCTCCGCGCTGACCTCGGCCAAATTCGCCGAGGAGCGGAGGAAGTCGATCGACCTCGAACATGCGTCGAGCTCGAAAGACATTGGTGCGGGCGATCCTGCGCCATTCGAAACGACCGACACGACGCACTTCTCCGTCGTCGACGCGGACGGCAGCATGGTCAGCAACACCTACACGCTGAACGACTGGTTCGGAGCCGGCGTCACGGCGAAGGGGACCGGCATCCTGCTCAACGACGAGATGGACGACTTCACCTCGCGGCCGGGCTCGCCGAACGTCTATCAGCTCATCCAGAGTGAGAAAAACGCCATCGCGCCGAGGAAACGGCCGCTGTCGTCGATGGTCCCGCTGATCATGCTGCAGGACGGCAAACCGTGGCTGGCCGTGGGCGCCGCCGGCGGGCCGCGCATCATCAGCACCGTTCTGGAGATCGTGCTGGCCGTCGTCGACTTCCACACCTCGCTGCAGGAAGCGCTCGATGCCGGACGCATCCATCATCAATGGATGCCCGACGAGATTTTTTGGGAGCCGAACGGGACCAATCCCGACTCTCGCGCCGCGCTGGAGAAGATGGGACACAAGTTTCATGACAAGCCGCTCGATCACATCTCCGACGCCAACGCGGTGATGATCGACCCGAAAACCGGCCTCCGCCAGGGCGCCGGCGATCCGCGCAGATCAGGCGTTGCCGTGGGGTACTGACGTAGAATCGAGCCCATGAAGCTCGACAAAAAGTCCCTCCTGGCCTGGGCGCGCGACCACCGCGACGATTTCGAATCGACACTCCAGCAGTTCGTCGACACGCCCACCGTCTCCGCCGATCCGCTGCGCAAAGACGACATCCGGCGTTGCGCGGAACTGGCCGCGGCCAAGATCCGCGAATTTGGCGGTGAGGCAAGCATCCTCGAGACAGATGGCAATCCGATCGTCCATGGGCGATTCGATGCCGATCGCAGTTTTCCGACCGTCACCGTCTACAACCATCTCGACGTGCAGCCTGCGTCACGCGAGACGGAGCCGTGGAAGACCGAACCCTTCGTCTTCACGAAAGCCGGTGATCGTTACCTCGGGCGCGGCACGACGGACGACAAAGGTCCTGCACTCACCGCGCTCTTCGGCATCCGCGCCGCGCGCGAAGCGGGCGTCCGCGCCAACATGCACGTGCTTTGGGAGCTGGAGGAGGAGATCGGATCGCCGAGCTTCGACGGCGCGATGAGAAAGTACGGCAAGCAGCTCGCCACCGATTCCGTCCTCGTCTCCGACACGATCTGGGTTTCCCGCCAGCGGCCTGCATGCCCGGCTGGTCTGCGCGGACTGCAGGGATTCGAGCTGACACTGGAGACCGCGGAAACAGACCAGCATTCGGGAGTGGTCGGCGGCGCGGCGCGCAATCCGATCGGCGAGCTGATGAAACTCGTCTCCGAAATGTACGACGCCACCACCGGGAAGGTGAAGATCAAAGGCTTCTACGACGATGTCGTTCCACCGTCGAAGAGCGAGCTTGCCGATTTTCGCGAGTCAGGATTCATCATCAAGAACTTCAAGAAGGATCACGGCTTCAAATCGATCCGCAGCGACGATCCGATCGACGTGATGAAGCGCATCTGGGCCATGCCCACCTTCGAAGTGCACGGACTCGTGGGCGGCTACACCGGCGCCGGCATCAAGACCGTCGTCCCGCCGCGTGCGACGGTGAAGATCTCCTGCCGCATGGTGCAGAACCAGGATCCGAAAAAGATCATGAAGCTCGTCCGCGAGTTCGTGAAGAAACACAATCCGGACGTGAAAGTCATCACCGAGGCTTCGATGCTTCCGTACAAAGCACCGACCACCGGACCGCTCGCCGATGCCGTCCGCAGCGCCATGAAATTCGCCTTCGGCCGCGAGCCGGTCTTCGTCCGCGAAGGCGGCTCGATCGGCGCCGTCGTGTCGATGGAAAAGGTCCTCAACGTCCCCGTCCTCTTCCTCGGCCTCTCCCTTCCCGAGCACGGCTACCACGCCCCGAACGAGAACTATGACTGGCAGCAGGCCAGCGGGGGGATGGTGGCGTTCGTGAAGTATTTTGATGAGATCGCGAGGATGTAACTACTGAGGAGATGCTGTCGTGCGAGTAACGGCCGAGTACGGACGGAGCGTGTTCATTAATTGTCCATTCGACGACAAATACACGCCGATGTTCGAGGCAATTGTTTTTGCGGTCATCGTCTGCGGGTTTCGTCCGTTCTGTGCTCGCATCAGACTTGATTCGAGCGAGGTCCGACTCGACAAAATCAGGGATCTGATCGACTCGTCGAGGTACTCGATTCACGACCTCTCACGTGTAGAGTTGGATGAAGTCAGCGCGCTGCCTCGCTTCAACATGCCCCTGGAATTGGGCGCTGATCTGGGATGCAAATGGTTTAGTCCTTCACGGAAAAACAAGAGCATTCTCATTTTTGACGCCCAGCCGTATCGATTTCAGAGACTCGTCTCGGATATCGGTGGTCTGGATGTCGCGCACCACAACAACGATCCTGCACGCGCGATAGCGAGCATACGGAACTGGTTGCGTGCTGAGTCGGGTCGAAGCGATCTTCCTGGCGCTTCTGCGATGAACACTCGCTATTCGAACTTCCAACGCGATCTTCCGCAAATTTGCCTGGGGCTTGAGATCAAACCAGACGAGCTAACGTTCGTCGATTTTTGCCACGGCGTTGCGGCATGGTTGGAAGGGGAGAAAAAGGCCTAGCGGGACTCAGTCGCCTTGCGTTCCGCGATGACTTCGCGGACAACTCGACGGATCCTGGCTATGCCGAGAGTACTCTTGCCTTTGGGTTTCAGCACAGGCGGCCATTTGACGGAGTGCGCCCGGCGATCCGACCGTGGTTCCAACTCGGAACCTTGAGCTTTTTCCTTCGCCACCGATTCCGAATGATAGCGCCCACGTGAATCGATGTGAACTGATGACTGAAGCGTAGACCACGCTTTCTGAACATTCAGAGGACTTTTTCGTCTCGAAGTGGTTTTTTGTGGACATCAGTGGCTACTAGTGGTAGAAACTGGCTTCGAACCACGAAAGTTGAGCGGAAATGGTCGAACCAGTCCTCATGGGGCATGCCCCTGCCAAGGTCGACGAGAAAGGTCGGCTGAAGATCCCGGCCGGCTTCCGCAAGGTCATTGAAGAGAAGTTTGGCTCCGACTGCTTCATCACTTCGACCGACGGCGAGCGGGCTCTGATCTACCCGATGCCGGTCTGGTCGGACTTCCAGGGGCGGCTTTCGAAGGTCCCCTCGACGTCGCTGGCAAAGACGAAGCTGCTGGAGAAGGTGAACTACTTCGGGCAGACCGGAACGATCGATGCGCAGGGGCGGGTGCTCATCCCCACCATCCTGCGCAACGTGGCCGGGATCGCCGAGGACGTCGTCGTCATTGGGAACACAGACCACCTCATCGTCTGGAACGACGAAAAGATCCAGCAGCGGATGGCTGAGACGCCGCTGACGAACGATGACTGGAAAGAGTTGGAGTTGCACGGTGTGTGACGTGTCATGCACCAGTCGGTTCTTTTAAGCGAAATCGTCGAATCCCTCCGTCCCGCTCGCGACGACGGAACGCTCGTCGATGCCACGGTCGGACTGGGTGGACACGCGGAGGCCTTGCTTACGCGCTATCCCTCGGTACGGCTTCTGGGCATCGATCGCGATCCGCAGGCGCTGGCCGCATCGGCGGAAAGGCTGGAGAGATTCGGAGATCGCGTGACGCTCGCAGAAGGCCGTCACGAGACGCTCATTGACATCCTGAAGAAGCAGAAGATCGAGTCGGTCAGCGGTCTGCTGGCAGACCTCGGCGTCTCATCGTTGCAGCTCGACGACGCATCGCGCGGATTCTCGTTCCGCTACGACGCTCCGCTCGATATGCGGATGGGGCCGGAGTCGAAGACAGCCGCCGATCTGGTTAACTCGCTCGACGAGCGTCAGCTTGCGACGATTCTGCGCGAATACGGCGAAGAGCCGATGGCGCGCCGCATCGCGCGAGCGATCGTCGAAGCGAGGACTGAAGCGCCGATCGAGACGACGGTGCGACTGGCGGAAATCGTTCGCAGTGTGAAGCGATCGAAGCCGGGGCAGATCGATCCATCAACGCTCACGTTCCAGGCGCTTCGTATCGCCGCGAATGAGGAGTTGATCGGTCTCGACAAGTTCATCGACGACGCGGTTGGTGTTCTCGAGCCGACGGCGCGGATCGCAATCATCTCCTTTCATTCGCTCGAAGATCGAATCGTCAAACGAGCGATGCGAAGGTTGGAAGGGGAGTGCACCTGTCCGCCAAACCTGCCGGTGTGCGGCTGCGGCGCGAAAGAAGTCGTCGAGATTCTGACCGGACGTCCGGTCACTGCTTCAGAGGAAGAGGTTCAAAGGAATCCGCGATCTCGCAGCGCGAAGTTGCGAGTTGCCGAGAAGCTCTTAGCTGTCAGCTCTTAGCTCTTAGGGAAGTCGAATTGATCCAAGAGTTGACAGGTAAGCGCTCGAAGCTGAGTCGAAGGCAACTAGCTCATCCTAAGAGCTACGAGCTAACAGCCAAGAGCTAATACCCCGGAGCCCGGAAGCAAGGGTGAAGGTTGGGGAGGGTGGGCGTGTGTGCGCCGCGGGAGCTCGGGAGGGGTGGCTGGGGGAGCGTGGGTGGGGTGGATGGTTCTTGCGTCGTGCTTGTAGGCAGATCTTCACCCTTGTTCCCAGGCTCCGTGAAGTACCCGAAACGGTCCCCGCATGTACGCGCAGAAGAAGCCCATCGAGAACACACACATCGTTCGCGAACGCGACCGCCGGCGCTCCCGTGAGCTGTTGGCTGTTCTCGCACTCGGCGTCCCCATCGGCGCGTTCCTGCTGCTCTTCACCTGGCAGAACCTCGAGGTGATCCGCCTCGGGCACGAGGCGACGCGCCTCCAGAAACAGAAGCAGGAGATCGAGAACGCCAACAAGGCCCTGCAGTTGGAGCTCGATCGCCGTACATCGCTCGGGGCCGTCGAGCAACGCGCCGTCGACCTCGGGTATCAGCGCACCGATCCGCGCGCCGTGGTCATGGTTCAACGACCACCTGACGCCACTCCCACTCCCCACGCCCCACAACCCACACTCCAATCCGGAGCCCGCTGATGCCAGTCTCGCAAAAGCGCCTCCTGCAACTATTCGCCATCCTCGCCGCGTGGGCGGTCATCGTCATCGCCCGGCTGGTGCAGATCCAGCTCGTCCGCCACGGTGACTACGTCGTCAAAGCAGCGCGCCAGCAGGAGCGAACGCTCGCACTACAGCCAATCCGCGGTTCGATCATGGATAGCCGCGGACGCATCCTCGCCGAGAGCGTCGCCGCCGAATCGATCTACGCCGATCCGCAGGCCATCGGAGATCGCATCCGGACCGCAAAGGCGCTGGCCAGCGTCACGGCCTTGCAGATGGATGCGCGCGAGCTGGCTGCGAAACTCAACTCAAACAGCGGCTTCGTCTGGATCGCGCGACAGCTTCCGCTCGAAACCAGCGCCGCCGTGAAGGCGCTCAAACTTCCCGGCGTCTACTTCCTCGATGAGCATCGCCGCTCGTATCCGCGGGCCACGCTTGCTGCAAACGTCATCGGCTACGTCGGCGTCGATGGCGAAGGACTCGGCGGCATCGAGCATTCCTTCGATGCCCAGGTGCGCGGGCGTGCCGGACGCGTGACGCTGCTGCGCGATGCCCGAAGAGGAATGTACCTCGTTGGTGGCGAAGGTCCGAACCGGCCCATCGATGGCAACGACGTCGTCCTCACCATCGACTCCGTCGTCCAGTTCATCGCCGAGCGCGCGCTGGAGAAAGTGGTCGCGCAGTACAACGCTGCCGACGGCGTTGCCCTGGTCATGGATCCGCGCGATGGCCGCATCCTGGCCATGGCCTCGAATCCGACTTTCGACCCGAATCGCTACCGCGACTTCTCGCCCGACGATCGCCGCAATCGCTCCGTTCAGGACGCGTACGAACCGGGATCGACGTTCAAAGTCGTCACCGCTTCCGCCGGACTCGAAGAAGGCGTGGTCACGCCGTCGCAGGTTCTCGACTGCGGCGAAGGCTACATTCAGATCGGCTCCACGCAGATCCACGAGCACGGCCACAACCGCTACGGCCTCATCACCTTCGAGGAGGTGATGATTCACTCCTCGAACGTCGGCGCCATCCGCGTCGGTCTGGCCCTCGGGCAGGATCGTTTCTATCGCTACATCCGCCGCTTCGGCTTCGGCGAGCGGAGCGGCGTGGCTCTTCCCGGCGAAGCGCAGGGCCGTGTGCGCCGCACCGATCAGTGGTCGCAACTCTCGAATGCATCGATGTCGATCGGCCAGGAGATCAGCGCCACGCCGCTGCAGGTGCTGACCGCGATCGCCGCCGTGGCCAACGGCGGCGTCCGCGTGCAGCCGCGCATCGTCGAGAAAGTCGTCGACGCCAAAGGCAACACGATCTACACGCCGCCGCAAGCCGCGCCGGTGCGCGTGATCTCCGAAAAAACGGCGGCCGTCCTCAACGAGATCCTCAAATCGGTCGTCGAGCGCGGAACCGGCGCGCCGGCTTCGCTGGCCGAGCACGTTGTGGCCGGCAAAACCGGCACGGCGCAGAAAGCCGGTCGCGGCGGCTATTCGCTCGACAAAGTCGTCGCGTCGTTCGGCGGCTACGTTCCCGCCGACCGGCCGCAACTGGCCATTCTCGTCGTCGTCGATGAGCCGAAAGGTGCCGAATACGGCGGCACCGTGGCCGCGCCTGTCTTCAAGGAGATCGCCGAGTCGACGCTCCGCTACCTCAACATCGCCCCGTCGATTCCGGCCCGAACCATTGATGTGAGTGCTCCGCTGCTGGCGACGTTTTCGCAGAAGCCTGCACCGACGGCGGGAACCGAAGTTCCGGACCTGCGAGGTCTCGACGCGCGCGCCGCAGTCGCCCTCGCCACGTCGCACGGCTTCCGCGTTCGCGCCTCGGGGAGCGGAGTGGTCCAGACACAACAACCATTGCCGGGCGAAGCTTTGCCGAGCGATCACCAGGTCGTCCTGACCCTCGCCGAGGGGGCAAGATGAAGTTGAAAGATGTAGTGAGGGACGTGCCTGTTCGGAGCGGCGATCTCGATGTTGAGATCACCAGCGTTACTGCCGATTCGCGGCTTGTCACTCCCGGCGCGCTCTTCGTCGCCGTTCCCGGATTCAAGACCGACGGTGCGAAGTTCATCGAATCGGCAGTGAGCAAAGGTGCGGCGGCGATTGTCAGCGAAGCGCCCGCGAACGCGCCGCTGCTCGTTCAGGTCGACGACGCTCGCGCCGCGCTGTCGCTCATCGCCGCCAACTTCTACGGCCGGCCTGTCGATCGGATCTCCCTCATCGGCGTCACCGGCACCTCGGGGAAAACGACGACGACGAAGATGATCGAATCGATTTTCGATGCGACCGGTCAGCCGGCCGGCCTCATCGGAACGATCGAATATCGCGCCGGCGACGAGCGCCTCGTCGCCGATCGCACCACGCCCGATGCCGTCGTCCTCCAGCAGTGGTTCGCCAAGATGGTCGATGCCGGCGTGCGCAACGCCGTGATGGAAGTCTCGTCGCATGCTCTGTCACTCAAGCGAACCCACGGAATCCGCTTCGCAGCCGCCGTCTTTACGAACCTCTCCCAGGACCACTTCGATTTTCACAAAGATTTCGAAGACTACTTCGCGGCCAAGCGAATCCTCTTCGACCAGATCGATCCGACGCGAAAGAGCGCCATCGTCAACATCGATGATGAATACGGCCGCCGCCTGGCCAACGAGCTTGGCGGCTGTGTGGTCACTTTCGGACGCGGCGCAAACGCTGACGTTCATCCTCTCGAAGACTTCGAGATATCCGTGCGCGGACTTCGCGGCCGGCTGGCCACGCCCGCAGGCGAGGTGCGCGTCGACTCCCGGCTCCTCGGCACGCCGAATCTCTACAACTGGATGGGCGCCGTCGGCGCCGCGCAGTCCGTCGGCATCGGCATCGCCACGATCGAAGCGGGCATCCGCAACCTTGCCGCCGTGCGCGGCCGGTTCGAGTATGTCGAATCCGACAGCGGTCCGACGGTGATCGTTGACTACGCCCACAAGCCCGACGCGCTTGAGAAACTGCTGCAGGCGGTTCGCGATCTTGCCGCCGGCCGGCGTGTCGTCCTCCTCTTCGGCTGCGGCGGAGATCGCGACAAAGGCAAGCGTCCGCTGATGGGAGCCATTGCCGCGCGACTGGCAGATCAGACAGTCCTCACCAGCGACAACCCGCGTGGCGAAAAGCCGGAAGCGATTCTCGACGACATCGAAGGCGGTATGCGCGGCGCGGCCAACTACGCGCGCATCACCGACCGCCGCGAGGCCATCTCCAGGACGATTGCCAACGCCGCGGATGACGACGTGATCGTCATCGCCGGTAAGGGCCACGAGTCGTATCAGGTCGTCGGCGATCAGATCCTCCACTTCGACGACCGCGAGGAAGCGGAGCGGGCGCTGGAAACAAGACATCAAAACAGAACTTTTAAATCGGCATCAAATTAATGTTGAAATCAGTGATCAAATCGTTTTATCCTTTAGCACCTTCGGATAGGTGTTCTGTTCCGGCTCCGTCGATTGCTTTCCGTGCGGGTGGATGGTTGGCGATCGCCGGGCAGCTTCGGGGGAAGGGCCGCGATCGGGTCAGCGCGGCGGAGCCGGGAGAGAACACGAGGGTTGCCAGGTTGCCAGGTTGCCAGGTTGCCCAAAGCGGCAACTTGGTAACTTGGCAACTCGGCAACCGGGCGGCGGAAAGGGCGGTTCCATGCACCTGACCTTCCGCCAGCTTGCCGAGATGACCGGCGGCGAGCTCATTCAGGGAGCGGACATCGCTACCGGTTCCGTCGTCATCGACAGCCGCGAAGTCAAGCCGGATTCCGTCTTCTTCGCCATCAAAGGCGATCGCCTCGATGGGCATCAGTTCGTTGCGCAGGCGCTCGCCACCGCGCGCGGCGCGGTCGTGTCGCAGGTTCCTGAAAACGTCCCGGCTGACAAAGGCATCGTTCGCGTTGCGGATACAACCGTCGCGTTGCAGAACCTGGCCCGCTCCATTCGCGAGCGCTATCCCTTCACGCTCATCGCCATCACCGGCTCGGCCGGAAAGACGACGACGAAAGAGATGATCGCCACGCTCGTCGCATCGGAGCGGCGCACCTTCAAGTCGTGGGGCAATTTCAACAACCTCATCGGCTGCCCGCTTTGCATCGACAACACGCCTGACGACGCCGAGGTCGTGGTCAGCGAGATGGGGATGAACCACAAGGGCGAGATCGCCCAACTGGCCGGCCTCACTCATCCCGACGTCGGCGTCTACACGAACATCGGCCCCGTGCACATCGAGTTCTTCGGAACGATCGAGAAGATCGCCGAAGCGAAGCGCGAGCTGCTCGAGAACGTCAAGCCCGGCGGCACGATCGTGATCAATGCCGACAACGAACACGTAATGAACATCAGCCGCGGCTTCGAAGGCCGCAAGGTGACGTACGGCATCGATCACGATGCCGATTTCCGCGGAACGAACATCCGCGAGCGCGGCCTCCTCGGCACGACGTTCGAAGTCAGCGGCCACACGTTTGAGCTGTCACTTCCGGGACGGCACAACCTCGAGAACCTCCTCGCTGCCATCGCCACCGCACGCGCCATCGGCATCTCGTGGGAAGGGATCAGCCGAGGAGTGCGGGGACTGAAGCCAGCCTCGCATCGGGGTGTCATCATCGATGCCGGTGGCGCAACGATCTACGACGACACCTACAACTCCAACCCATACGCACTCGGCCGCGCATTGAGTTTGATGACCCAGGCCGACGTTTCCGGACGTCGCATCGCCGTCATCGGCGACATGCTGGAGCTTGGCGAGAAAGAGCTCGATTACCACCGCGACGCCGGCAAAGCCATTCCGCGGAGCGTCAATGCTGTCATCGCAGTGGGCAAACGCTCGCTTGCGTTGCTCGACGGCGCACGAGAAGCGGGATTCGGAAACGGAAACCTCCATCACTTCGACGACGCCCTGAGCGCCGGCGAGTTTCTGAAGACATTCATTCGCCCCGGAGATCTCGTGCTGATCAAGGCCAGCCGCGGCATCGGCCTCGATCGAATCGTCAACATGCTGACCAACTCGGTCCACGCGGAGGGCGCGCACTGATGCTGTACTACCTGCTCTACCAGTTCCGCAACGTGATCTCCGGATTCAACGTCTTCCGTTACATCACCTTCCGCACGGCCTGGGCGGCGCTCACCGCGCTGATCATCTCGTTCATCTTCGGCCCATGGCTGATCGAGCGGATGCGCCGCATCAAGCTCGGACAGTACATCCGCGAGGAAGGGCCGAAGTCGCACCAGCAGAAGGCCGGCACCCCGACGATGGGTGGCATCCTCATCAACATCGCCATCGTCATCCCCACCATTCTCTGGGCCGACATCTCCAATCCCTACATCTGGATCGTGCTCTTCGTCACCTTCGCGTACGGAGCGATCGGCTTCGTCGACGACTATCTCAAGCTGGCAAAAAAACAAAACCAGGGCCTGACCGCGAAAGAGAAATTCTCGATGCAGATCGGTGTGGCGCTGGCGGCCGGCCTGGCCATCGCCTATCTGCCGTCGATTCACAACAACTACTCGACCGTCCTCACCTTTCCGTTTTTCAAGACGCTCCACCTGAACCTTGGGTTTCTCTACATCCCCTTCATCATCGTCGTCCTCGTCGGCGCATCGAATGGTGTGAATCTGACGGACGGATTGGACGGACTGGCCATCGGCTCGACGCTCATCGTGGCCACGACCTACACCATCCTCACCTATGCAGCCGGCAACTTCCGCGTGGCCGATTACCTTCGCATCGCCTGGGTTCCGCAGGCAGGAGAGCTCGCTGTCTTCTGCGGAGCGATGGTGGGCGCATCGCTCGGCTTTTTATGGTTCAACGCCCATCCCGCCGAGATTTTCATGGGCGACGTCGGTTCGCTTGCCCTCGGCGGCGCCATCGGCTGCCTGGCCGTGATGATCAAGCAGGAGATCCTGCTCGGTCTCGTCGGCGGCCTCTTCGTGCTGGAAGGGATGTCGGTCGTCCTGCAGGTGGCCTCGTTCAAATTGACCGGGCGGCGAATCTTCAAGATGTCGCCGCTGCATCACCACTTCGAACTGTCGGGCTGGCGCGAAACGAAGGTCGTGGTCCGTTTCTGGATCATCGCCATCATCTTCGCCATGCTGGCCTTATCGACACTAAAACTGCGATGAAAACTCTCGTCATCGGAGCGGGGAAGTCGGGCGTGTCGGCGGCGAATTTTCTCGCCGGGCGCGGCGAGCAGGTTCTGCTCACCGACGCGAATGCCGCGCCGGACATGCCCTATCCGCTGCACGATGACGTGGCCTACGCATTCGGCCATCAGGACGCATCGCTGCTCGACGACGTGGGCATGATCGTTCTCAGCCCCGGCGTGCCGCGAACGATTCCGCTCCTCGAACAAGCCCGCCTGTTGCCGATCCCTGTGATCGGCGAGATCGAGCTGGCCTATCGATCCATCCCGCGCGGAAGCACGATCGTGGCCGTGACCGGCTCGAACGGGAAGTCGACCACGACGGCGTTGATCGGCGAGATTCTCAAGATCGACGGCCGCCAGCCGATCGTGGCCGGCAACATCGGCGAACCGCTGATCGCCGCGCTCGACACCGAACAGCCGCGCACCTACGTGCTCGAGCTGTCGTCGTTCCAGCTCGAATCGGTGGACACCTTCCGGGCCAATGTGGCCCTGCTGCTGAACATCACGCCCGATCACATGGACCGCTACGACACGTTCGATGCCTACGCCGCGGCCAAGTACCGCATCTTCCGCAACCAGCAGCCGCACGACGTGGCCATCGTCAACACCTCCGATCGTCGCGGCGCCCCGCGCGATCCGAAGGCTCGCCTCTGGCATTTCTCCGCGTCGAAGCCCGTCGACGATGGAGCGTTTTCCGAAGGAGATGATCTCGTTCTCCGCCAGAACGGAAACGAGCGCCGCATCCCGCGCGCTTCGCTGAAGCTCGAAGGAACCGCCAACGTCGAAAACGCGCTTGCCGCCTGGCTGGCGGCGCGCGCCGTCGGCGTCGATGACGTGAGCGTGCAAATCGCCTTCGGATCGTTCGCCGGACTCCCGCATCGCATGGTCCTCGTGCGCGACCTCGATGGCGTTCGCTGGATCAACGATTCGAAAGGAACGAACGTCGACGCCACACTCAAGTCGCTTGAATCGTTCCCCCCATCAAGTGTCTGGCTGATCCTCGGTGGCAAGGACAAGGCCGGCGAATTCGAGCGGATGCGCGATCTCGTCGCCGAAAAAACGCGCGCCGTCCTGACCATCGGCAACGCCGCCAGCCGCATCGCCGCCGCCCTCGAAGGCGCAACCACGATCGTGCCGGCCGCCGAGATGGACCGCGCCATCACTCACGCGCGCAAGCACGCCAAAGCGGGCGACGTCGTTCTCCTTTCCCCAGCCTGCGCCAGTTTCGATCAGTACCGAAACTTCGAACATCGCGGTGAGCATTTTGAGGAGCTGGTGAGGGGGCTGCGATGAGCGCGGTTACGCAGTCGCGCGGTTGCGAGGTCTCGCGGTTCGGGAGTTGCCCGGTTGTCGGGTTGCCCGGTTGCCGAGCCGCCTTACGCAACCGGGCAACCTGCACACCGCGAGACCGCGAGACCGCGAGACCGCGAAACCGCCAACCGGCAACCCGGCAACCCGGCAACTGGGCAACCAAACCATGAGCCGCAAACTCACCTACGACACCTATCTCTTCGGCGCGGCGATGCTGATCGTCGTCGTCGGCATGGTGATGATTTATTCGGCCTCGGCCATCATCACCATGCAGAAGGTTGGGTCGGACAACCAGTACTACTTCATCACCCGCCAACTCGTCTGGCTCATCGCCGGCAGCGCGCTGATGGTGGCGCTGATGCATCTCGACGCGGCGCGACTGCGCGACCGCCGCATCATCTACGCCGTCGCCGGTGCAGTTCTTCTCGCGCTCGTCGTCGCTCTCTTCCAGACGCCAATTAACGGCACGCATCGCTGGATCGTCCTGCAGCACTTCCAATTGCAGCCGAGCGAATTCGCCAAACCGGCCCTGATCCTTTTCCTGGCCTCGACGCTCGCTCGCAAAGAAGAGCGGATCAACGAGCTGACCTCGACTCTCCTGCCCCTCGCGTTCGTCGTCGCGCTTTTCGCAGGACTCATCCTCCTCGAGCCCGATTTCGGCACCGCCACGACGCTAGTCCTCGTCGCTGCCGGGATGATCTTCGCCGCCGGCGTTTCGTGGACGCGCGTCGTCACCTTCGCGCTGATGATCATCCCCGCTGGCATCCTGCTCGTGTTCAGTGCCGCCTACCGGCGCGACCGGCTCTTGAACTTTCTCAACCCCGAGGCCGATCCGCTGGGGAAGGGATTCCAGGCCATGCAATCGTTGATTGCGCTCGGCACCGGCGGACTGCGCGGACTCGGCATCGGCAACGGCCGCCAGAAACTCTTCTTCCTGCCCGAGCCGCACACCGACTTCATCTTCTCCATCATAGGCGAAGAGCTTGGATTCATTGGCGCCGCTGCCCTCGTAGCGGTCTTCGCATTTCTCGTCTGGCGCGGCTTCCGGATCACGCGCTTGAGCCGGAACCGCTTCGATTTCTACGCCGCCCTAGGCTTCACGCTGTTGATCGGCATCCAGGCGCTCATTAACGTCAGCGTGGCGTTGTGCCTTCTGCCGACGAAAGGATTGCCGTTGCCGCTGGTCAGCTACGGCGGCTCCTCGCTGATCACCAGTCTCATCGCCATCGGGATCTTGTTGAACTTATCGCAGCAGTCAGGTTGAGGAACCACGTCAAATGGGTGTGCAGGGAGTGCGGGAAACGTTGATGATCGCCGGGGGCGGGACGGGTGGACACATCTACCCCGCCATCGCCATCGCGCAGGAGTGGATGGCGCGCGATGCCAGACGCGGCGTCATCTTCGTCGGCACCGAGCGCGGTCTGGAAAAGACCATCGTTCCCAAGGCCGGCTTCCCGCTCGCGTTCATCTCCGCCGGCGGCCTCAAAGGAAAAAGGATCGGCGACACGATCAAAGGCCTTTTCCGTCTCCCGATCGGTTTCACGCAAGCGTTCTCGCTCGTCGGCAAGCACCACCCAAATGTCGTTCTCGGCGTCGGCGGCTACTCCTCGGGGCCGGTGCTGATGGCCGCGAAGCTGCGCGGGGTACCGACCGCGATTCATGAATCGAACGCCTTTCCCGGATTGACGAACCGCATCCTGGCCCGCTTCGTCACCGCCGCTGCCGTCGCCTTCGAAGGCGCCGCTTCTCGGATGAGTCGCGCCGATGCAGTCATCACCGGCAACCCGATCCGCAAAGAGTTTTTCTCCGACAACCGGCAACCGACAACCGACAACCACAAACGTCTCCTCATCTTCGGCGGCTCGCAAGGCTCGCGCGTGATCAACGACGCCATGATCGGCGCGCTGCTCTTCATGGCTCCGCTCAGAGGCCGCATCGACATCGTTCATCAGACCGGCCCGAACGAACTGGAGAAGGTGCGGCAGGCCTATCGCGCCTCCGCGTTCGCAGACGCGCGCGTGGTGCCGTATCTCGATCCGATCGTCGATGAGATTGCATCGGCCGATCTCGTCGTCTCGCGGTCGGGAGCGATGACTGTCGGCGAGCTTGCAGCGGCCGGCCGCGCTGCGATCCTGATCCCGTTCGCTGCCGCCACCGACAACCACCAGGAGCTGAATGCGCGCGCGGTGCAGCAGGCCGGCGGCGCAATCGTCATCACAGAGCGTGAGCTTTCGCCCGAGCGTCTGGCGTTTGCCATAACCGAAATCGTGAACGACACCGATCGAACGGCGCGAATGGGAGCAAGAGCACGGACACTCGCAGTGCCCGACGCTACAAAAAAGATCGTCGATTTACTCGAAAAAATTGAGCGAAGCGAATTAGAATTGCTTATTACCAAGCCACTATCCAGAATGAATTTAGACAAGATTAAGAAGATTCATTTCGTTGGAATTGGCGGAATCGGAATGAGTGGCCTTGCTGAGATCCTGACTGGGCGGGGAATGACCGTGACCGGGTGCGACCTGAAGCACTCCTCGGCTACGACTCTCCTGGCCAGCCGAGGAGTGGACGTTCGCATCGGTCACGACACGGCGCATCTCGCAGGCGTCGATGCCGTCGTCGTCACCGCCGCAGTGAGAGGCGCGAACGTCGAAGTCGACGCCGCGCGTGAACGAGGCATCGAGATCATCCGCCGCAAGGAGTTGCTCGCCGCCATCGTCGACGAGAAGCGCGGAGTCGGCGTCTCCGGCACGCATGGCAAGACCACGACATCGGCCATGATCGCAACGGTTCTCGAAGATGCCGGACTCGATCCGACCGTCATCATCGGCGGCATGCTCCGCAACATCGCTTCGAACGCGAAGAGCGGAGCGGGCGATGTGATCGTCGTCGAAGCCGATGAATACGATCGGACCTTCCACGAGCTGCATCCCGAAGTAGCCGTCATCACCAACATCGAAGCCGACCACCTCGAGTACTACGACAGCTTCGACAACATCGTCGAAGCCTTCCGCATCTTCACCGACAACGTGAAGCCGGGCGGCGCGATCATCGGATGTGTCGACGATCCGGCAGTCGCTGCGTTGCTGAAGCGACGCGGAAACGATCGGAAGATCGTCCGCTACGGCCTAGGCTCCGGCGCCGATCTCACCGCGCGCAACCTGAGGTTCGACGAGCGCGGATCGACGTTCGACGTTGAGGGCGTCGGTTCTTTCAAACTGCTGGTTCCCGGCCAGCACAACGTGCACAACGCGCTGGCCGCGATTGCCGTCGCGCGCGAGCTTGGGGTGAATCCCGAGGCGATCGCCAGAGGAGTTGCCAAGTTCCTCGGCGTCGATCGCCGCTTCCAGATTCTCGGCGATTACAACGGCGCGCTCGTCGTCGACGACTACGCGCATCACCCCACCGAGATCCGGGCCACGCTCGATGCGGCACGCAGCGGCTATCCGCAGCGGCGCGTCGTGGCGCTCTTCCAGCCGCATCTCTATTCACGTACTCGCGACTTCGCCGTTGAGTTCGGCGAATCGTTGCGCGGCGCGGATGTGGCCTTCGTCGCGCCGATCTACGCCGCGCGCGAGATGCCGATCGAGGGAGTCTCGTCGCGCATGATTGCCGACGCGACGAACGGGATCGAGTTTCTCGATCGTAGCCACATCGAGATCATCAACGAGCTGCGCCGCCGTCTGCAGCCGGACGACGTCTTCATCGCCATGGGTGCGGGCGACGTGCACGAGATCGCGGAAGCGCTCGTGCGCGGCGATGAGGGGAGGGGCTGATGTCGGCCGGTTACGACAGCACCTCGCCTCGCTTCTTCCGTCCGACCGACGTCGCGCGGATCCGCCGCAACCAGCGCCGCATCCAGTTCCAGCGCTTTGCATCGATCGGCGGCAAACTCGCCATCGTCATCGCCATCGCAGTCGGTGCGCTGCTCGCGTATCGCCACACGCAGGAAGACGTCCGTTTCGCGGTGAAGACGATCGAGATCACCGGCGCCACGCATACCCCGCGCACCGCCATCGATGCCATCACCCGGCAGTACGTTGGCGCGAATCTCTTCCGCATCGACATCGCCCGCCTTCAGGCCGATCTCCGCCGGGTCGGCTGGGTGACGCGCATCGAAGCGGAGCGGAAGATTCCGGACACGCTGCGCATCCGCATCTTCGAACGGACACCAGTGGCTCTCGTTGCCACAGACGGGCATATCGCCTACGTCGACGAAACCGGCGTGGCTTTCTCCGAGCTTTCTCCTACTGTTGGAGATGGCGATCTGCCGCTGATCACGAACGCCGCCGGTAGCGAGCTGGCGCGCAGCGTGGCGCTTCTCCGCGAGTTGCGCGAACGCGATCCGCAGATCTACTCGCGCATCTCCGAGGTGAAGCCGGTCGCACCCAGCGGCTTCGCTCTTTTCGATCGCGAGCTCGGCGCATTCGTCTATGCCGACGAGGGCGATCTCTCCGCGAAGTGGCGCGACCTTTACGCCGTCGCGCGCGCCGAGCACCTCGGGATGCACGACATCGAATACGCCGATCTCCGTTTCGCCGGCCGCATCGTCGTCAAGCCCGTTCACCCGGCGGTTCTTCCGCCGCTGAAACACCAGCCAACGATTCCAGTGCAGATAACGAACTAGCCAACTAACTAGTTAAGCAGGAGACAGCGAATGCCCAAGACCGAAGAGAAATACATCGTGGCGCTCGACATCGGGACTTCCAAAGTGTGCGTGTTGGTGGGGGAAGTGACCGACCGCGGGCAGATCGAGATCATCGGCAAGGGCACGTCGCCGATGAAGGGAACGCGCCGCGGCAACATCATCAACCTCGATCAGGCCATCGAAGCGGTGAAGAAAGCGGTTGATGAGGCCGAGGTCATGGCGGGCTTGCAGATCGAATCGGTGTACGTCGGCGTGGCCGGCGATCACATTCGCTCCGTCAACTCGCGCGGCGTCGTGTCGGTGACCGGCAAGCATCGCGAGATCTCGCGCGAAGACATCGACCGTGTCATCGAAGCCTCGAAGTCGATCAACGTTCCGGCCGAGCTGGAGCTGCTGCACGTCATTCCGCGCGAGTTCGTCGTCGATGGCCAGGACGGCATTCACGATCCGCTGGGCATGACGGCGGGACGGCTGGAGGCGAACGTTCACATCGTCACCGGCGCGCGCACGCACAACCAGAACGTGCTGACCGCAGTGAACAAAGCCGGAATCGCCGTGCAGGAGCTCGTGCTCGAACAGCTTGCCGCCGCGGAAGCGGTGCTCACGCAGGACGAGCGGGAGATGGGCGTGCTGCTCATGGACATCGGCGCGGGTACGACGGACTACGCGGTCTTCCTCGAAGGGAACGTCGTCCACACCAATGTGCTGCCGGTCGGCGCCGGTCACTTCACCAGCGACATCTCGGTCGTGCTACGGACGCCGATGGAAGATGCAGAGCGGATCAAGAAGCGCTACGGCTGCGCGCTTGGATCGCTGGTGACGGAAGACGATCCGATCGAAGTTCCGACGGTTGGTGGACGTGCGCCGAAGATTCTGTCGAAGCACGAGCTGACCAACATCCTCGAGCCGCGCGCGGCGGAGATCGCCAAGCTGGTCTATCGCGACATCGAGAAAGTCGGTCTGGACAAAGAGATCCGCAGCGGCGTGGTCGTCGTGGGCGGCGGCGCGGAGATGGATGGGATGGTGGAAATGGTCGAGCAGGTCTTCGACCAGCAGGCTCGCAAAGGAGTGCCGCGCGGGCTGAGCGGACTCTCCGACACGGTGGCCGGCCCGGAGTGGGCAGCGGCGGCGGGACTGCTGTTGTGGGGATTCCGCGACCGTGCGCGGGTGCGCAAACGTCCTCGCCGCGGCTTCGCGCGGATCGCCGATGGGTTCAAGTCTCTCTTCACGCAGACCTAGTGCTGCGAAATATTGTTTGAATACGTTACAAGAAATGATTACTCTTCCTGGAGACGGTAAATGATCACATTCGATGAAAAACCCGATGGCAGGCTGGCGGTGATGCTCGATGAGGAGCAGCTCGGAGCCAGAATCAAAGTCATCGGCGTGGGCGGTGGTGGCGGCAATGCGGTCAACCGGATGATTCAGGCCGGCATCAAGGGCATCGAGTTCATGGTTGCGAACACCGATGTCCAGGCCATGCGCACCTCGCTCGCGCCTGTGAAACTGCAGATCGGCGGCAAGCTCACCAAGGGCCTGGGCGCCGGCGCGAACCCCGAGATCGGCAAGCAGGCCGCGCTCGAAGACACCGACCGGATTCTGGAAGCGCTTTCTGGCGCGGACATGATCTTCATCACCACCGGCATGGGTGGCGGCACCGGGACGGGCGCCGCGCCGATCATCGCCTCGCTGGCCGCGGAGCTCGGCGCGCTGACCGTGGCCGTGGTCACGAAGCCGTTCGGCTTCGAAGGAAAGCGGCGCCGCATCCAGGCGGAGCAGGGTATCCGCTCGCTGCGTGAGACGGTCGATACGCTCATCACCATCCCGAACGAGCGGCTACTCAACTTCGTCGAGCGCGCTACGTCGCTCAACGAAGCCTTCACCATCGCCGACGACATCCTGCGCCAGGCCGTGCAGGGCATTTCCGATCTCATCACGGTGCCGGGCGAGATCAACCTCGACTTCGCCGACGTCAAAACGATCATGCACGGAATGGGGATGGCGCTCATGGGCACCGGGGTCAGCTCGGGCGAGCATCGCGCCGTCGAAGCGGCGCAGCGCGCCATCTCGTCGCCGCTGCTCGAAGAAGCATCGATCGAAGGCGCCAAGGGCGTTCTGATCAACATCACCGGCGGTTCCGACATGACGCTGTTCGAAGTGCACGAAGCGGCGTCGATCATTCAGGAAGCGGCTGACGAGGAAGCGAACATCATCTTCGGCACGGTCATCGATCCGAGGATGAAGGATGAAGTCAAAGTGACGGTTATCGCCACCGGCTTCGACTCGGCCACGAAGGGATTCCTGAACACGCGCGGCGAGCAGCTTTCATCGGGCAACGCGCGCGCGGCCGCGAGCGCGTCGCAGGTTCCCTACCGCCCGTTTGCGCCGAAGGAGATCGCTGCGCAGCACGAGGTGGCTCCCGATGTTCCAGCGCCGCCGCAGGTAGGCGCGGAAGGAGAGATTTACGATCCGCCCTTTTTTCGCAAAGGATTCAGCCGTCCCGACGGCTCCGGAGGTTTCGGGCCGATGGCGTCGAGCGATTTCGGCAATGACCTCGATATTCCGACGGTGATCCGCAACTTGAGCGACTAGCATTTTTCCCGACGCGGCGCGCCCCTCCTGCGCGCCGCACGCGATCCAGGGGAGAGGGACCCGGGATCAACTGCTCCTGACGGGGCGCGGTTCTTCCGCCGCGCCCCG